>OFGL01001914.1_pt1 | contig 10733 bp, 14 predicted proteins | sample 1521801 | NCBI WGS metagenome assembly OFGL01 (sample SAMEA3504085, study PRJEB24116) | mouse gut metagenome | biome: mouse gut; feature: mouse-associated habitat; material: faeces | place: Denmark | collected 2011 | reverse complement strand
CGCAGTCGGCACAAAAGAGTATGCCGGAGAACAAGCCCACTTCATCATAGCGGTTAGGGCGTTTGCGCTGCTTGCGTAGCTCCTGCACACGCTCCCATGTGTCCTTGTCGATTATCTGCTCGTGGTGGTTCTCAAAGATTGCCTGTTTGTCCTCGCTATGGATGGAGAGAATCGTGAATGTCAAGAAGAAAATGGACAAAGGGACAAATATATCACATTGCAAAGAGTGACGAGAAAGTGAAGGCGAAGCGGCTGGGGAGGGCGGGAAGGATACTGTAGTGCGGGAGGGAAGAGGTGTCCCGGCGAAGCCGGGACGGTGGCACGGCAACAATCCAGTGTCAAGGGCCGCAAAAAATTTTTCCAGATACATCAATTCCCAGGTCTGATGCAGACCTGGGAAAATTTTTTTGCTTTTCCCCTTGACCCCGGATAGTGGCCGTGCATGAGGCGGCCAACCGAAGTCGCCAGAGCCGACTTCGGCAGACCGACTATCTTTTATTTTGGGAGGACGGGAGCATGAAATACATGGAACCAGCAGAACAAAGCTGGAAGCGGGAAAACGTGAAACTGAGCTGGTTGGAAATCGAATGTCTGCGGTTTCTGCTATACCGGGTACTGGAAGAGCCCGGCGCACCGGCAGACACGCAGCTGCTTCGGGAGGAAATCCTTGCAAAGCTGGAAGGAGCGATACACAGATGAAGCGGGCACACCGGAGCGAGGTTCGGGAGCTGCTGCTCCAACTGACCGACCTGAAGGGGAAGCTCAATGCTGCCTTCTGGGACGCAGGTGAGGACATGAGCACCCATGAGAAGATCCAGATTAAGAAAACACTCGACGCGCTCAACTGCGCGATCCATGATCTGACGGAGGTAATATAATGGCCATCAAGACCAACATCCGGAGCATCCGGTTTTCGGACGAGCTGGCGGAGCTCATCGAGCGGCAGCAGGGAAGCAACTTTACCCAGAAATTTGAGAACCTGGTCACCCGGTGTATGTGGGAGCTGCCTACCAGGGAGCGGGAACTGGAACAGCTGGAGGCGCGCATCCAGGAGAAACGGGAACAGCTGCGGCACATGTCCGCTCAGACGCGGGAGCTGAGCGAGACTTTGCGGGAGCTGCTGCCTAGGGCGGACGCGCTGGCGGCTGCCTTAGACCGGGCCGTAAAGAAATGGGATGTGTAACACCATCCCGCCCGGCAGCCGGAGCAGATCAGAGGCGCAGCGGCTGAAAGCTGTGTTACAATAACGCCACCCACGGTCAGACCGTGGGTGGAACTTTGTTTAAGATCACGTATTCGATTCGATGAAATTCGGAGGTACGCATGATGAAAAAACAACACTATATGACCAGAGACGAGCGGCAGCAGCTGGAGGCGCTGCTAAAAGCAAAAATACCCGTTGCCCAGATCGCCCGGCAGCTGGGCTTCTGCCGTCAGACCATCTACAACGAAATGGAGCGGGGCGCGTATATTCACACCTGTGAATGGTGGGACGAAGTCCGGTACTCGGCGGACAAAGCTCAACAGCTCCACGACCAGAACCAGACCGCCAAGGGCGGCCAACTCAAAATTGGGAACGACCACGCTTACGCAAAATTCCTGGAAGATAAAATGCTGGGCGTGCAGGAGGACGGAAGCGTAGACAAACGAAAGCGGTATTCCCCTGCGGCGGCACTGGCCGCAGCCAGAAAGGCGGGGTATCAGACCTCCGTCTGCACAACCACGCTATACGGCTACATCACGAAGAGAATCTTTCCCCGCATAACAGACAAGGACCTCTGGGAGAAGGGAAAGAAAAAATCAAAAAGCGACAGGCCGGAAAGACGGGTCGCCCATCCTGCGCTACCAAGCATCACCGACAGGCCGGAACCAGCCAGCCAGAGAGAGGAGCCCGGACACTGGGAAATAGACCTGGTTGTTGGCAAGGTGAAAAGCAGGCCGGTCCTGCTGACCATGATAGAGCGAAAGAAGCGGGAGCCGAAGATCTTCAAGCTGCCGGACAAACGGGCGGCATCCGTCCGGAAGGTGTTCGATAAACTGGAGAAAGATCTGGGCAAGAAAAAATTCCGCGAGAAATTTAAAACCATCACCACAGACAATGGATCTGAATTTCTGGAATATGAGGAGTTGATAAAATCCATCCATGGCGGCAAGCGGTTTAACATCTACTACTGCCACAGTTACTCCGCCTGGGAAAAGGGCAGCGATGAGAATATGAACCGAATGATCCGGAGATGGTTTCCCAAGGGGACCGACTTCTCCAGAGTGACAAAAAAGGAGATAGCGGAGTGCCAGGACTGGCTTTACCACTACCCCCGAAAAATACTGGATTGGAAATCTCCGGCAGAGCTGTAACACACGCCGACACGGCAGCCGCGCCGGATCGGCAACCAGGTCAAGCGGGAATGTGTTACAATTACCATTTTTCCCACTGTTTCTGCGGCAGCTCCTTCCTGCTGTAGCTGTTGAACAGCTTCCAGAGGGGCGGAGAGAAAATGCGCCGGGTATCCAGGAGAGGGAGGCCCATGGAGTAGAGATCCTGGATCTGCTTGGTCTGCTCGTCCACCCCCACCCGGCGGCGGATGCGGCGTGCCACCACGCAGAAGGGCACCAGCGAGCGGCGGACCACATAGAAGTTTTGAGCGAGACGGCGCAAGGTTACGTCCATATCCTCGTAGCTCTGGCTGAACACATCCACAGAGACTTTATAATGGCGGTGATACTTGTAAAAGTATATTGCCTCCTGGGGGAAGGATTTATAGTTACGGTTGTTATATTCAATGCCCGCCTCGTCGATAATCACTTTCGCGTCTTCAATCATGTATTTGCCAATGTCCAGCTGGGGGTTAAGCTGATACGCGCCGGTAATGGGGACGTTGCTGTAGACGGGGATGCGGCGCTTGAGATACCTGCTGTTGAGGAGCGGGCGGGTGAGGAAATTCGGATGCCTCCGGCAAAAGCGGATAAGGGCGTTTTCATGGAGGGCCCAGCGGGTGAGGTGGGCGGCGAAGGTGGTCTTGCCGGAGCCTGGGACGCCGAAGTATACGTTGAGTACGTGGGGATGGGGCGGGCAGAGGAACGAGCGGAGGAACACGGGCAGATAGCACAGGCCCGCAAGGACGAGAACAGCCATAGAGCAGCTCCTTTCAAAGCTTGAGAAGGCGGCGGAGGGTGAGGACGCTGACGCCGATCAGGCCGATGACCACGGAGATGAGGAGGATGGGGTGGCGGACCACCACATCGGTGAGGGCGGCGACCCAGTCCAGGGCGGCGGAGAGGACCAGGCCCAGCCGCTCCAGCAGGGCGGAGAGGGAGAGGTCCAGGCCCAGCGGAGGCAGGGGCTCGGTTCTGGAGGCCCCGCAGGCGGAGCAGGTGTAGGAGACAGAGCCGGATACGTCCTCTGTGGGCTCCACCCTGGCGGTCTCCTCCCAGGCGTGGGCGGAACCCAGGGCGGGGATTTTCTCCGCTCTGGCGAAGCCGCAGCGGGCGCAGGTATATTGAACAGAGCCGGGATCCGTGCAGGTGGCAGGCGTGCGGCCCGTCTCCTGCCAGCCGTGGTCCAGCGCGGGGCGCTCATCGGTTTTGGCCTCATTACACCGGGAACAGACGTAGGAGACGGAGCCGGGGGCGGTGCAGGTGGCGTCGGTATGCGCGGTCTCCGTCCAGGCGTGGTCTCCTCCCAGCTGAGGGATGGCCTCCGTTCTCTCCAGGGAACACCTGGAGCAGGTGTAGAGGATGGAGCCGGGTGTGGTACAGGCAGCGTCGGTGCGGCTGGTCTCCGCCCAATCGTGGTCCAGGGCGGGCAGGGTTTCCTGCTTGACAGCGCCGCAGCGGGAGCAGGTATAGCCAGAGATGCCGGATTCTGTACAGGTAGGGTCCGTGTGACCGGATACAGTCCAGATGTGGCTCTCCCCCAGCTGGGGGATGGTCTCTGTTTTGGTCTCATCACAGCGGGAACAGGCGTAATCAACAGACCCGGCAGTCAGGCAAGTGGGGTTTTTCCGCCCGGTTTCGCGCCAATCGTGGTCCAGGGCGGGCAGCGCCTCGGTCTTAGCTGCGGAGCAGCGGGAGCAGCTGAAGGAGGCGGAGCCGGGAGCGGTACAGGCGGCGTCGGTGCGTCCGGTCTCCCTCCAGTCATGCTCTCCGCCCAGGGCGGGGATGGGGGCGGTTGTGGCCTCGCCGCAGCGGGAGCAGGACTGGTAGAGCACACCGGCGGCGGTACAGGTGGGCGCGGTGCTGCCGGTTTCACGCCAGGCGTGGCCCAGAGGGGAAAGGGCCTCGGTTTTTGTTTCGCCGCAGCGGGAACAGGCGGACTTGGCGGAGCCGGGGGCGGTGCAGGTAGGCGTGGTGCTGCCGGTCTCCTTCCAGCTGTGGCCCAGCGGGCTGCCCGAAAATACAGTGTCTCCGTCCCCATGCACAGAGCAGGAATTCCGGATCTGGCGGGGTGACGTGCAGGTCGCTGAAGACACGGTAACAGAACCAATTGTTCCCGAATCAGCAGTCAGGCGAGGGCGAGTGGACGTTTTGTAAAACCACCGGCTGCAATTATCGCAAAAATAATGGCTGATGGAATCACCGGAAACAAACATATTGCCGCCAATACTGATGCCGCAGTTGGGACAGGAGACGGACGCGGCATGGGCGGGGACCGTGAGGGTGAGCAGCGCCATGCAAAAACATACCGCAGCCAGGACGCCCTCAACGCGCCGTTTTTGGAACATCATCTTCAAAACCTCCCAGAGAAAAGCGTGGGGGCGGGGGCGCGCACTCTGTTGGCGCGCCCCCACCCCCTTCCGGGTCAGACTCTCAGCAGGCGGCTGAAAAGGCCGATGCCCGTGCCGATGAAGCCGATCACGACGCCCACCAGCAGCAGGGGGTTGCCCGCCACCGTCTCGGCAACGGTGCCTACCCAGCCGACGGCGGCGGTGAAGACCTCCGTGATGGTGGACAGGACGGAGGCCATGGTCAGGCCGGTATCGCCTACCGCACTCAGGAACACAGGATTCATGGTGGTTCTCCTTTCTATGTCATAATATATCTCACCACCTTCACCAGAAAGGCGAGGCAGATAAGACCGAAGAGATAGATGATGGGCTCAGAGCCCAGGAACCGGGCGACGGCCTCCAGCATCCCGATGGAGTAGGCGATCATTGCTTCCATTATTTCAGGACACCTCCCAGCAGCTTCATAAAACAGAAGAGGAGGATGCCGAAGAGGAACACGCCGGACAGCCACTCATAGTCCACACCGGCAGCGCCGGGGGCCACGGTCTCCACCAGGTACTGGCAGGTATCATTGCCCACGGTCTGGGTGATGACGGCGGTGGTGGTGACTGGGGTATAGTCTCCGAAGAGGGAGGAGACCAGGGCCTTGAGGCCGTCCGGGACGGTCACGGCGGGGTCTGAGGGGCGCAGGTCCTCTACATACCACACCGGCTGGTCCTGGGCGATGTCCTCCACCAGGCCGGCGATTACGGCCAGCGTGTCCACCTCCGCAGAAGCCTCCACAGGCGGCACAGCTTCCACCGAAGCCTCCGCAGCCGGAGCAGCAGGCGGCGACAGAAGCGTGCCAGAGGGGGAATAGACATGCCCAGAAGGGTCCACATAGCTGCCCAGAGGATACCTATCGTTAGAAACAGCATCCATGGGGGGCACTGGGGCATCTGAAACAGGCTCATGGGCGGTATCCTCGCTTTCCGGGACGGCATTCTCCTGGGCGGCGCGCTCGACCTCTGCGGCGTACCAGGCGAGATAGGCGGCCTCGTACTCCTCCGCTGTGGCGAAGTCCTCAAAGTTGGGCTGGCTCTCAGCCAGGGCGGTGACGGAATGGGCGCAGAGCAGACAGATGCAGAGCAGAACGGTCAGCAGCTTATTCAAAATTCGTCGTGCCTCCTCTCCTTGGAGATCCTGGGGCTGTTGGTGGAGCTTGTCCGGGGGCTGCCCCCCCGCTGGCCGCCGCCAAAGCCGAAGAGCATGCGCACCACCAGCACGGAGACGGAGGCCAGGAGCACCCCCAGCCAGAGCTGGCCGAAGGTGAAGCTGAAGCCGGGGACGGAGATGGCGAACAGGGACCAGATACCGCCTATGAGGGCCTTGCCCAGAGCGGCGGTAGCATCGGACATGCCGGTACGTTCGGGCTCCTCCTCACCGGCGGAGGGCGGGGCGGGCGCGTCGTCTGATGCGCGGGCGGGGGAGGACAGCGCCGGTATGGCCAGAAGCAGGCACAGCAGGACGGGCAGGATACGGCGCAGGTTTTTCATGGCAATCACCTCTATTTCATAAACAGCTTCAGCAGGCCGATAAAGACGAACACGGTCACGCCGGTGACCAGCACCAGCACGATCTCCGGCGGCAGCCAGGTCCAGAGGACGCCCAGGGCGTCCCCGAAGGAGCCGAACAGGTCCACCAGCTGGGCGAGCTTGTCAAAGGCCATGGTGACCAGGCTGATGACGCCGTCAAAAATCTTGCCGAGGGCGGCCTGGAGGAGGCCCAGAATGCCGTCGCCGATGGCCCCCAGGACCTCGCCGATCTTCCGCAGGAGCCAGCCGAGGAACCCCTCTTCCTCCTCGCCGTCTCCGGGTGTGGTGGAGCCGCCGGGATTCACCAGGGCGGGCGGCGCGGTGCCGTCCACAGATTTGTACTGCTCCTGGCAGCGGCTGCACTCGTAGATGGTGAAGCCGGGGGTGATGAGCGCGCCGGTTTCGTCGTACTGGTTGGTGACGGTCACCTTGACCGTCCAGTCGTGGTCCAGGAGCGGCACGCGCTCCGTCTTCTGCTTCTCGCACTTGGAGCAGACGTAGGCCGTCACACCGGCCAGGGTACAGGTGGGGGCTACGGAATCCGGGGCGTACTCCGCCCACTCATGGGTACAGGTCTCCGGGTCCTGGGGCTTGACGGGGCGTTCCGGCTTGGCGTTCATGTCCACGTCCGGGGAGGAGCCTACAGGGGAAAACTTGAAACCCTTGGCGTCCTTAATGGTGCTGCCATCGTAGACCATGGCGGTAACGTTCACCCAGTTGCCGCCGGTGTAGAGCTGGGGCTGGCCGCCGGTGTTGTCGTCGTGAAGGGGGATGTAAAAGAAGCCCTCGGCGGGGTTGGAGGGCCGGACGCCGCCGATCCGGCTGTCGGTAACGGGGGTATTGTGCTGGACGTAGATGGTGTTGGCGGTGAGCTTGTCCGGCAGAGCCAGGACCTTATTGGTGTCGTAGGGGGCGTTGGAGGGGTTGTAGGTCCCGGTGGAGGAGAGAGAACCGGTGGTGACCCGCAGCTCGTCCAGGTAGACGGTGCCGGAGGACTTTATGTAGAACTTGTCCGCCGTGGGCTTGGTGAAGCTCCCGGAGCCCACCAGGTCGCCGTTGACGAAGTAGTACAGCTTCCCGCCGGACAGGGTAACGCGCATGGACACCCATTGGTTTTTGTAACTGGAATAGGAAAAATCTGCGGGAATAGAGGTCGGCGTTACACGGTAGGTAGAGGCTTTACGATTATTAACCGTTGCAATATAGTTGTAGTAGGAATGTGTACGATCATAGCCGGCGTCCTCTCTTTTGATGGGCCAGCCAGAGCGATACCTTGATGATGAATACAAGGTTGCCGAGCTGGGCCACGTATACCAGCCATATTTCGAGCTGTTTGTTACCCTCCAGCCGGACCCGCTTACTGATGGAACTTCTCCGTAGGATTTAACCGTATTCGAGTAAGAATACCCGTATTCAGTCAGATCCGCCTCATCATAGGTCGAAGGCGGCTCGCCGCCGGGACAGTTGCCGTGGGATATATAATATTCACAGTACCGGCCAAGATCAAAGGAATCGCCATCGTCTGCATAAAAATCGGAAACGGTCTGGGACTTATAGCTGGGAATACATTGGAAAATATTCGTATCCCCGAAATAAATCCCCAGCGCAGAAATATCCGAATAGTAGACGCGAAAATCAAAGGACAGGCTGCTGTAGCTGGATAGCTTTGGAATGGTCACACCTGCGGCAGAGCCGGAAGACAGCTTCACCGCCTGGCCGAAGGCCCCGCTGTCTACATAGGTCGTGGACCGGTTCTGAGAGTAGTAGGACCGGTTAAAGCTGGAGCTGTCGTTGTAATCGCCGTCGAAGTGCTGAAGACTCAGCGTATTGGGGTCGTCCGTCACCAGCTCATAGTTTTTGACATCATAGCCGAAGTCCAGGCCCGCCACCTCGGCAGCGGTCAGGGTGGAACTGTTGCGACCGTCCTTGAGCTCGTAGTAGTAGACGTTGGTGACGTCGCCCACCTTCTCGTTGTTGATGTTGGTGGTGTTGTAGGTGTAATTCACCGTCACGAAGGTAGGGGAGTATTGCACGTCGATTAGGTAGTACTCGTCTGTGCTGTTGTCGATGGAAACGTAATAGCGGCTGTTGTCCTGATTATAGTAGAGATTATTAGTGGTATAGTTGTAGTTGTTGGTGGTGTTGTCGTAGTACCAGGACTTGAAGTCTGCGCTGTAGGTATAATTATTGTTGTTCGTGGTGTACTGGTTCAGGAAGTTCTCCAGCTTGACATTGGCTTTGTAGTTGTTTGTGGTCGTGTTGTTGGTGGTGTTGTGGATGGTATTGAAGGTCTTGTTGTAGCTGTCGATGATCTGGGTATTATTGGTATCTCCGCTTCGGTAGTAGTTGGTGACGTTGCCGTATTTGTCTTGCACGCTGCTGGTTGGCGTGGTATAGTAATTTTGAGACCTATTGGAAGAAAAAAGAGCATCTAATGCACCCACTGGAGTCCAACCCCCAAGAGGTTCAGAACTATTACCAGTCATCCAATTCCAAACTGTCTCAGGCCAATACGTGAGATAATCGCCAACGTCAGCACGAGCAACACTCAATGCAGAAATTGAATTTAAGACTATTGCAAAAGCAAAAATACATGATAAAATACACTTAAAGCGTTTCATAAAACATTCACCTAAAATAATTAAAAGGATGGAGTACTATGAGTAAACAAACAAGAACTATCTTATGGCCAATAACAATTATCCTATTTTTATTAGGAATTTGGCCAATCGCTCTAATTCTTTTAATTACACTCATTTTTGACCGTAAGGACGGTGTAAAAATGTCAACCGGGAAAGTCTTATTAGTAATAGCGACTGTACTTTTATTTGCAACAGGTATCTGGCCTGTTGGCATTGCAGCGCTAATCGCGTTAGTCTATTTATCAAGGGAACCTATGCCGCAAAAAACCGCAGAACAACGTATACAGGAACTCGAAGCCGAAAACGAAAAGCTTCAGGCAGAGTTGGACCAGCAGCTGGTACAGCGGGTAATGAATAAGGTGGAGAACCGGGGAGAGGGGCGCTGATCAGTGGTCCCTTCTCCAGCGCTCCCAAAACCAGCGCATATTATCAGCAATGTAATCCATGAGAATCATACCAATGCGTATGAAAAAGCCGCAGCTTATCAGAAAAAGAATAAATGTGAAATCATTCAAAAAAGGAAAGGCATCAAGAAATGACATTATTTTTGAACTCCTTGGCTATTCTTCAAAATATTGCCTTAAATCTATGGCAACTCCTAAAAATACTGCTCTCGTTCAAGTATCTGATTCTGTCAATACCTACATATGCAGTGCTGATTACATCTGCAATCTGTCTGTTTTTAAGGAAGGGGCGCTAGAAAAGCAGACGGGGAGAAAGGCAGACCGTCAGATAAACAAAGAAGCAAAAAAGGAGGAGCCCGACAAAAATGAACACAGGTTTTCTCCACTCGTTCCAAAAGTTATCAATCCAGTCCGACCAGACGGTATAAAAGAACTTGGAAAAACTAAAACCAAGCCCGACCGCCAGCCCGGCAAGAAACATATTTTCAAATGTCATAAAACACCTCGGAGAATGTAAAATTGTCACACAAAAATTTCCTTCAGGAGCCACCGATCCACGCGGCAGCGGCGCGGCCATGTGTTACAATCAGCAAACCGCCGCTCGTCGTCTGGCGGTCTGCAAAGCGTTGTAATCCGCAATCAAGCACTCCTGCTTCTCCGACAAGCGCTGTCTGGCGGCGTAGGCCAGCTCCAGCAGATGGGGCCAGCCCAGGGTACGGACAATGACTGCCAGCGAGGGGCCCACCTGGGCCTCCACCCAGTTCTCGATCTGCTCCACCCGGTGCTGGACGACGCACCGGGCCACCAGCCGGACGGATTCCAGCTCGTCCACGAACGCCCGCCACCAGCTGCACACCGTACAACGGGTGATATTGGAATCGTCCCGCTCGATAAAGGCGAACTTGTCGTTGATAACCTGGGCGGCCAGCTTTCCCACAGATTCAGAGTTTGTCACCTGTTCTACAAAGGCGTTGGCGTTCTTCTTGCGCAGGACCAGCTCCACCCGGACCCAGTGCCCCTCCGCTCCCTGCTCCAGGGCCTTGTCGTAGATGCGGACGCGGAAGTCGGAGGACGGCGCGCCGATATAGATCGTGGAGCCGTTCCGCCGGGTTCCGTCATAGGAGACCAGCACCGAGCGCCTGGTCATGCGGCTGTTGACCTGGTTGGTCTGTATCTTCTGTACGATCTCGTCCATGTCCAGAAAGCCCTCCCGGTCGTCACAGGCTACGTCGATCCGGGACACGTTGGCGCTCTCCTCCGCCGCCAGCAGCCGGAACAGAACGGAAAAGGCGGTGCCGGACGCGTCCTGCCCGTCCTTCGCGCCGGTCAGCGCCGACATGGTCTCGAAGGTCCGGCAGCCGTTGCCGGACATGGACACGCACACGCCCA
>OFGL01001907.1_pt1 | contig 10776 bp, 10 predicted proteins | sample 1521801 | NCBI WGS metagenome assembly OFGL01 (sample SAMEA3504085, study PRJEB24116) | mouse gut metagenome | biome: mouse gut; feature: mouse-associated habitat; material: faeces | place: Denmark | collected 2011 | reverse complement strand
CTTACAACCCCTTACGACAAAAAAAGACTTTTTGAGAGAAGCCTATGAAAAGCTTCTCCCGGCCTCCACATCGGCCTCAATCTGCCGCCGCAGCGCCTCCACACTCTCAAATGTCCGCTCCGCCCTGCGGAACGCCAGAAGCTCCACCGTCATATCCCTGTCGTAGACCTCTCCCGAAAAATCGTAGAGATAAGTCTCCACACCCATGATCTTCTCATCCGAAACCGTAGGCTTACAGCCAACGTTGGAGATCCCCCGGTAAACCGCATCGCCAAGTCTTGCCCTGGAATAGTAAACGCCGTTTGGCGGCAGAAGTTTGCGCACATCCGGCAGAATGTTTGCCGTAGGCATGCCAAGTTTTCGCCCAAGTTGTCTGCCGTGCACCACCTTTCCGCTCACACAGTAGGGGGCGCCCAGCATGACCGAAACTTTCTCCATATCTCCCTCCCTGACCGCCTGTCGCACCCGGGTAGAGCTGACCTCCTCGCCGTCCACGCGGACTTTGTCGATCAGCTCCACCTGATATCCGCAGGTTCCGGCATATTCTGACAGAAGCTTATAGTCTCCCGCGCCGCCCTTCCCGAAAGAAATATCCGGCCCTGCACAGAGATAGGCTGTCCGCATCTGCTCTGCCAGATAGCGGGCCACAAATTCTGCCGGCTCCGTGGCCGCTGTCCCCCGGTTTAAGGGAAACTCAATCAGCACATCTATTCCCAGTCTGGAAAAAACCGCTCTTTTCTCCTCTCTGGTAGACAGTTCCTTCGTCTCTCCGCCAAAAAAAGACGCGGCCGAAGTGTCGAAGGTAAAAACCACCGTCCACAGCCCCTGGCTTTTCTGCTCCAGCACCCGCTCCAGAAGACGGCGGTGTCCCAGATGAATCCCGTCAAACTTTCCGAGCGCAACGGCGCTTTTGTTTTCCAAATGAAATTCCGTTGTATTTTCTATAATCCGCATGCTGTCTGTCCCACTTCCATCATCCGCTCCGGCTTATCCCGTGTCCCGCCATACGCCGTCCGGTTCTGTCGATTCATCCTCTGTTATCTCTCAGGCAGAAACATTTTCACAGGCCTTGCCTCATTTGTGTCTGCATAATACTCATAAATGCCGTAAAACCGCCCCGACTCGTCATACATCCGCAGCCGCTCTCCTTCCTGCTGCAAAGTGTCAGCCAAAAGCATACTGACCGGGATTTTATTCCCATTCTCCAGAAGCCTGCGTGCATCCGACGATGCCTTCACTTCCCGGCACTCTTTAAAAACGGCATCAGGAGGAATAATAACATCCGATATTTTATCTTCGTCCCTCAGCTTTTCGATCTCTGAAAGCCGCAGTGCCTCCCCGATCCCGAACATACCGACCCGGCTCCGCGTCAGAGACGCCATTACGCCGCCGCATCCGAGTTTCTTCCCGATATCGTGGCACAGCGTCCGGATGTAGGTGCCCTTCGAGCAGGCTACCCGGAACCGGACCGTGGGCAGATTCATTTCCAGAATCTCCAGCTCCCGGATCTGTACTGTGCGGGGCCTGCGCTCCACCTCTTTCCCCGCCCGGGCCAGCTCGTAAAGCTTCTTTCCGTTCACCTTGAGCGCCGAGTACATAGGCGGAACCTGTTCATAGTCTCCCAGAAAGCTCAGAATGCTCTCCCCCACCTGCTCTTTCGTGAGCGCCGCAATCCTCTCTTCCTCCGCATGAAATAGCACCTTTCCCGATAAATCCTGTGTGTCCGTCACCACCCCAAGCCGGAGTGTGGCGATGTACTCCTTATCCCAGTCCGTAAGCATGTCGCACAGTTTCGTGCCCGAACCAAAACATACAGGAAGCACGCCGACCGCATCCGGGTCGAGTGTCCCTGTATGTCCTATTTTCTTCTGTTTACAGATCCCGCGGAGTTTCGCCACCACATCATGGGACGTGAACCCCGCCTCCTTATAAACGTTCATAATACCATTGTACATAGCTGCCCCTGTCTCTTTCTACTCCTGTTCCTGCGTACGTTCGAGCTGGGCCGCAATCTCCCGTGACAGGTTGTTGATATTGTCATGATATGTACCGTTCATCATACATCCAGCAGCGCGCACATGGCCGCCACCGCCAAATTTCACGGCAACTTCCGCCACATTGACCAGACCGTTTGAGCGCATGCTCACCTTGTACTCCAGGGTACCAGTCTCATACATAAAGATGGCGCAGTCCACACCCTTCACACCCTGCAGCTGGTTTACGATGCCGTCTAAGTCCTTCGGCCCTACACAGTAAAATTCCATCATACGCCTGCTTACCATGCTGACAATACACCTGTCATTCATAAAGCGCACGCTTCCAAGAATCGCCCTGCCCATAATCTGTGCCTGCAGATAAGTCTTCTCATAGAAAGTCTCTTCTATCAGAGCCGAGAAATCAAATCCAAATTTGAGTAATTCCGACGCAATCTGCATCGTCCGGGGGGAAGTGTTGGAGTAGCGGAACACTCCCGTGTCATGAGCCATCCCAAGATAAATTGCTTTTGCAATCTCCTCGTCTATCAGCTCCGGCTCCATCAGCTCATAGATCAGTTCCGCCGTAGAGCTCTTTTCCGTCTCTACGATATTCACGTCTCCGCTGCCCCTGTTGCTGATGTGATGGTCAATGTTGACGCGCCTCTTTGCACGCCGGAACATGGGAAGCGCATCCCCAAGCCGCTCATCATTACAGTCCAGCGCAAAGAACACATCATAAATTTCTTTACTATTAAATTCAGATTTAATTTCATCTATTCCCTTCAAAACATGGAAAGGTACGGGCGGCTCCTCCAGATAAACGTCAATCTTCGCCTCCGGCAGCTCCTTTTTCAGATAATGATATAGCGCCAGACATGAGCACACACAATCTCCGTCAGGTCTCATGTGTCCGCTGATCGCCACCGTCTTCACATCCTTTAACTCGTCAATCCTCTTCATCGTTACTCCTCTTATCAGACTCAGCAGCCTTCCTGTCCGAGGCTACCACTTCTTCAATGCGCTTAGACATATTCACCCCATAGGCGATGGACTGGTCCATAATGAAATGAATCTGCGGCGTATTGCGGAGATTGATGGTTCTCGCAATCTGACCGCGTATATAACCTTCCGCGCTCTGAAGTCCCGCCAGCGTATCCGTCTGTGCCTTCTCATCGCCAAGCACGCTGATCCACGCCTTGCAAGTCTTCAGATCCGGGGCAACCTCCACCGCCACCACCGAAGTCATCGGCGCAATCCTCGGATCTTTGATCTCCCCGCGGATGATCTGGGCCAGTACACGCTGCACCTCCCCGTTGATACGGGTATTTTTGACACTGTTTTTACGCATGATATCCAGTCCTTTCCTCTGCGCTTTTATTCATAACGCCCGCTATTATGTCCCATTATCTCGGCACTTCCACCATGATGTAAGCTTCCACGATGTCCAGTTCCTCCATCTTGTCGAAGCCCTCGAACACAAGTCCGCACTCGAAACCGGCCTTCACTTCCTTCACATCATCCTTGAAGCGCTTCAGGGAGGCGAGCTCACCCTCGTAAATCTGCTCCTCACCCCTGCGGATACGGATCTTACAGCCTCTCTGGAACTCACCGTCAAGCACATAGGAACCGGCTATATTGCCGATAGCAGACGCCTTGAAGATCTGGCGCACTTCCGCGTGACCGATTATCTTCTCCTCGAAAACCGGGTCTAACATACCCTTCATGGCCGCCTCGATGTCCTCGATCGCCTGATAGATCACCTTGTAGAGGCGCACATCCACACCTTCCCGCTCCGCAACGGTCTTCGCCTGGGCATCCGGTCTCACGTTAAAGCCGATGATAATTGCCGAAGATGCGGAAGCCAGCGATACGTCCGATTCGTTGATCGCGCCCACGCCGCCGTGAATGCACTTCACAACCACTTCCTCGTTGGTCAGCTTCATCAGACTCTGTTTTACGGCTTCCACGCTGCCCTGTACATCCGCCTTGACGATCAGGTTAAGCTCTTTCAGATTACCTTCCTGAATCTGGTTGAACAGATCGTCAAGGGACATCTTTGTCTTAGTGTCTGCAAGCATTTCCTCTTTATGCTGTGCCATGTATGTCTCAGCGTAAGATTTCGCGCTCTTGTCATTTTCATGGACAATAAACACTTCGCCGGCACTGGGCACATCGGATAAGCCGAGAATTTCCACAGGTGTGGAAGGTTTCGCCTCCCTCACGCGTCTGCCCTTGTCGTCGATCATCGCCCTTACCTTGCCGTGGCTTGCGCCTGCGGAGATAAAGTCGCCCACATGGAGCGTACCCTTCTGCACCAGTACCGTAGCCACAGGACCTCTGCCCTTGTCAAGCTCCGCCTCGATCACCAGACCTCTCGCGTTTCTGTCCGGGTTCGCCTTCAGCTCCAGAATTTCCGCCGTAAGCAGAATCGTCTCCAGAAGGTTCTCAATGCCCTCGCCCGACTTCGCGGAAACCGGCACAAACTCTGTCGATCCGCCCCAATCTACCGGGATCAGCTCGTACTCTGTCATCTCCTGCTTCACGCGGTCAATATTCGCGTTCGGCTTATCAATCTTATTGACGGCAACGATGATCTCGATTCCCGCCGCCTTCGCATGGTTGATGGCCTCCACTGTCTGGGGCATCACGCCGTCATCGGCCGCCACCACCAGCACCGCAATATCGGTGGAATTCGCACCGCGCATACGCATGGCCGTGAAAGCCTCATGACCCGGCGTATCCAGGAAGGTAATGCTCTGTCCCTTCACGCTGACCGTGTACGCACCGATGGCCTGTGTGATGCCGCCTGCCTCCTTATCTGTCACATTGGTCTTACGGATCGCGTCAAGCAGGGAGGTTTTGCCGTGGTCTACATGACCCATGACACAGATAACCGGGGGACGCGCCACCATTGTGGAGGCATCCTCCTCCTCCTCGCGCAGAAGCTCCTCAATCACATCGACCTTGACTTCCTTCTCACAGATGATCTCATACTCGATGGCGATATTCTCCGCCTCCTCAAAACTGATATCTGAGTTCAGAGTCACAATCTGCCCCTGTAAAAAGAGTTTCTTGATAATCGCCGAAGGCTGGATCTTCATCTTATCAGCCAGTTCCTTGATTGTCAGCGTATCAGGAACCGTGATCACTTTGATCTGCTCTTCCTTGGACGCCTCGGCCTTTTTCTCCGGCTTAATGAAGCGGCCCGCCTTGTTGCGGTTCTTTACCGCAGCATCGTCCTCCTCATAGATATGATCCTTCTTGGAACGTTTATCCCTGTCCTGATTTACCCTGCGCTTTTCGTCGTCCCTGTGCTTTTCCGCATCCTTGGCAGGTGCTTCAGCGACAAAGTCCTTCGGACCGTTATTTTTCTTAAATCGATTGTCCGGCCCGCCATTTCCTCTCTGAGGGCGGTCACCACCGCCAGCGTTCCTGCCATAAGCGTTGGGAGCGCCGCCACGGCCGCGATCACCCTGACCGCCGCTATAATTCGGCCTGCTCTGGCCTTCAGGCCTGCGATTTTCTCCTGCACTTTCCACTCTCCCCTGTCCGGGTGCCGGTTTGTTTCCGGCCGCCGTGTTCTTATTGTTATCCCGCTTTTCCTGCTGCCATTTCTCCTGCTGGCGTTTTTCCTGTTGACGTTTTTCCTGTTGACGTTTCTCCTGCTGCCTCTGCTCCAGGCGTCTCTCCTGTTGTTGTTTCTGCCTCACATCATAAGGCTCTGCCGTCACCGGAATCGGCTTCTGCGTGGGACGTATGATCTTATGGGGCGTATTCTGGGGCTGTACAGGACGCGCGCCGTTCGACATCGGCCGGTTGCCGCCCCTGTTCTGGCTGTTTTGGCCGCCCTGTCCGTTTCCACCGCCCTGAGACTGTCTGCCGCCCATCTTGGAGTTGTGAGGATTGCTCACGAAGATGATCCGTTTTTTCTTGGGCGCTTCGCCCTTGCCATCTCTCTTTTCGCTCTCCGCTGCGGGCCTTTCGGGCGCGGATTTCGCGGGCGCTGCCTTCTCTCCCCCGGCTGCCGGTGCGGTCTTCTCCTTCACGGAAGGCTCCTCACTGCGCGGCTTTTCTTCCGCTCTTGACTGCTTTTCTTCCCCGACGGCCTTCGCAGCCTTGTCTCCCGAAGAAGAAAACTCCTTCCTCACCAGCGCAATCGCATCATCCTCAATCGAACTCTGCGCCACCTTCACCTCATATCCCTTAGCCTGCAGGAAGTCAATCAGTTCCTTACTCTTCCTGTCTAACTCTTTTGCAAGCTCATGTACTTTCATCTTCGCCATACTTACTACCTCCAACTATTCCGAATCTCCTAAATGCTTCCGTATCGAATTTGCAAATCCCTCGTCTGTCAGCGCAAGAACCGATCTCTCGTCCTTACCCATAGAATGCCCGAGCGCCGCCTTCGTCCCATGAAACGCATAGGGAACCTCATAAAACTCACACATGTTACTATACTTTTTCCTGGTATTACCCGACGCATCCTCGGCTATGATAACCAGAACTGCCGTACCGCCTTTGACAGCCGCCTCCGTTGCAAATCCGCCACTGACAACATTTCTGGAGCGTGCGGCGAGTCCCAGCATGGATAATACCTTATCCCTTCCCGGTAACTGCTTCATGCCTGCCCTCCTCAAACTCCTTCTCCAGATCCTCGTATATTTCATCCGGTATGCGCATCTTAAATGACCGTTCTAATCCCTTGTTCTTTCTGGCTTTCCACAGGCACTCCCCTCTCTTGCAAAGGTATGCGCCCCGACCGTTTTTTCTCCCGGTCATATCCAGGGAAACAAGCCCCTCCGCGCTCTTAAGCACGCGCATCATCTCTTTCTTATCCTTCATCTCACCGCAGCCCACACACTGGCGCAGGGATACTTTTTTTGCCATACTGCCCCTCACTTATCACTCTACTACTCTTCAGATCCGCTCTCCTCCGTGTACGCCTCCTCATAGCCCCCGTCGTAGCTCTCCTCAGAGTAACCTTCTTCATTATACTCCTCTTCGTCATACTCCTCATCGTCGTAGACATAATCCTCGTAGCGGAAACCGGGTGCATCCTTGGCCTGTGTCTCGCTCTTAATATCGATCTTATACCCCGTCAGTCTGGCCGCCAGTCTGGCGTTCTGACCTTCCTTACCGATAGCGAGGGAAAGCTGATAATCCGGCACCACCACTTTGGCTGTCTTCTCATCGGGATCAGCGAATACCGCCACGATCTTGGCCGGGGACAGGGCATTCTGGATCAGGTTGCCCGGATTCTCATCCCAGTTTACGATATCGATCTTCTCCCCGCAAAGCTCATCCACAATGGAATTGACTCTCGCGCCGTTGATTCCCACACAGGCGCCGACGGCATCCACGTTTGGATTGTTGGAGCGCACCGCGATCTTCGTTCTGCTGCCCGCCTCCCTGGCAATGCTCATAATCTCCACCGTGCCGTCCTTGATCTCTGTCACCTCGGACTCGAAAAGGCGCTTCACCAGCTCCGGGTGTGTGCGGCTCACCAGAATCCGCGGCCCTTTTGGCGTATTCCTCACTTCCAGGATGTACACCTTAATTCTCTCCGTAGGACGGAAATGCTCGGTGCGCACCTGCTCGTTCTCATTCAGAATGGCGTCCGCCTTGCCAAGATTGATGGAGATGTTCTTGCCCATGTAACGCTGGACGATGCCTGTCACCACATCCTTCTCCTTCTCGAAATACTGGTTGTAGATAACGCTCCTCTCCTCCTCACGGATCTTCTGCAGGATCACGCTCTTGGCATTCTGGGTGGCAATGCGTCCAAACTCCTTGGAGCGGATCTCCACGCGGACAATGTCGCCGGTCTTCGCCGCCGGATCAATCTCCTTCGCCTCCTCCGGGGAAATCTGCATCACAGGGTCTTCCACCTCCTCCGCTACCTCCTTCTCCGCATAGCAGTAGTAGTCGCATGTCTCCCTGTCGATTTCCACTTTCACATTATCCGCCTTGCCGAAGTGATTCTTGTAAGCGGTAATCAGCGAATTTTCTATCGCCTCAAAGAGCGTATCCTTGCTGATCTCTTTTTCCCTTTCCAGAATCTCCAGCGCCTCCATTAATTCCTTATTCATTTTCCATTGTCCTCCTATGTCTCCTATGAAATAAGCCAACGCATTAAATGTCCAGTGCCAGTCTGACTGTGGCGATATCAGACCTTTCAAATGTACGCGAAACGCCGTCCTCCTCGATGGTAACGGTACCGGCGTCATACGCTTTCAGAATCCCGGAAAACTCTTTCTGCCCGTCAATGGGCTTATACGCTTTCAGTTCCACCTTCTCCCCAAGGCTTTTCTCCATATGCCGGTCTTTCTTTAACACCCTGCCGAGTCCAGGGCTGCTGACTTCCAGAATATAAGCGTCCGGGATAAAGTCCTCCACATCGAGCGCATCGGATAAAGCACGGCTCACATTCTCACAATCCAAAATATTTACACCCGCTGCCTTATCGATATAAACCCGCAGATAGTAGTCCTTCCCCTCCTTCACATACTCCACATCATAAATCTCCACACCATACTTCTCCACAATGGGAGTAAGAAGGTGTTCTGTCTTCTCCTCATATGTCTCCCGTTTTGACATAACATCCTCCTGCACGGAAAAGAGCGGACTCGCAAGTCCACTCTTTATCTCAGTAACTATTCTTAATTCTAATGTATTATATCACCCTTTTTCTTCTATTGCAAGCGTTTTCGTAACCCGCCATCCTGCCCTCCTGCGCGGCGTTCTTCCTGTTACCTATTTGACAGGGCAGCAGATATCCTTTACTCTATAGATAGTTTTCATTAATGGGGGAGAAAAACATGACCAACAAATTGGACCGCCTTTTACTGCTGCATCTGTTCCAGAGCTTTATTACCACCTGGGCGCTGATGAAGGCATCCCGCATGGAGCCGGGCAATATACTCACTTTCGTCTTTTATCTACTGGTATTTTTCTTCTATCGGCATGTGAACCGCAGGATGGATCTTTTACAGGTTTCCAACCGTATGGCGCTGCTTACCGCAGTCATCTTTACGACCCTTTACATGCTTGTAGATTATCCTCACTATATAGAGCTGCTCACAAGCAGGCTCTACCAGTTCATCATTCTGTCTGTTATCTTTGCGGGCTTTGTCTGCCTGTTTTACTATCTGCTGCATTTTTTATATTCCTATGCCTGTGACAGAAAAAGGCTGTACCGCATGCTGCTCACACGCTATCAGGACATGCCCTACACTTATGAAGGCCGCCGTCCCATGGTTTCCGCCTGCTTTTCGGCATTTGCAAATTTTATCCGCAGCCATACGGCTCTGTGTGCCTTTCTCTGCTGCCTTATCTTCTGGCTTCCCTACTACCTTTACCAGTATCCCGGCATCATGACTCCCGACAGCATCAACCAGTTGGAACAGATTCTGGGCGTGATTCCCTGGTCCAACCATCATCCCTGGGTTCACACGCTGATTTTCGGCTTATTCTATCACATTGGCTATGCGCTTACAGGGAATATGGTTATCGCCGTATCTGTCTACACCTTTTTCCAGATGTGCCTGCTTGCCGCCAGCGCCGCCTACTTTATTTCCACGCTTCGTTCTCACAAGATCCGTCCCTTTGTCCTGCTGCTGATTACGACTTTCTATGCCCTGATCCCCTACCATGCCGTCTTTTCTGTCACCATCTGGAAAGACATTCCTTTTGCGGCAGCGGTACTTTTTTTCAGCTGTGCCATTCTGCGCCTGTCTGTACAGAACCAGATCTGTGCGAAAAATCTTCTTACTTTAGCAATATCAAGCGTTATGATATGTCTTTTCCGCTCAAATGGGTGGTATGCCTTTCTTCTCGCCCTGCCCTTCCTGCTGTTTGGTTTCCGCCACAAGGTTAAGGCAGTCTATCCACCGCTTTTTACCGCCCTCCTCCTCTCCATAATCGTCAAATACCCGGTCATGAGCGCCTTTGATGTGCAGCAGCCTGATTTCATTGAATCCGTCTGCATTCCCATGCAGCAAATTACAGCCGTAATTTGCAACGACAGGTACCTCTCCGTAGAGGAGCGCGCTTTGATAGAGGAGGTGGTCGACCTGACCTACATCCACGATCTCTACAATCCCACCTTCGCAGATAACATCAAAGAACTCGTCCGGGCGGGCAATCAGGACTATCTGGTCTCCCACAAAACCGAGTTCTTAAAGCTCTGGATCGACTTAGGCCTGCGTTATCCCGGCGACTACCTCACTGCCTACGTAGACCAGACCTACGGTTACTGGTATCCGGACTCCTTCTACCTGGTGGCAGAGGCCGAGGGCGTAAGCGCCACGGATCTTGGCATATCACACACCCCGCTGATTGGCGGCCCTCTGGTCATTAAGGCAAAGGAAATTGCCGTCAAACTGGGCAGCATGGTACCCATTTACGGCACGCTCTGGAGCATGGGCGTCGCCGGCTGGGTTCTGCTTTTCAGTATCAGCGTCACCATCATCCGCCAGGACTACCATAAACTGATCTGCTATCTGCCGGGCATTACGCTGCTTCTCTCCGTACTCGCAGCCACGCCGGTGGCTACAGAATTCCGATATGTCTATTTTCTTGTACTCTGTCTGCCTTTTTATCTGATTACAGCGATTCTGCCGGATGAAGCGGACGCATCGGTCTGAGCTGAAGCGCAGCCAGTGTGCCAGCACTGTCCTCCTGTCAGGTTCTGCGCCCTCACATGGCCCTCTGCCCGGGTGCAAAACAGCAGGGAAACTTCAAGACAGGAAGATACAGTCTCCCGTCTTCAGATGGGTGTAAACCGTACCGCCCCCGGCTG
>OFGL01001906.1_pt1 | contig 10780 bp, 11 predicted proteins | sample 1521801 | NCBI WGS metagenome assembly OFGL01 (sample SAMEA3504085, study PRJEB24116) | mouse gut metagenome | biome: mouse gut; feature: mouse-associated habitat; material: faeces | place: Denmark | collected 2011 | reverse complement strand
AAAAGCCGCCCCGCCGATTAGAGCTTTTGATCACCCAGGCCCAGGACGGCCAGGAAGTGAATACCCTCCTGCGCCGCGTCCTGGGGCTGTCCGGCACGGTCCTGCGGCGGGTGAAGTGGCTGGAGGACGGCGTCACCCTGGACGGCGCGCGGGTGAACGTCCGCGTCCGGGCCCAAGAGGGGCAGACGCTGGCCGTCCGCCTCACCGACCCAGTGATCTCCTCCGGCGTGGCGCCCGCCCCCGGCCCGCTGGACATCGTGTACGAGGACGGGGACCTTGTCGTGCTCAACAAGGCCCCCGGGGTGCTGGTCCACCCAGGCCACGGCCACTTTGACGATACCCTGGGTAATTTTCTGATGTATCATTACAAAGAGTGCGGGGAGGAGTCCGATTTCCACCCCGTCCACCGGCTGGACAAGGGCACCTCCGGGCTGGTCGTCGCGGCCAAGCATCCCCACGCCCAGGAGAAGCTGAAAAACCAGCTCCATTCCGGGGCCTTCCGCCGGGTGTACCTGGCGGTGTGCGACGGCGCGCCCCCCGCCCCCTCCGGCGTGATCGACGCCCCCATCGGCCGGGCGGAGGGCTCTCTCATGGCCCGGGAGGTGCGCCCGGACGGCCGGCCCGCCCGCACCCGCTATAAAGTGGCTCTGGGCCCCCGCACCCTTTTGGAGCTGGAGCTGGATACGGGCCGCACCCACCAGATCCGGGTGCACATGGCCCACATCGGCTGCCCCCTCACCGGGGATTTCCTGTACGGGCGGGAGGACCGGGCGCTGATTGCCCGCCCCGCCCTCCACTCCGCCCGGCTGGAGCTTCTGCACCCGGTCACCGGGGAGCGGCTGCGCTTTGCCGCCCCCCTGCCCGCCGACATGGCGGCGCTGATTCCAAAGGAGGATATTTCATGAAAAAATTACAGTTGGTAAGCCTTTTGACGCTGTTCCTGTCGGTGACGCTGTGGACGGTGGGGCGGCTCTCCTCCCCCCTGCCCGACTGGGCGGTGCGGGTCAACGGCGTGGTCATGTGCGCGGCCATGGCGGCGCTGGTGTTTTCCACCGTCCGGCTCAAAATTAAGAATTCATAAAAATGGCCGGTCCCGTCTTGACAGGTTCATGTAATTTACACTATAATATTATTTGTTAGAAAAGAAGGAGGGATACCCATGGCAAAAAACGACCGCTTTCAAGTTATTCACTCGGAGGGCAACGGCCTGAGCGCCCCCCAGCGCATGGTGCTGATGGACACCGCCACCGGCGTGCAGTACCTGTTTGCCCAGTCCGGCTACGCGGGCGGGCTGTGCCCCCTGGTGGATAAGGATGGCGGGCCGCTCAAGTGGGATGTTTGAGAAGCGCGGAGAAGCGGACAGCGAGGGAGCTTGGAGCGGAGCGAAAGCAAAAGCCCAAGGCCCCGCAGGGGGACTGGGTTTTGCTTGAGCCGCAGCGAAAGCGACCGAGCGCCCTGGCCGCTTCGCAGCGTGACACCGCAGAAGCGCGGAGAAGCGGACAGCGAGGGAGCTTGGAGCGGAGCGAGGGCGGGAGCCCAACGAAAAAGTCCGGGAAACTTTCCCGGACTTTTTATTCTGTGGAAACAGGCGCGGCCCTGTTGAGCTTTACCAGCACAGGGCCGCCCCAGCCCCGGCGATCCCCACCACAGTGAGTTCCAGCATGGTTGAAAAGGCCCACTCGATTGGAGTAGAGGACACATCAAAATAAACGAACATACTTGAGATTTTCAGCGCCATCATCAGCGCGCACAGGCTGAGGACATACACCGCCCGCCACCGGCGGTCAACGGCGCGGGCGTTCACCAGCCCCGCCACACCCGCTGCCGCCAGCAGCGCGGCAACGCCTTTGAAGAACAGCGCGTTGAGTTCCCCGGCATACATCCCCGCCAAAATGGGGCCGTCGCCGGTGAAGGGCATATGGACAGGCCCGCACAGCATCCACCACATAATTCCCATCGTTATCACCAATATTGCCAGCATAACGGCAGCCGGCTTTGGCAAGGGCGGGTTTTTATCCCCCTTCCGCCGCCGGAACCAGACCAGGGGCAGTGCCACCCCTACCGCCAGAAAGATGCGGTATAACGGGAAGCCAGTGGAAAACAGGCTTTTCCAAACGACGCGCAGTGCTTCCAACCCGAATTTTTTGGAACTCAGCACGGGAATCACGGCGCAGGCGGCCAAAATTGCGAACACACCCAGCCAAACGTAATAGGATTGGGGCCGGACAAATTTCTTTGCCGCTTCCCGCGGCCGTTCCCCGCCGGCGCGAGGCGCCGCGCCCGCCTCATCCCCATAGCCGGCAATAACGCCCTCCGCCTCCCCCTGGGGCAAGTACCAATGGGCCCACCAGGACAGCCGCGCCATATCGTTTTTTCCCATAGAAAACTCCCTCCCTGTATCCAGTGTTGAAAAAACACCGCCAGCAATACGGCATCCGTTATTCTACCGCAAAAAGGCAATTACGCTATCAATGGTGTAATGCGGGACATAAAAGGGATGGGGCTCAAAATCACTTCTCTTTCAGTATTATCATACCACAGAACCTGTGAAGAATCAACATATAACGCTCTTTATACCTCCCCCGATTTATCTAAAAAAGGCAACGCGCCCCGGCAGCGCCTTCCCAGCAGCGGGGGCCTGATCCCAGGCTGCCACCGCAATCCCCGGGCGCATAAATTCCCCTTCCCTTTTTGCCAAAACTCGGGTATAATACTGCCAGCCGCCCCTGCGGTTGGCAGTATTATACTTCGAGGTGACCAATATGGCCCGCAGCGATATGAACCGCCCCACCATGAAGATCTCCTACAACGCCCCGGTGGCCCTCACCTTCGCCCTGCTGTCCCTGCTGGCGCTGGCAGCCAACTACCTCACCGGGGGCTGGGCCAACGCCCGCCTGTTCTCCGTCTACCAGTGCTCCCTGGCCGATCCGCTGGCCTGGTTCCGCTTTTTCGGCCACGTGCTGGGCCACAGCGGCTACGCCCACTACATCGGCAACATGGTGCTCATCCTGGTGCTGGGCCCCAACCTGGAGGACCGCTTCGGCAGCTGGAACGTGCTGTGGGCCATCCTGTTCACCGCCCTGGTGTCCGGGCTGGTGCAGTTCATCTTCTTCCCCCATACCGCCCTGCTGGGCGCGTCGGGCATCGTGTTCATGATGATCCTGCTCTCCTCCTTCGGGGGCGTGCGCAACGGCACCATCCCCACCACCCTGATCCTGGTGGCCATCTTCTACCTGGGCGGGGAGCTGTGGGACGCCATCTTCGTCAAGGACAACATCTCCCAGCTCACCCACATCATCGGCGGGCTGTGCGGGACGGTGCTGGGCTTCGCCCTGTCTGGGAAGCGGTAGTCCCGGCCCCCTCCCATCCAGGAGGGGGCTTTTTTCGCGCCTGTAAACAATATGTGAACAACATATATTTTTCTTGACAGGCAGGGTTGCCCGCGCTAATATATGTGAAGCAAATATATTTGGAGGTGTTCCCGTGAGCGAGGCTGACCGGATTTCGTTGCTCACCGTATTTCAAACCCTGAAAACCAAAACCGCCCGTCTGCTGGAGCCTATCGTTCAGGCAGAGGGACTCACCCCCCTCCAGGCTTCCGTACTGCTCCAGCTGGTCCAAAAGGACGCCGCTGTGGGCGACATCAGCGAGGTCACCTGTATGGGCCAGGCCAACGCCTCCTCCCTGTGCAAAAAGCTGGAGCAGGGCGGCTACCTCACCCGGAGCAGGGACCGGGCCGACGGCCGGGTAGTCACCCTCTCCCTTACCCCCGAGGGGCGGGCGGCGGCGGGGCGCATCCAAGCAAAGCTGAACCAGTTTCTGGAGCTCATCAACGCCCTCCCGGCGGAACTGCGCGGCGACCTGATGCGCGGTCTTCAGGCCGCCACCCAAATGCTGGACTACCTATTTGACCAAACCAAAGGAGACCAAAAATCATGCTGAAACTTGTTGGCATTACGAAACAGTACACCCTGGGGGGCAATACCATCGACGCCCTGCGGGGGGTGGATCTGGAGTTCCGGGAAAACGAGTTCGTGTCTATCCTGGGCCCCTCCGGCTGCGGCAAGACCACCACGCTGAACATCATCGGCGGGCTGGACCGCTACACCAGCGGCGACCTCATCATCAACGGCCGCTCCACCAAGGACTACAAGGACGGGGACTGGGACGCCTACCGCAACCACTCCATCGGCTTCGTGTTCCAGAGCTACAACCTGATTTCCCACCAGAGCGTGCTGGCCAACGTGGAGCTGGCGCTCACCCTGGCGGGCGTGTCCAAGAAGGAGCGCCGCCGCCGGGCGGTGGAGGCGCTGGAACAGGTGGGGCTGGGGGACCAGCTGAACAAGGTGCCGTCGCAAATGTCCGGCGGGCAGATGCAGCGGGTGGCCATCGCCCGGGCCCTCATCAACGACCCGGACATCCTCCTGGCCGACGAGCCCACCGGCGCGCTGGACAGCGAGACCAGCGTGCAGGTGATGGAGCTTTTGAAGGAGGTGGCCCGGAACCGGCTGGTCATCATGGTCACCCATAACCCGGAGCTGGCCCAGCAGTACTCCACCCGCATCGTCACTTTGAAGGACGGCAGGGTCACCGGCGACTCCAACCCCTACCATTCCCAGGAGCAGGCCCCCGTCCTCACCGGGAAGCAGGCCAGGGCGGAGAAAAAGCCCTCCATGTCCTTCCTCACCGCCCTGTCCCTGTCGCTGACCAACCTGCGCACCAAAATGGGCCGCACGGTGCTCACCGCCTTCGCCGGCTCCATCGGCATCATCGGCATCGCCCTCATCCTGGCCCTGTCCGCCGGCATCAACGACTATATCAACCAGGTGCAGGAGGACACCCTGTCCAGCTACCCCCTCACCATCCAGGCGGAGAGCACCGACATGACCGCCATGATGGCCTCCCTCATGGGGGCGCGGCACAGCCAGGCCGGGGGCGGGGAGGGCGGCGCCAATCCCGACCCTGACCGGGTGTACGCCTCCACCGTCATGTACGACATGATGGACTCCATGCTCAACGCCGAGGTGGAGACCAACAACCTGGTGGCCTTCAAGGAGTACCTGGACAACGGGGGCGGCGGCATCAAGGACATGGCCAACATCCACTACAGCTATGACTTTGACTTCGACATCTACACCCAGGACGAAAACGGGGACATCATCAAATCCGACGTGATGGCCCTGATGCAGGACGCCATGGCCGCCATGTACGGCGGGGACTACTCGTCCTACTTTGAGCAGATGGGCTCCATGTACTCCGCCATGGACGTGTGGGAGGAGCTGCTCCCCGGCGAGGACGGCCAGCTCATCGCCCCCCAGGTGCAGGCCGACTATGAGCTGCTGTACGGCGGCTGGCCGGAGGACTACGACGAGGTCATTTTGTTTGTGGACGGAAACAACGAGATCTCCGATTTGATGCTCTACGCCCTGGGCCTGATGCCCCACGACGACATGGAGGAGGCCATGGTGTCCATGTCCAAGGGGGAGACGGTGGAGATCGGTGAGATGAGCTGGGGCTACGAGGAGCTGTGCAGTCTGGGCTTCAAGCTCATCCTCCCGGCGGAGTACTACCAGCACGACCCGGCCACCGACACCTACACCGACATGTCCGCCACCGAGGCGGGGATGGATTTCCTCTACAACAGCGAGGACACCGGCATCCGCCTGAAGGTTTCCGGCATTGCCCGGCCCCTGGAGGGAGGGAACGGGATGCTGTCCGGCGGCATCGGCTACACCAGCGCCCTCACCCGCTTCGCCATCGAGACCACCGGGGAAACCGAAATTCTGAAGACCCAGCTGGACGACCCGGACACCGACGTGATCGTCAACCTGCCCTTCCCCAAGGACGACGACGTGGAGCCCACCGAGGAGGAGAAGGCCGAGGCCGTCACGGAACATTTGAGTACGCTGACCGCCCAGGAGAAAGCGGCGGCCTATGTGGACGTGATGGGCCAGCCCTCCCAGGAGTATGTGGATATGGTGGTGGAGCAGCAGATGGCGGGCCTCACCCGGCAGGCCATCGAGGACATGATCGTGGAGCAGTACGCGGACGAGATGGGGGTAGACGGGGATACCGTCCGGGGCTACATCGCCGACATGGACGATGACGAGCTGTTCTCCAAGGTGGAGGAAGCCATCGCCCAGTCCGTTCGGGAGCAGTATGCCCAGGGGATCCAGGACCAGCTGGGGGCCATGAGCCAGGACCAGCTGGCCGCCATGCTGGACGCGGCGCTGGCGAGAGGCCTCTCCCCGTCGGCCATTGCCGCCCAGCCCTTTGAGGACTGGCAATTTGTCTACCTGTACGACCATTATATGCCCCCCACCCGGTCTTCCTCCACCTATGAGGACAACCTGGACCTGCTGGGCTACACCCGGCTGGACTCCCCCTCCGCCATCAGCATATACGCCACCACCTTCGCCCAGAAAGACGAGATCGCCGACCTGATCCAGGCCTACAACGACGGCGTGGACAACGAGGAGGACGAGATCACCTACACCGACTACGTGGCGCTGCTGATGAGCTCCATCACCGGCATCATCAGTGGCATCAGCTACCTGCTCATCGCCTTTGTATCCATCTCCCTGGTGGTGTCGTCCATCATGATCGGCATCATCACCAACATCTCCGTGCTGGAGCGCACCAAGGAGATCGGCATTCTCCGGGCCGTGGGCGCGTCCAAGCGGGACGTGTCCCGGGTGTTCAACGCCGAGACCCTCATTGTGGGGCTGGCGGCGGGGGTGCTGGGCATCCTGGTGAGCGTGGCGGCCACCTTCCCCATCAACGCCATCATCCACAACCTGACGGGGCTGGACGACCTCACGGCGGTGCTGCCCGCCGGGGCGGGGGCCATCCTGGTGTGCATCAGCGTGGCACTCACCGTGTTCGCGGGGCTGATGCCCTCCCGTGGCGCGGCCAAGAAGGACCCGGTGGAGGCGCTGAGGAGCGAGTAATGTTCCTTTCTCTCACGCGAGAGAAAGGAACCAAGAGCGCGCTAAAGGGGACGGCCTCCGAATGGGAACGGCCCAAAGGGCGGGCCGTTCCCATAGTCGGCCTCCCCCTTTAGAATCCCCGTTTTACGGGAGAGCCCTATACGCAGGGCTTATCCAAGCCCCGGCGCCAGCGGCTTTCAACGCGGACACCCCTATTTGTGCTGCCGCTTGTGCCTGGACACTGGCAGGCGGTGTGAAACATACAGTGGAGGACAAAACCATGGAGCTGATTGTCAAGCATTTTTCCCAGCTCACCCGGGACGAACTGTTTGAGATCTACAAGCTGCGGGTGGCGGTGTTCATCGTGGAGCAGCAGTGCGCCTACCCGGAGGTGGACGAGTACGACCCCGCCGCCTACCACCTGTGGCTGCGCGATGAAGAGGGCATCCAGGCCTACCTGCGCCTGCTGCCCCCCCACGCCACCTTCGACACCGCGTCTATCGGCCGGGTCATCGCGGTGAAGCGCCGCCAGGGCCTGGGCGGGCGCTTTGTGGCCGAGGGCATCCGCGCCGCCCAGGAGAAATTCGGGGCGGACACCATCACCATCGAGGCCCAGACCTACGCCAGGGAACTCTACGAGAAGGCGGGCTTCGTCCAGACTTCCCAGGAATTTCTGGAGGACGGCATCCCCCACATCCGGATGGTGTGGAAAAAGCCGTAAACCGGAGCAGAGGGCGGCTGCCTGGCAGCCGCCCTTTCCCCTTGCGTTTTTTGAGCGTTGTGATATAATTGATCGGACGTTGAGCCAGGGCTTGCTTGAAATTTGTCAACATGCCCAATTTTCAAACAAGCCCTAGATTGGAGAAATTCCCATGGATTACTTTCACCTGTCCGCGCCGCAGGACACCGTGGAGCGCCTCAGCACCCTGGGGCTGGCCCACCTGGGCGACGGGGTGTACGAGCTGATGGTGCGCTCCTGGCTGTGCCTCCACGGCAAGGCCACCAACACCGGGCTTCACAAGGCGGCGGTCAAGTACGTGTCCGCCCCCGCCCAGGCCAAATTGGTACACGCCATCCTGCCCCTTTTGAGCGGGGAAGAGCAAGCCGTCTACCGCCGGGGGCGCAACAGCCACACCGCCGCCGTCCCCCGAGGGTCCAGCGTAGGCGAGTACCACGCCGCCACGGCGCTGGAGTCCCTGTTCGGCTGGCTGTACCTGCAAGGGAAAACGGAGCGCCTGAACGAATTGTTTGAAGCCATGATGGAGGAGGCCGCCCATGCCTTTTGACTCGCCGGCGCAAAGTCCGCTCTGCTCACAGCACCCTTGCGGCCGCTCCTCACGCCGCTCCCTTGCGCCTCCTCTCCCCACAAAGCCAAAAACCGGCCTGCGGGGACGCGCCGCCCTTGCTTACGGTAACGGGCATTGTCACGCTCGGATTGGGCCCATCACGGGGCGGCTTCCCTGCGACTCGGACAAAACCCAGTCCCACGCCGCGGGCCTTGGGCTTTTGCCCTCGCTCCGATCCATCCGCCCCTATGGCCTATCCTCGCGCTTCTTGGTTACTTACGAATACCCAGCTTGGCGATGATGGCGCGGTAACGCTCAATGTCCTTCTTCGCCAGGTAGTCCAGCAGCTTGCGGCGCTTGCCGATCATCTTGTACAGGCCGCGGCGGCTGTGGTTGTCGTGGATGTGCACCCGCAGGTGCTCGGTGAGCTCCTGGATGCGGGCGGTGAGGATGGCGATCTGCACCTCGGGGGAGCCGGTGTCGGTCTCGTGGGTGCGGTTGGCCTCGATGACGGAGGTCTTCTGGTCCTTACGGATCATGGGGGGTTCCACCTTTCCTTTATTTTACCCTGCCGCTGGGTGATGGGCGGGCAGATGCCCCGCGTAAAATGCGGCGTTGTCCCAAAACTAAGCAGGCGGGCGCGTCCCTGGGGGACGTACTGGCAAAGCATATCATAGTTTAGCCATTTTGTAAAGAATAATTTCCAACAGCGCGAAAGTTCGGCCAGAATTTCCGCTTTGAGGGAAGGAATGGCGGGGAAACTGTGCATATTTTCGGCGCGGGGCAGAAATACTGTGAAAAAGAAGCGCGAGGATAGACACATAGGCCCGGATGGACCGGGGCGAAGGCAAAAGCCCAGGGGGCGCAAAGCGGCGCCGGGTTTTGCCCGAGCCGGAGGGAAGCCGGGCCGTATATGTGTCCAATCGGAGCGTGACAAGGAAGAAGCGCGAGGATAGCCGCGCGGCCAATCCCAACGTGACAAGGAGGCGGGCCATGGGCATATTCGGAACAAAAAAGCACACGCCGCCGCCGCACCCGCGCCGGGAGCCCAGGTTCGACTGCCCGCTGACGGCGGACAGCATCGCCGGGATATTTGACCGGTGCGCCGACTTCAACCGGCGCACGCTCTACCTCAACAACGACCCGGGGCGGCAGGTGGAGATGCTGTTCATCGCCGGGCAGGTGCGCAACGAGCGGGCCTGCGACTATGTGCTGCGGCCCCTGACCCAGAACGAGGCCCTGCGGGAGGCCCCCGACATGGACGCCGCCTTCGACCTGATGCGCAAGGGCGGGCTGTACTCCCTGGTGGTCCAGAGCAGGGACACGGCGGACCAGGTGGTCTTTGACCTCATCGACGGGTCGGTGGCCCTGTTTTTCCCGGGGAAGGAGCAGGCGCTCACCCTGTCGGCGGGGACGGAGGAGAAGCGGTCCGTCTCCAGCCCGGAAAACGAGCCGGACGTGAAGGGGGCCAGGGACTCCTTCGTGGAGAGCCTGCGCACCAACACCTCGCTGGTGCGGCGGCGGTTCCGGGCGCCCGAGCTGAAAATTGAGGAGCAGGTCGTGGGGCGGCAGTCAGTGACGCCGGTGGACGTGCTGTATATAGAGGGGATCGCCGACCCCGGGCTGGCGGCCAAGGTAAAGGCCCGCCTGGAGGAGATCGACATCGACGCGCTGCTTATGACCGGGAGCCTGGAGCAGTATGTCACCGACGAGACCCGCACCGCCTTCCCCCTCACGGCCTATACCGAGAGGCCGGACCGTTTCTGCACCGGGCTGGCGGAGGGCCGGGTGGGGGTTATCGTGGACGGCATCCCCATGGGGTGGCTGTTCCCCGCCACCCTGGACAGCTTCTTCCGCACCGGCCAGGACCGGAGCACCAGCTGGGCGGTGGCCGGGGCGCTGTCGGTCCTGCGGTATGTGTGCATGCTCATCACCCTGTTCCTGCCGGGGCTGTACGCGGCGGCGGTGCTGTTCGACCCGGAGCTGATCCCGGTCAAGCTGTCCCTGTCCATCATCGCCGCCAAGGCGGATGTGCCCTTCTCCACCCTGACGGAGATCCTGGTGATGCTGCTGGCCTTCGAGGTGCTCCAGGAGGCGGGGCTGCGCCTGCCCTCCTCCATCGGGCAGACGGTCTCCATCCTGGGCGGGCTGGTGGTGGGCTCGGCGGCGGTGGAGGCCAAGCTGGTGTCCCCCGCGGTGCTGGTGGTGGTGGCCATCGCGGGCATCGCCGGGTACACCGCCCCCAGCCAGGATTTTGCCGGGGCGCTGCGCATCTGGCGGTTCCTCATCACCCTGGCCGGGGGGCTGATGGGGCTGACGGGGCTGGCGCTGGCCGGAACGGCGCTGGTATACCGGCTGGCCCAGCTGTCCACCTTCGGGGTGGCATACCTGACCCCCTTTGCCTCCAACGCGGGAGAGCAGAGGGAGGGGCACGTGGTGCTGCGGGAGCCCCTGCCCGACGTGAAAACCAGGCCGGACTATCTGAACACGCGGAACAGGAGGAACCAGGGGTGAAAAAATGGCTGCTGCTGTGCGCCGCCCTGGCGGTGCTGCTGGCGGGGTGGC
>OFGL01001901.1_pt1 | contig 10807 bp, 9 predicted proteins | sample 1521801 | NCBI WGS metagenome assembly OFGL01 (sample SAMEA3504085, study PRJEB24116) | mouse gut metagenome | biome: mouse gut; feature: mouse-associated habitat; material: faeces | place: Denmark | collected 2011 | reverse complement strand
AAAAGCTTATCCAACATACAAGTAATATTGTCAAAATTATATACTTCTTTAAATATTTTTCAATTATAATACTGTAATATGTCGTTTTCTTTGTAAGATAATATCCTACTAGATATGATATTCCTATTATTGCTATCATTAATCCTAAACTTTTATAAATAGGATATACACAATGTAAAATACCAAATAAAATAACACTATATATCCCATATATATAATTAAAATACTTAAATAAATAATATTTCATATTCTTTCTACTCTCTATCATAATTTTAGAATATATAAATACTATCTCTCTGTTATAATGAAACTTGCTATATTAGATAAAATAAATTATCAAAAAATATTAGAAGTAAAATTCGTTTTTATTTTATAACTCCATTTTAAAACCTTATTTATTTTTTTGAATCATATTTAGTAAATTTTCTCTTTCTGTCCATAAATATTGATATGTTGTTTTAGGTACTATTTTCTTAATTTCTTTCCAGTTTTCTTCTAATAATAGCTTTCTCACTCTTGATGCTGATATTACTTGTTTTCCTATTTCCTTTCTTGGAATTTCAATCACTTCTATTCCATATTCTGGTAACATTCTTTTCATGTATTCATTATATTGTCTTGTAATATTATCAATAGGTTCTTCTCCAACAAATCTTATATTAATATCTAATGTGGGGACTACTTTCCTTCCAAATATTTCCAAATCCATAGATGGATCTATTATAGCATCTTTTAAATTTTCTTTTTGAAAATATGCTGAAAATGTATTCTGTGAAATAATAAATTTTCCACTCGGCAATACTGTGATATTTTTTAAATGGGATGTTCCTTCTTGTACAAGTTTAAATCTTTCTTTAAATGAAAATATAGATTTATCTTCTTCTACTACAAAAATGTAAAGATAATCACAGCTTTTTATTGCTGTTTCAATTAAATATTGATGTCCTAATGTGAAAGGATTGCAATTCATTACAATACTTCCTATTCTCAAATGTTTTGTAAATCTGTTTTCAATCAATCCCACTTCAAATTTTGTTAATTCGTTAGAAGATATCTCTTCTACATTTTCCCCCCCCCCTACCTGACTCTCTTGAAAATCTTCTATTTTATTTACACTTATTATGTTGCTAATAAGGAAAGATACAAATTTCTTATTTCCTTCTTTTCCTACATGGACAGGGGAATCATAATAGAAATCTTCTCCATATTCTAGAAATAGTTCTTTAAAAATATCAGAAAAATCGAAATCCCATTTTACCCATTGAAAACTCTGTTCAAACCAGAATATCATATCATTTGGTTTAATTTTAAAAGTTTTTAATGTTTCTAGGAAAAGAAATCTATCTACGTCATTATGTATCCCTACAGCAACTACCCGATATTTTAATCCTAATGAATTTAATTTTCTTTGTAATATTGTTCCAAGAGTATACTTATCTATCGTATACATTCCAGTAACAATACATGGACCTACAAGAAATATCGTGTATTCATAATCAGATGGTACATCTAATACTAATCTAGTTTTTCCTATTATATTGACATATTTACTTCTATAATCTGCAAAATATCTGGCACTTTTATTTTTTACTGTTTGCGTTATAAAAGCTCTTCTATCTAAATTAAATTCGTCCATTTCCTGACTATGTGCTTCTATACCTGTTTCTTTTGATAACCATTTTAATCTATCCTCATAAGTTAATACTTTTTCCTTTTTTCCTAATTCCGTCATACTCGGAATTCTTATAGTATACATTTTTGCCCCTAAACTTTTTGTATATCTTCTACATTGTTCTATTACATAATCACCATGATATCTGCGATAAGCAGATTCTGTATATAAATTATGAAAATATTCGATTTTTACATTATGATTCTTTAAAATATTCATCTTATTTAAATGTCTCATTGTCCAATCACAGATTATAATCATATCACATTTTATAGCTAGTACATCTTCTATACTATTTATATACTCAACATTAACATCTGCATTATATATATTTTCTTTACAATATGGTCTGTTTTTTTCAAAGTCGAATAATCCCATTATGTGAATAGTATTATATTTTTTCTGTAACATATCTGCTAATCTTAAGGAAAATTTATTTACTCCAAATAAAGCTATATTTTTATAATTATGATTTAAAAAATATCTATCTAAATCTTTTATATTATTATTTTCTCTAAATATTAGAAAATCATAAGAATCTACTATATCATTAATCCATAAATCATCTTCTGCATAATATATTTTTTTTAGCTTATGTTCTTTATCTATAAGAGGAAAAACTGCATTATAAGGGGATTGATTTATATAAAAAGATATTTTATTTTTTATATCTTCATTTTCATAGATAAAAGGAACATTCCTTTTTATACAATCCTTTATTTCTTTTTCTTCTTCTAAATGATCATATTTTAAATATCCTATAATTCTATTCTGATTATCACTAAAAAGAATACTTCCTTTTAAACATCTCAGTAATTCTTTTTGTATCTCTTTTTCACTGACTTCAAATTCATTTAATATACTAATGGCATTTTTTTCATATTCCACATACTTCATTTTATATCTGTCCCTCTCTTACTATACAAATTACAGCATATTATAAAATATTTTTGCAACTTTTTTCTTACTTCCTTTACCGCTATTTAGCAATATTTCATTAGATATTATTTTAAAATTTCTATGGTTCTTTTTAGTCCATCTTTTATATTATACAAAGATATATAACCTAATTCTTCAGCTAATGAAATATCTAATAATGCTTTCGTTGCTGTTGAATACCCCATTTTTTCTATATTTTCTGGTATTTGAAAAATAACTTTGGTTTCTGATATATCAGCTAAATATTCTGCTATTTCTGCCAGGCGCATATCACATTCTTTTCCAGCAATATTATACGCATAAGTACATTTTCCATCTAATAATACCTTTACTATCCCACTCACAGCATCTGCTACATAACAATAACTATAAAATTGGTTTCCTTTACTTTTTAAAATAATATCTTCTTTCTGTATTGCTTTTTGAATAAATTGTGCTATTGCCTTACTATCTCCTTCGGACATGGTTGAACCAAAAACTCTTGCCAGACGAATTGTTACAAAATCTATATTCCATTCTTTGGCATATGCCTGACAAAACGCTTCACATAATCGTTTACTTTCTGGATATCCTGCTCGTAATGTATTACAATCCATATATCCACAATATTTCTCTGAAAATTTTTCTACATCACCTCTATTTTCTCCATATATTTCTACAGAAGAAAGAAATAATAATCTTGTACTGCTTTTCTCCTTTGTTAAATCTAGCAAATTTTTTAAGCCAAGTACATTTGTTGTAATTGTTTCAACTGGAAAATTCGCATATTGTATGGGATGTGTATTACTTGCAGCATGTATGATATAATCAATATTATTTATTTTTGATGGATAGGGTGTTGTGATATCCCAAGATATAAACTCAAAGTAAGGGGATGTCCAATAGTTCTGAAATCTGGAATATCCCTTATCCCTATTTTTTCCTACAGCTATCACTTTGCATTTCATATTATGTGTTTTATTTCTATACATTAATACATCCACAAGAAATGTACCTATCATTCCACTTGCTCCTGCTATAAGCAATGTTTTTTTATAAAATTTATCCCAAGAATATTCTAATTCTGCTATTCTTTTTATATCTTCCCAATATAAACTTGTATTCATTTTTTCCTCATTTCTATATATTTTCTTGTATTAAAAATTATAATTCATTATTTTTAACCATTGCTTTAAAAATTTCTATATCATCCTTTGTAGTAATCTTTATATTCTTAGAAGAGCCTTTAGAAAAGTAAAGTTCTTCCCCTAAATCTGCCATCATTGTATTGGTATAAGAAGAATCTTTCATTCCTATTTTTTCTTTCCATGCTTTTTCATAGGCAGCTTTCAAGTTCCCATATTGGTATGCTTGTGGCGTTTGTACAATTTTAACTTGTTCTCTTGGAATATATTGTTCTGTGCTTTTCTCATCTTTCACCCAAAATATCTGCTCTGTAATTGGTAAAGAGGATACACCATTTCCAAATAATTGACACTTCAAAATACAATCACTAATAATATCCATGGAAACCATAGGTCTTATACTATCATGTACTAAAATAGTATCTTCCTTACTGCAAATATCAGATAAACAATCAATGCCATTTTTAATAGATTCTTGTCCACTATTTCCTCCCAAAACTATTTTAAAAAGTTTCGATATCCCATACTGTTTTGCATAAGCCTTTAATACATCATGCCAACCTTCTAAACAAACTACAACAATTTTATTAATTTCTGAATGTTTTTGAAATTGTTCTAGTGTATAAATAATAATAGGTTTATCATATACATTAATAAATTGTTTTGGAACTTGTTGTTTTGTTCTCGATCCAACTCCACCTGCAATAATTATTGCTACAACCATCTTATTTCTCCTTTGTCATTTACTTTTATATAAAAGCTTTATTTTTAAACTAATTCATCCACTTCTGATAAAAAAATCCCTCTTTCCATTTATTTAACAATTCGCTTGGAATTTTATAGTTATATATTACATTTAAAGAATATCTTACTCTCTGCCATCTATGACACATAGTATTCCATAAGTTTGAACTATTTAAATTCTCTAACTTTTCATTTTTTTCATATATTTTTATCATAAGCAAATTTAATTTTGATATAATTTCTTTATATTTTGTTTTCTTTTCTCCTGTAAATGTAGATGTTATTGATAATATTTTAAGTTCTTCTTTTGTGAAATCTAATTCAAATTCATCCAAGAATTGCTTATGTAATAGCTTTTCTTGTATTTGATCATCTCTTTCTCTATATACTAAAGATGCATTCTCTTCTGTTCTTCTGTGATAAAATAATCCATCATTTAAAATATTTGTTATTTTTGTTACTTTATTTGCACGAATATATAACTCATAATCCTCCGCTCCCATTAAAGTTTCATCATAATATAAATCATTTTCTTTAATCACACTATGTCTATACATGATAGAGGGATGCCGAAGAGATGGAAAAAATATTAAATCTGTTTTTATTTGTTCTGGATCAGCATTAAAATCCACTAACCATTTTGGCGAATTTATAACTTTATGTCTAATCCCACATATTCCTATATCTGGGTATAAATCCATAAATAATTTTTGAATTTCAAATCTACGAATACCATTCACATCATCTCCATCCATTCTAGCAATATATTTTCCTTTTGCCTTTCTCATTCCTATATTAAGAGATGCGCTGATTCCTAAACGTTTATTATTTTGAATAATACAAATTCTATTATCTTTTTGAGCATATTCTTTTACTATATGAAAACTTTCTTCACTTGTTCCATATTCACAAATTATAATAAACTCAAAATCCTCAAAAGTTTGATTTAATGTACTTTCAATCGCTTCTCCCAGATATTTTTCTCCATTATATACAGGCATTACTACTGAAATTTCTGGCATCATTTCTCCTCCAATTCTGCATAAATTGAATAAGCAAGATCATTTACAATTCTTAAACCACATTTTCCATCAAAAAAAGGAATGCATAAATCTTTTGCTCTTTCTCTATCTTGTTTTTTATAATCTATTCCTTTTTTTATTACCATATCAATAAATAACTCTATATCATAACATACACTTCCCTGATAATAGCTTTCAAAAATAGGTTCAACTGCTGATAATATTTTTTCCTTATAATAAAAATTTGTCATATATAAAACAGGTATATTTAAAACAATCGCTTCTATCATTAATGCCGATCTATCTCCAATCATATAATCTGCATTCATAAGTGCATTTCTATAATCTGGTTCTAAATAACAATATGCATTTTCTGTATTTTCAATTATTTCTTTTAATTCTTTAACTTCCTCTTTATATCCTTTTGTTTTGTACATCTCAAAAAATTTAGGATGTGGTCGTACTAAAAAAAATAACTCTTTATACTCTTTCATTTTATTTGCAAATTCTAAATATACTAAAATATTAGGTTCTGGGAAATCTTTATTACCATCAAAAGCGGGAAAATGCATTTGCCAAAGTATAATTTTTCTGTTTTTAACTTCTTTTTGTATATAATCTTCTAAGAGAAAATTTGATTTATAATAAAGAGAATCAAATTTGGGAAGTCCTGTAGCAACTAAATAGGAAGCTCCATAAGGGGATTTCATTCTATGTTCAACTTTCATATTTTCAGAAAGAACATAAGATCTCCAAGGACATGTTTTAAATTGATTATTAGAAAATATATAGTTTAAATCTACTGATGCAGAATATTCTATTCCATATGGAAGATATGCTACTCGAATTCCTGCCTTCTTCATCTGATCTGCCCATAAAAAAGATGGTCTATGTCTTTCATCCCAAGGTGTTTGGTATAATATAATATGTGGTTTATATTTTGTAAAATCGTAATATTCTGCCTCTATATAAGTAATATTTAATTTTTCTAATAATTCTCTTGCGCCTGCCATTTGAATAGGTTCTTTCTGTTCTCTATCATATAATAACATTTTGGCTTCAAATCTCTCATCTTTTTCTAATTCTCTCCAAACAGATTCTAAAGAAGCCCAACAAGACGGAATTTGAAATAAAATGACTATTCTTATTTTTTCTCCCTTATTATAACGAATTAAGTTTTTATCCATTGTTAAATTTAATATATCTTCATTTATATCTTCCAGCTGCTTTTTTAAACATTTCATTTTTTCTTCTGTTCTTTGATATCTCTCCCATGTCCACCATTCCATATCTTTTTTTATTCTTTTATATCTATCCCATGTCCACCATTCCATCATGTCATTAAATCTTTTGTTTCTGAACATTTTAATCTTGTCCAGTAATTTTCCCCATCGACCCATTCTTCTATCTCCTACTTCTTTTGCATATATTTCTCATAATCATCACAGATTTCCTTTGTATTCCCCATCCCTTTCTTCTCCCCCTTTTCCAGCCATAACACACTGCTGCACATCTCTCTTATCTGGTTCAAGGAATGGGATACTAAAATCGTAGTCACTCCACTGGCAAATAATTCTTTCATCCTTTTCTCACTTTTCTTCCGAAATGCCATATCTCCTACTGACAATACTTCATCTAATATCAATACATCTGGTGTTACAAACGAAGACAACGCAAATGCTAATTTCGATTTCATACCAGATGATAACTTATTATAAGCCACATTTTCAAACTCTTTTAATTCTGAAAATTCTATGATATCTCCATATTTCTCCAAAATAAATTCCTTTTGATACCCTAATAATGCACCTCTCAAAAATATATTTTCCTTTACTGTCATCTCTCCATCAAATCCTGCTCCTAATTCTAAAATAGGTGCAACCATTCCTTTTATCGAGATGCTTCCCTTCGACGGCTGCATGATTCCAGATAACACTTTTAAAATCGTAGATTTTCCTGAACCATTTGATCCAATGATTCCTAACAGTTCTCCCTTATTCACATGAAAACTGATATCCTTCAATGCACAAAATTCCCTCGTAATCACTTCTCTTTTCATCTTGCGGATAAAAAACTCTTTTAACGATAAATCTTTAATATCCCCTAAAATATAATTCACCGTTACATTATTTACCTCTATCATCTCTTTCTCCTTATAAATAATATAAGAACATATAATTATATTTTTTATACATTCCCATCCCTATCCTCAATAAAACTAAGGCATATAACAAACACATCAAATGAAACGTAAGAGAAGGAATCTGCTGATACAACACCACCTGCCGGATATAATCAATATACAAATATAAAGGATTCAAATTCAATAACTTTAATGCAATACTTCCTTCAAAAATACTCACTTCATAAAAAATAGGTGTAAAATACATCAAAGCCAATGTAAAAATATCATATAAATATTGAATATCTTTAAAAAATACAAATAAAGCAGATAAAATTAACCCTGCTCCCACAATGAGCAAAAACAGACATACAACAGGATAAATCAAAGTCACCACTTTCCAAGTGAGCTTTATTTTATCTGCCAATGCAAAAACAAAAAATATAATAAATGTCAAAAGAAAATTAATCGAAGCTGCCATAATCTTGGATATTAAAAATAAATACTTTGGTGTATTCACTTTTGTAATAATTCCAGAATTTGATATAATGGAAGACATACCAGTATTCGTCGCTTCTTTAAAATAAGAGAAAACCAACTGCCCTGCAAACAAATAGATCGTATAATGTTCCATCTGACGCCCGAATACCCGCTTAAACACAAAAGTCATTACCATCAACTGAAATAAAGGCGCTAACATGCTCCATAACACGCCTAAAACACTTCTTTTATACCTCTTTTTAAAATCTCTTTTTACAAGTTCCGAAAAAACAAACTTGTACTTCTTTATTTTTTCTAGGATTAACTGCATGATAACTCCTTTATACAACAAGATGTTTTATCACTGGAACACGTTTCATTAGACATGCCATACCAAGTGAAATTAAGTAATAACAAACGGCACAAACAAGCACCTGTATCATATCCCCATCTATAGATAAAGTAATACCTCCTACTGTAAAGGAACATAAGATCCATATCACCATACTATGCACAAAATAAACTCCCAAAGAAACCGATGCGATCTCCTGTATTATCCTCTTATTCCCTTCTGATATCTTACAAAACTGTTCCTTCAAGCTATATACAAATAATAAAACCCCACTGCTATAAAAAATCACTGGCAGACTTAATTCCTCAAACATATTGTCCATAGGACTCCCTTTCCTTTTAGAAACATAATACGCACTTCCTATTATCCACAATAACCCTATTATCATCACAAAAGCACTTTTTCCTATCCTCTTTTTCTCTGCATATCTGTCATAAAGATATCTTCCTAAAACCAAAAGCCCCCAATACTGCACCATGATATAAAGATTAGTAGAAGTAAATGCCAAATCCACCGGCAAAGAAAACAATAAAATAATATAATTCATAACACTTGGCAGCACTAAAGTGACCCCTATAAAATATTCCCTTTCCCGATAAGAAAAACTTTGATATAATTTCGTGAGAATCGGTAAGCTGATATAAATCCATATTAACTGATATGCATACCACATACCTCCGTCTGCTCTCCGAAATGGAAGAAGCAATATATCTCTTATTACATCTCCTTCTCCCCACAGTATTTTTCTTAATAGAATCGCTAAAACACTAAAACACCCTAACGGAATCATAACCCTTATTATCTTATTTTTCACCTGCTCCATATCATACTTTTTCGGCAGCAGCACAATTCCTGAAATCATAAAAAAACATGGAACTGCAAACCTTGGTATCGCATTTATCACTAAAGCCGCCACCCATTTTTCCTCTCCAAAACAATTTCTATAAATGCTCCCTGAACTATGGATCAAAACAATCATCATGGCAGATACTATTTTTAATATATCCATCCAAATTTCATGTTCTTTCTTTCTGAAACTATCTATTCCCTTTCTTCTCCGATAGAAATAAAAGAAAACATTTATCATTCCCAAAATTAAAATAAAAATCAACAACCCATATTTTAAATAAAGCTCTACATTCCCCTTCTCTATCACAAACTCTACTACATAACTTTTAGAATCTCCCGTTTCCTCATAACAATCAATCCATTCCTGATATCCTCTGCTATTTACAAAAGCCTTTCCTCTCCACTTATTTTTCTCAAATATAATCTTCACCTCTGCCTGTTTTGGCAATTCTATTTGTATCTCATCTGTCATACCTTCTATTTGATCATACGATCTCCAAACAAGCTGACTCTCCTCTTCTATCCATATCCCTTCATACTCATGTAAAAAATCCACTTTCTCCCCATTCACCCAAATTTCTTTGATATGAACTTCTGTCCCTTCAGAAAAGTCATTCTTTTCATTCAACGCTCTAATAGAAAGCCTAGAACTATTTTCTATCCCATATACCATAAAAATCACAGCTATTCCAGCCAATAGAAAAGGAAACACTTTTTTTAAAGTCTGTTTCATAGAAAGTGGCAATAACAACAACACAATACACAGCAGTAAAATTAGATTTAACATTGACTTTTTATCCCTATCTTTCTTTTTTTAAATGTTCCTTTCCACATAGAGTCTTATAAAAAATGCTCATTATCATATGGTCAAAAATCATATGAATATCCTCCGTCACTTGCATACTCATCACATCTGCATGAAGTGAAATATCCGCCAATTCTCTCAATTTTCCCCCTTCATATCCCGTCATACCAATCACTTTATTTCCTTGCTCTTTCGCATATTCCACCGCATAAATGACATTCTTTGAGTTCCCGCTTCCTGAAATAGCGATCACAATATCCCCCTCTTCCAGCTTTCCTCTTAACTGAAAACGAAACACCTCTTCAAATCCGATGTCATTTGCTATCGCCATAATCGTAGGCACATTATCATTCAGACAAATAAAATTAAATTTCTTATCTACATATTCCGAAATCCCTTTATTAAAATCATTTTGATAATGTGAAGCTGTCGCAGAACTCCCTCCATTTCCAAAAATATAGATTTTCTTCTTCGCCTCATAAGCCTGCATCATTAAATTCATCGCTTCATTAATAGCATCTATATCTAAATTTTTTAATACCTCCATTTCCAATTCCATATAATCAGTTATCATATTTCTATAGTCCATTTTTTCTCTTCTCCCTTTTCTATCAATTCCACTTCTTTAAGTAATTAGTAATTATTTTTACCTTTTGACCAAGGGGTACGCTTCGGCGAGGAGGTATTCCAACGAAGCC
>OFGL01001899.1_pt1 | contig 10811 bp, 7 predicted proteins | sample 1521801 | NCBI WGS metagenome assembly OFGL01 (sample SAMEA3504085, study PRJEB24116) | mouse gut metagenome | biome: mouse gut; feature: mouse-associated habitat; material: faeces | place: Denmark | collected 2011 | reverse complement strand
ATTGTTTTGTGAGCTTCTGGGCTTTTCTTCCGGCTGGGCGGTTTTTGCTTCGGCACTAGTTTTCGGCGTCTTATTTGGCGGAATCTGTTTTTTTGCGGCTCAGATGTTTTTGGAAAAAGGGTTTCGGGTATTTCATAAGAAGCGTTTTGTGGAATGCGTGGCTTTCCTTCTTGTGTTCGCGGGAATATATACGGTCATTGAGCTGGATCTTTTTGGGATAGAGAGGAAAATGCCAGAAGAAACGGAGATTGCAAAGGCTTTTGTGGAAGGCTATACGCCTGTAGGAGGCTCGGAAGCGGATTTGACGGAGCAGATTTTAGATCTCCATAGACAAATCATTGATTCGAAAAAAGAATTTGAAAATTATGCGCCAGAAAGCAATGATATGTATTATCTGGGCGTGAAATATGTCCTGAAAAATGGATCTGTTTTAAAGCGTTCATACAAGATACCTTGGGAAAAAGAGATGCGCAATGAGGAAAACAGCGCCCAGAAAAAGCTTATAGACATTACGACTTCACCGGATGCATACTGGAAGGAACTGTTTGGCGTAAAGAAGCAGCAAATTCAAGCGACACGTTGTGAAATTGATTTATATGATGAAAAGGGCGTGCGGAAAGACTATGTTTTTCCTCAGGAAGACATGGAAAAGGTATTTCAGGCATTTTTGGCGGATTTGGAAGAAGGGAATTTGAAACAGTATCTGACAAACCGGTATTTTTATGACATATCCCAAAATACGGCGTATTATAATTCGTTAAAGTTAGACGTTGTAGGGGAAGAAGAAATAATCCCTGTGTCTGCGGAATATTATTCTACAAACATTTTAAATGGAACACATCCGAAGTCTGCCAGCGCAAATTTAATGTTTGATTCGAATTGCGTAAATTTGATCCGCGCATTGATTGATACGGGGGTAATTGAAAGTGAAGCGGATTTAATTACAATGGAGAAATACTATTAATTACAGGATAAAAACTCTGTGGAATTTGAGGAGTAATATAGATTTTTACAGATAAGATTTAAAAAAGAACAGGTAAATCAAGAGAGCGTAATTCACGCTAAAACCCTTGATTTACCTGTTTTTTCAGGTGATTCGTCTGGAGGAGGAAACGGTGTTTAAGTCTGTCTGCATTGCAGCAGGCTGTGGAAATAATGGGAAAGGATTCTATGCGGTATGAAGATAGATAAAAAAGGAGAAATGTTGCCGCAGCGATAGAAAATCAGCATAATCTATGTTATACTAAATATATTCAGGCAAAGTATTCAGCTTTTGATATGTCTTGACGGTTATTTTTGTTACTAAAGTAGGATATGTTTTTGGCGGAGGCGATTGCAGGCGAATGCATATGGGGGATTTGCGGCGTCCTTGTTCAATAACAGCGCAGGCGTTTTGAAACGGAAAGGTGATGGGTTATGAAAAAATGACATTTGGTTTTATTGGTAATCGGGATTATTTGTTTGTGGAATGGAAACGCTTCTTTTGATGTCTGGGCGGATGCGCGTATGGGAAAAGAAAAGTTGCAGAACGAAGATCGGCATGATCCGAAATATTATCAGCCATTGGATCTGCAGAATGGGCAGATGACGGGCAGAGATGGGGCGGCCCGCGATATACAAGAGCTGGAGGAAGTGATTGTTTCTGGTTTGAAAGCGCGGAAAGCTGAAATTGACGTTTCGGAGTATGATATGGAATCTGAAGAATTTTATGTGGATGATATTCGGATTTTGAATAATCATGTGGAATTGTTTTATGTGGACATGGAGTTTGAATATTATTATCTTCCCATTGGGGATAGTGAGATAGTGTTGTCGGTTTTGCCGTCGTATTTGATGGACGAAGAAAGTGGGCGGCGGACTTTTGAGCAGATGAATATTGCCGCCGCGGAGGCTCTTTCACTGGTTTCAGAGGATATGTAGGATTATGAGAAGGCTTTCGCTGCGCATGACTGGCTTGCGCAAAATTGCGCGTATGACTATGAGAATTATATGTTAGATAACGGCATAGGGGAGTATGTGCCGGACAGTTCCCATCGGGCATATGGGGCTTTGGCGTATCAGACGGCTGTTTGTGACGGCTATGCGAAAGCGTACTGGTATCTTATATATGATAAGCTTGGGATTGCCTGCTATGTGACGAGCAGCGAGCAGCTTAGCCACGCATGGAATATGATGAAATTGACGGGGTGTTTTATCATGTGGACGTGACTTGGGATGTCCCTGCATGGGATCGGATTGGCTATGCGCAGCATGATAATTTTTTGCTGAGTGACAAAGGAATTATAGAAACAGGGCATGAAGGCTGGGATATTGGCATTACGGCGTATGATGCGTCGTTTGAGGAGGCGTTATGGCAGGATTCAATCGGCGGCGTAATATTTTATGAGGGATATTGGTATTATGTGGATAGTTTAGAGGGGATGCTTTTTAAGACAGATTGTATGTTAGACGGGGAAACGGAAGTTTATAATATTTTTGGATTTGAAATAGTTGGAGATGATATGGGCTATGTGATTTGTTCTGATGCATTCCCGGAAGGGTCTTTTTCTGAATTTACTGAATATGAAGAACTTCCGTTTGAGAATATTGCAGGATCGGTTTCACTGGAAGGGGAAGAAAGGTATGACAGCGCGCTGTATGAGCCATTGGAGGTTTCGGCGTCAGCGCATGTTGACTGTGTCAATCACAAATGGGGAAACCGTAAGACATTAAAGAAGGCGGCCTGCAGTATAAAAGGCATGGAGCAAAATACCTGCGCTTATTGTGGAATCACAAACAATAAGCAGATTGCGGCAACGGGACTGAAGGTATTTACCTGTACGGTCTGCAAAAAGCAGAAACTCAGGCGGGACAGTCGAGGCGGCAGGTGAGGTAAAAAATCAAAAGAAAATCCGCATTCCGTCTGAGATTACAGAAGATAATATTACATACCGGGTGGTTTCGGTTCGGAAAGGGGCTTTTCAAAAGAAGAAAAAGCTGGTGGAAGCAATCATCGGAAGTTCTGTGAAAACGATTGGGAAAAATTTTTTTGGTCAGCCAAAAGCTGAAAAAAATTAAATTTCAGACAGAAAAGCTTTCGAAAGTTGAAAAAAACGCCCTAAAAGGCATTTCGAAACATGCAGTGATTTTGTGCCCGAAAAAAAGATAAAGAGTTATCAGAATTTATTTGGGAAAAAGACAGGGTTTAAGAAACAAATGAACATAAAGAAATTATGATTAAGGAAATTTGCTTATGGCGTTTTGGGATAGGGCGTTCCCTGAAACGGACACACTTCAAAAATCTCTCTTGAAAATTGCTCCTTCTCTTGATACAATCATTTGATGAATGACATCAAAGGAGCAAATTCCATGAACGAGGAAGAATATTTATCTTTTGTAAAAAAAGCCTTAATTCAAAAAATAAACGAAATTGATCAAAAAATGATAGCCAATGAAACCGACGTCAAAACCATGAACGACTATTTTTGGGAAAACTACACGGAATTTGACGAATATGGTTATGAGATGTATGATAATAAAATTGCCTTAAATACCCGAATGACAGAGCGGGAAAACTACAAAAAAGAAAAACGGCGCTATGAAAAAATGCTGGATTCCCCCTATTTTGCAAGAGTTGATTTTCTTTACGAAAATGAATCAGAGCCGGAAACGTATTATATCGGCATCGGCAGCCTTTCCAAAGGAAGAGCCATGGCGCCTTATGTGTTTGACTGGCGGGCCCCTGTTTCAAGTTTGTTTTACGACTATGACAAGGGGCCTGCTCAATTTAAGGCTCCGTCCGGCGTCATCTGTGGGGAAATTGTCAAAAAGAAGCAATTTAAGATAAAAAACGGGACGATTGTCTATGTTTTGGAAAATGATATGAATATTGACGATGAAATCTTACAGCAGGCGCTTTGTGAACATGCAGACGCTTCTTTAAAGAGCATCGTTACAACCATTCAAAAAGAGCAAAACCAGATTATCCGTGACAAAAGCCACCGCATTTTGGCTGTGCAAGGATGCGCCGGAAGCGGAAAAACTTCCATTGCGCTGCATCGCATAGCCTATCTGTTATACCATAACCGCAGCAGCCTGACCGCATCGCAAGTGTTAATCTTGTCTCCGAACAGTATTTTTGCCGACTACATTTCCAGAATCCTCCCTGAACTTGGTGAAGAAAATATCTGTGAGCTGACCCTTGATGTGTTTGCCTATCATGAACTTAAAAATTATGGGGAAGCGGAAGACCGTTATGATGAAATTGAAAAAAATCTTCACAAAGGAGAATCCGAAGCATACCATATCGCAGACAATCTTGTCCCGTCTACCGAAGAATCCGCCTACAAACAAACAAAACCCTACATGGAAGAACTAAACGGATTTATTTTAAGCCTTGAATGGGAACTTGTGCATATAAAACCTTTTCACTGCCGTACAATAGAACTAAGCGAGTCTCAGATTTCAGATTTGTTTTACGAAAAACTTGCCGACGTCCCCATATTAAGCCGTATGGAAAAAATAGCGGAATACGTGATTGACACGCAAGAAACATTGCGCGGCAAAAATATGACGGACGAAGAAAAGCAGGAAATATTGGAACGGTTCCTACAGATGTATGAAACAAGAAACCTGATAGAGATTTATAACCGTTTCCTTCGGGAAACGAAACGAAAACCGCTGGAACTGATACACGGAATGATACGGTATGAAGACGTCTATCCTCTTTTATACTTAAAATACTCAATAAAAATGCCGCCAAGACGCAGAGAAGTGAAACATTTAGTGATTGATGAAATGCAGGATTATTCTTATCTCCAGTACGTGTTAATCCAAAAGCTTTTTGATTGCCCGATGACAATTTTAGGAGACAGGATGCAGACATTGGCGGAAAAAGAGCAGGATGTAATGGCATTTTTGCCCAAATTATTTGGCAAAGGCATTCACTGCGTGACGTTAAATAAGAGCTATCGTTCCACTGTAGAAATCACAGAGTTTGCAAGCCAGTTTACAAAAGAATCAGGAATTAGCATGGTAGAGCGCCATGGAGAAAAACCACAGGTGAAAACGTTTCATTCGGCAGAAGAACAGTATGCGGGGATAAAAAAAGATATGGAATCAGAAGCCGGATTCGACACGATGGCAGTTCTCTGCCTCGATGCCAAAACCACAGTCCAGACGGCAAAAGCGCTTAAATTGCCGTTTTTAACAAAAGACAGCATGAAGTTTCAAAAAGGCGTTTCCGTCCTGCCATTTTATCTTGCAAAAGGCTTAGAATTTGATGTGGTATATGCGCCGGATTTACAAAACTACAGTACTCCGTTTCACAAACAGGCGCTCTATATCAATGCCACAAGAGCGCTGCATACACTTCGCCTTTACGAAATCAAACCAAATTAACAGGAGTGTGACATGAAGAAAAAGCATAAAATAACGAATGTTTTGCCGGGCAGCATAGCGGAGGAATTAGGAATCAGGCAGGGGGATTTTCTGCTTTGCATAAACGATATGCAAATTGAAGATATTTTTGATTACCGGTATTTGATAAATGATGGGGAAATTCTCGTCCTCATTGAAAAACCAGACGGTGAGGAATGGGAATTTGAAATCGAAAAAGAAGAAAACGAGGATTTGGGGCTTGAATTTGCGGAAAGCCTGATGGACGGATATAAATCCTGCCAAAATAAATGTATCTTTTGTTTTATCGACCAAATGCCAAAGGGAATGAGGGAAACGCTCTATTTTAAAGACGACGATTCCAGACTTTCTTTTTTACAGGGAAACTACCTTACGCTTACGAATATGAAAGATGCTGATATTGACCGAATGATCCGTTACCGTATGGAGCCGGTTAATATTTCCATACACACAACAGACCAAAAGTTACGCTGTATGATGTTAAATAACCGGTTTGCAGGGGAATTGCTTCAGAAAATGGATCGTTTCAAACAGGCCGGACTGCGTATGAACGGACAAATTGTCCTTTGTAAAGGAATCAACGATGGCGTTAAATTGGAAGAAAGCATAAAAACCCTGACAGGGTACCTTCCCTATTTGCAAAGCCTTTCCATAGTCCCGGTTGGATTGACTAAATTTCGGGAGGGATTGTATCCGCTTTTGCCCTTTGAAAAAAAAGATGCGGCAGAAGTTCTTGCGGTAATCCATAAATGGCAGGAGCATTGTATGAAAAAGCATCAGACCCATTTTGTCCATGCGTCCGACGAATGGTATCTTTTAGCGGAACAGAAACTGCCCGAAGCGGCGCGATACGACGGATATTTGCAATTAGAAAATGGAGTGGGCATGGAGCGTTTGTTAGAAGATGAATTTTATGAAGCGTTAAACGCAGTGTCATGCGGCTCAAAAACGAAGAAAAAGATAACGGTTGCGACAGGGACGCTTGCCGCGCCATTGATTGAAACCCTGTGCGGCGAATTTATGCGGAAATTTCCAAATATCAAGATCCAAGTGATTCCAATCCGAAATGAGTATTTTGGGGAACGCATTACAGTGTCAGGGCTTTTGACAGGCAGGGACATTGTGAGCCAGTTAAAAGGGAAAAGTTTAGGGGAAAAGCTATTGCTTCCATGCAATTTACTGCGGAGCGGCGAAGAAGTGTTTTTAGACGACATGACTTTAACAGAGCTGAAAAATGCTTTACAAGTAAAGACAGATATTGTAAAATCAAGCGGACAAGATTTGGTAAACGCGTTATTAGCGTAAAGAAAAGGAGTATACATTATGAGTAAGCCCGTGGTAGCGGTCGTAGGCCGCCCGAATGTAGGAAAGTCTACATTGTTTAATGTACTTGCCGGTGAGCGGATTTCGATTGTAAAAGACACGCCGGGCGTAACAAGGGACAGAATCTATGCCGACGCTTCTTGGCTGGATAAAGAATTTACATTAATTGATACAGGTGGGATTGAACCGGAATCCAAAGACATTATTTTATCCCAGATGCGCGAGCAGGCGCAAATTGCCATTGACACGGCAGACGTTATTTTATTTTTAACGGACGTCAGGCAAGGGCTTGTTGACGCAGACGGAAAAGTCGCGGATATGCTGCGCCGTTCCAAAAAGCCGGTTGTTTTAGTGGTCAATAAAGTGGACAGTTTTGAAAAATTCATGCCGGACGTCTATGAGTTTTATAACCTTGGAATCGGCGATCCCTATCCCGTTTCCGCGGCTTCCATGCTTGGGATTGGGGATATGTTAGACGAAGTTATTCAATGTTTTCCGGAGCAGGCCGGAGAAGAAGATGATGACGACAGGCCTAGGATTGCGGTGATCGGCAAGCCAAACGTTGGCAAATCTTCGCTTGTCAACCGTCTGCTTGGAAAAAACCGCGTAATCGTTTCTGACATTGCCGGAACGACAAGAGATGCGATCGATGCGTCCGTATGCTATCATGGGGAAGAATATGTGTTTATAGACACCGCAGGCCTTCGGAGAAAAAGTAAAATAAAAGAAGATTTAGAACGTTACAGCATTATACGCGCCGTTACAGCCGTTGAGCGTTCCGACGTGGCAATGATTATGATTGATGCGACAGAAGGCGTGACAGAGCAGGATGCAAAAATTGCCGGAATTGCGCATGACCGCGGCAAAGGGATTCTGGTTGTAGTCAATAAATGGGACGCCATAGAAAAAAATGACAAGACGATGCGCGAATACACCGAAGAAATCCGCCGCATATTAAGTTTTATGCCATATGCGGAAATTATGTTTATTTCCGCAAAGACAGGGCAGAGGCTGGATAAAATTTTTGGTATGATCCAGATGGTAATTGAGAATAATTCTATGAGGATTGCCACAGGGGTTTTAAATGAAATCGTATCGGAAGCAGTCGCTTTGCAGCAGCCGCCTTCCGATAAGGGAAAGCGCTTAAAAATTTATTATGCAACGCAAATATCAGTCAAACCGCCGACGTTTGTCGTGTTTGTCAATGATAAGAAACTTATGCACTTTTCTTATGTCAGATATTTAGAAAACCGGATTCGCGACGCCTTTGGTTTTCGGGGCACTTCATTAAAATTCATTATACGGGAAAGAAGGGGACAGTGACGCCATGTTAGTGAATCGAATCCTTGCGCTGGTAATCGGATATTTTTGTGGCATCTTTTTATCGGGATACGCTTACGGAAAATCCAAACAAAAAGATATTACAACCATGGGGAGCGGCAATGCCGGAACGACGAATACCTTTCGGATGTTTGGCTGGAAGGCAGGCCTAATCACGCTCATAGGAGATGTGTCTAAACCAATCGTGGCAATTTTAATTACATGGTTAATCTTCCATAACAGAGAGCCGCAAGGCGCGCGTCTTTTGGAGCTTTACGCCGGATTTGGCACAATCATAGGGCATAACTACCCATTCTATATGAAACACTTCAAAGGGGGCAAAGGCATCGCCTGCACGGGCGGCATGATGATTGCGTTTTGCCCGATTGAAGTGCCGGTTGGAATTGGTTTGTTCATTGGCATAACGGCTTTGACAAAATATGTGTCTTTAGCTTCCATCGTTGGATTAATCAGTTTCTTTATACAGACAGTCGCATTTGGCGAACTAGGTTATTTAGACGTAACGGAAACGTATAAGACGGAAATCTATATCTTGGCCGCCATCATTATGATAATGGGAATTGCCCGCCATCATGAAAACATCAAACGTCTGTTAAATGGAAGTGAAAATAAAATCAGTTTCAAGAAGAAGGAAGAAGGAAAGGTGGGATAATTATGGCAAAAGCAGGAATTATCGGAGCCGGAAGCTGGGGATGCGCATTAGCTTCCGTATTAGACAAAAACGGCCATCAGGTCACAATTTGGTCGATTATGGAACAAGAAGTTGCCATGTTAAAAGAAAAACATGAGCACACAGACAAACTTCCGGGCGTGAAACTTTCCGATAAAATTACATTTACCACAGATTTAAAAGAAGCGGTAACAGGATTAGATCTTTTGGTTCTTGCTGTTCCGTCAGCCTTTACGAGAGACACGGCAAAAAAAATGGCTCCCTATGTCGGCAAAGGGCAGGTAGTCATTAGCGTTGCAAAAGGAATTGAAGAAAAAACATTAATGACCCTAACCGAAATTATCGAAGAAGAAATACCGGATGCCGACGCCGCTGTTTTATGCGGGCCAAGCCACGCAGAAGAAGTCGGAAGGGGACTGCCGACAACATTAGTGGCAGGCGCGAAATCAAAAAAAACGGCAGAATATATCCAAAGCGTCTTTATGAATGAAGTGTTCCGCGTATACACAAGTCCGGACGTATTGGGCATGGAACTTGGCGGAGCCTTAAAAAATGTCATAGCGCTTGCAGCCGGCATGGCAGACGGGCTGGGCTATGGCGATAATACAAAGGCAGCGCTTATTACGAGAGGGATTAACGAGATCGGCAGGCTGGGACTGGCAATGGGTGCAAGGTATGAGACATTAAGCGGGCTGACAGGCATCGGCGATCTGATTGTCACCTGTGCAAGCAAGCACAGCCGCAACCGTAAGGCAGGCATGCTGATGGGACAGGGACTGAGCATGCAGCAGGCGATGGATGAGGTAAAAATGGTTGTGGAAGGCGTCTATTCAGCGAAGGCGGCGATCGGACTGGCGGAAAAATATAAGGCAGACCTGCCGATTATCGAGCAGGTAAACGCGGCATTGTTCCAGAATAAGCCGGTAAAAGAGGCCGTATACGAGCTGATGACACGTGATAAAAAGGCGGAGAATGACGAACTGGCATGGGAGGCATAAAGGTTCGAAACAGCATATGCAGGAAGGAATTATAATAAGACGTTCATGAATGAGACGCAGGCAAGAAATTTTATACAAGAAATCAGTAAATATGGAAGTGTCTATGGGCTTACAAGCATAAGCAGCCTGATGGAGCGGCTGGGAAATGTACATGAGCAGCTGGCAGTCATCCATGTGGCAGGTACAAACGGCAAGGGATCTGTCTGTGCGATGATTGCTTCTGTTTTACAGGCATCGGGATACCGGACAGGTGTTTATTCTTCACCAGCGGTTTTTGCAGCGGAGGAGACGACAGCAGTGAATGGAACGAGCATTTCGCAGGAAGAGTTTGCGCAGCTTGCTACAAAAGTGCAGGCAGCCTGTGCCGATATGCAGGCAGAGGGCCTGCCGCACCCGACGGCTTTTGAAGTGGAGACAGCGATTGCTTTTTGCTATTTTAAGCAGAAGGAATGCGATTATGTCGTATTGGAAACAGGGCTGGGCGGGGAAATGGACGCGACAAACCTGATAAAAAAGCCGGTATGCAGCGTGCTGACATCGATCAGCATGGATCATATGGCAGTATTAGGCAACAGCCTTGGAGAGATCGCGAGGGCAAAGGCAGGGATTATGAAGGAAGGCTGCCCTTGTGTATCGGTGGTGCAGGAGCCGGAAGCTGCCATGGAGGTACGTAAAGCTGCTGAACGCATAGGATGCCGGCTGCATATAGCGCAGGAAGACTGCATACAGGATTTTATATACGATGTGAATGGGAGCAGCTTTCGGCTGGAGGCAGACTGCTTTTCACATAAAAGCCTGCACTGTCCGCTGGCAGGAGAGTTTCAAAAACAAAATCTCGCATGTGCGGTTACTGTTTTTAAAGTATTGCGCCGTCTGGGCGTCAGCATTAGTTTTGAGTCGATCTGCAGCGGGCTTTCGTCGCTGCAGCTGCACGGCAGGTTTGAACGGATACGCTTACAGCCTGATTTTTATATTGACGGTGCACACAATGAAAATGCTGTCCGGCTTTTGGGCCGGACGATTCAAAAATGTTTTACAAACCGCAGGATTATTTATATAATAGGGGTACTTGGAGATAAAGC
>OFGL01001897.1_pt1 | contig 10825 bp, 13 predicted proteins | sample 1521801 | NCBI WGS metagenome assembly OFGL01 (sample SAMEA3504085, study PRJEB24116) | mouse gut metagenome | biome: mouse gut; feature: mouse-associated habitat; material: faeces | place: Denmark | collected 2011 | reverse complement strand
CAGTTTTATATAAGAACGAATGGTATTTAGGCACTCCATTTTATAATGAAAATGCCATTATTTTTACAGGGGTAATCGTTGACCACACTGTTGCGTCATTAGTGCCTGTTGATTGCGTAAAGACGTTGGAAGAAGAGGAGATTCCATGTCTTACAGGCCGGTTCCGTTCGTAGTATATGCAAAATAAATTTTGTATCGCCATTCTCCCGGATATACGGATAATTCTGTGTCCATATCAACGGCATCTTGTATCTCTTTTCCTTCTTTGTACAAAGAATAGGCGATTTTCTTTACAAAGAATACATCGGTAATGGATTCCCAGTAATGATGTCCAGTCCCATCTACAAGATTTTTTAGTGTAATTGAAATATTTATACTATTATCATGGTTCACATAAAAGCTGGCTCGTTTGCTGCCTATCCAGCATGGATGCGAAAAGTGGATACATTGCATAAAGAGTTTCCAGAAGCGGCGAAATAAAAGTTTTGATCATTTCGGGTTAGTGATTCGTTATTATATATAAAGAGGCATTTTACAAAGAAGAATTGATAGCGTGTGAATATGGAGGAAGGAGATTTCATGGAAGAAAGGCATTCCGATGATGATTTAATAGAACAGATAAGGCTCGGTGATGAAAAAGCGGCTGAGGCATTGATAAAACGCTATTACACATCTATCTTTCATTATTGTAAAAAACATTGCTTTGATAGAGAAAAAGCAGAAGATCTGACGCAGGAGACTTTCCTGAAGCTATTTAAGAATCTGTCAGGATATAAAGGGAAAAGAAGATTCAAAGCATATTTATATACAATCGCAAATCATTTGTGTATTGACGAAAGCCGAAAAATAGAAGTTTATCATTTAGAAGATGAAGAACAAATAGAGAATGGAAGTAATGAGATGCGCCGGATAGAGGACAGATCAGAAATAGACAGTCTCTTAAATGCATTATCACCGGAGCAGAGGGAAGCGGTCATTTTGCGGTTTGGAGAGGAACTTTCTTTTGGGGAGATTGCAAAAGTAATGGGATGCAATATGCGGACGGCGCAGAGCCGGGTCAGGAATGCCCTGAAAATTATGAGAGAGGAGCAGGAAAATGGGAGATAGGGAGTTAAAAATGTATTTGCGGCAGTCCTTACGGCGCAGTGAAGAGTCAGAAAGGGTGTTTAACGGACACGGGACTAGGCTGGGAGAAACGATAAGCTTGTGTACGGAAATAATGCAAGAACAAAAACTGGCACAAAAAAAACAGGAAGAACCACGAACAGGCTTTATCCAGTATTTATCAGATATTTTCCGGTTTGAGGGGATACAGATCTTTGGACCGCAGGCATTTGTATTATTTATTGTATGTCTGAAAATTTCCACAATGGCAGAGATTCCAAAGTATATTCCGGTTTTTATGCCGTTATTTGTACTGGCGCTCATACCTGTTATATTCAGATGCCAGTATTATGGGATGAGTGAGATTGAAGCTGTGACAAGGGCTTCCGGTTCGCAAGTCATATTAGCAAAGCTGATTCTGGCAGGAGCCGCAAATCTTGTTTGCATGACGGTTTTGATTTCCATAGAAGTACATCTTAAAAATTCATATGGGGAAATCGGGCAGATGGTCTTATACTGTCTGGTTCCCTATCTGGTTTGTATGGTCAGTATGCTGCATCTGTTCCGTCTGCGTAAGAAAGAAAATATGCAAATATGTACGGCTATGGTGTTTGGTTCCTGTGTGTGCTGGGGAGTGCTGGCAAAAATTCTGCCTTGGCTGTATGAAACCTCTGCTTTAGGGATATGGATTGTCGCTTTTCTGTTTTTTGCGTTTTTTTTCATAAAGGAAATTTATTTCATCATAGTAATGAGGAAGGAAGGGAAGATATATGGAGTTATCAGTTGACCGTTTGACAAAGCATTACGGAAGGAAGATAGCGGTAGATTGTGTCAGTGCATCTTTAAAACCCGGAGTGTATGGGCTTTTAGGAGCCAATGGTGCCGGAAAGACAACACTGATGCGGATGATGTGTGCCATTTTGGAATCAACATCGGGAGAGGTACTTTTGGATGGAAAAGAGATAATCTCTATGGGTGGCGATTATAGAAATGTATTGGGGTATCTTCCGCAGGATTTCGGATATTATCCGGGCTATACTGCACAGGAGTTTTTACTGTATGTTTCTGCCCTTAAGGGGATACCAAAGAATATTGCTAAAAAACGTGCGGCAGGATTATTGGATGAAGTAGGACTGGGAGATGTTGCCAATAAGAGAATAAAGACTTTTTCCGGCGGTATGAAGCAGAGAGTAGGGATTGCACAGGCGTTGCTTAATAATCCGGAGATTCTGATCTTGGATGAGCCGACAGCCGGATTAGACCCGAAAGAGAGAGTCCGTTTCCGGAATCTGCTCTCTGATTATGCCGGAGATAAAATTGTTATTCTCTCTACACACATTGTCTCTGATATTGAGGCAATAGCGGATGAAATCCTGCTTATGAAAAAAGGGAAATTTGTATTGCAGGGCAGCGTTCCTGATTTGATTAAAAAAGCTGAGGGAAAAGTATGGGAACTGACGGTGCCGCAGGAAGGGGCAAGAAAGTGGCAGGCGAAGGGAACGGTTGCTAATTTAAAGCATGAGGGACAGCAGGTGGTGCTCCGTATCATTTCAGAACACAAACCGGGCGAGATGGCTGTTCCATGTGAGGCAACGTTAGAAGACTTATATCTGTATTATTTTCCAACAGAGCAGGAAGGAGTGTAGTAATGATGGAATTATTTTTACTGGAACATAAAAAATTATGGCGGCGGACAAGCACAAAAATTAGTGTTTTCCTGTGTTTTGCGTATCTGGTAGTATTCGGGAGCATCCTTTCTTTCCAGTGGTTTAATTTTGGAAGCAAAGTTGATTTTAAAAGCTCTGATTTTGGGAGAAATTTCGATGGATATGCCGCTATAAGAGACCGGCAGGAGTATGCGCTTTCCTTTGGGGAAGACCTGACTGACGAGTCTTTACAGCAAATAGTACGGGATTACCAGAAAATGGAAAAAGCCGACAGCAAAAGGGCATGGGATTTAACGGACTGGATCATTCTCAATGACTGGCTTAAGAATTTGTGGCCTGAATTTCTTGAGTCAGGCAGCTATCAGGCAGCTATCAGTTATTTTAAACCAGAAAAACTGACCGATCTTTATGGAAGAAGGCAGCTGGTTCTTGAAAAATATTTGGAAAATAATAATCAGACAGGGAAAGAGAAAGAATATTTACTGCAAATAGATGGAAGGGTAAGCAAACCATTTTATTATGGATGGATACAAGGCTGGCAAAATCTTCTGAGTAAGACAATTGATTTATCAGCAAATTCAATGGCGCTGTTTCTTGCGATTGTCTTGTCTGCGTTGTTTGCCGGAGAATGGCATGATAATACAAGTTCCTTAGTATTGACAACAAAAAATGGCCGGAAAAAAATTGCTTTTGGTAAAATTGCTACCGGTCTGGTGTTCGCAGTGGAATTATTTGCAATAATTGCAACTTGCGATATTGCATCGCAGCTTTTCTTTATGGGAACTACAGGGTGGGATATGCCGGTTCAGATGATCAAGCTGACTGCAATTGCACCTATGAATATGCTGCAGGCAGAAATATATGAATGGGCGTTTACACTACTTGGGATGATTGGATTCGCCGGGATCGTTATGCTGATCTCTTCAGCCGTAAAAAGTAACGTACTGGCATTGCTTCTCAGCCTTGCAGTTGTATATGTTCCAACGCTGATCGATCCGTATCTTCCTTTCGCGTTGCAGAAAACGTTAAGCTTAATTCCATTAGTGGGAAGCGGGACCGATATTTTCCGGACGTATACGTTTCATATCTTTGGAAAATATGTGTGGTCGCCATATCTAATGATTATTATTCCTGTGCTGATTGGTATTGTGTGTGTTCCGATTGCCATAAAGAAATGGTCAAGAATGATTAAGGTATAGAAAATGTCAAAAAGCAGAGATCTAAGAATAAAAACAAGAAGATTGAGGATTGTCGCAATACTTTGCATATTGTTAATTGCAGGCAATATGCTGATACGAAGTGAATTACCTTTCCTGCTTTGGGAAATGGGAATGATGGCAGTGAAAGATCATACAATTCCCATTTCTGATGAATGGAATCTGATCGTCGTAAATCGGTGGAATGAGATACTTGAGAATTATAGTGTTACGCTTACCGAACTGGAAAACGGTCAGATGGTGGACAGCAGGATATATCCTGATTTGCATACTAAAGACTGTAACGCCACAAGGAAAGTTCAGGCATAGAACTGGATTTTATGTCTGATTAGCGGTAACAAAATAAGAGAGTGCATGAAATGTGAGGTGAGAACATGGATTTTACTGTTTTATTTGTGGTGCTTCTACTTGGTGTGGGCATACCGCTTAGAAACAAGGCTATCAAGGAATACAGGAAAAAGAGGGACAAGGGCAGCGATTCTCATAAACAAACGGGGGATAAAAATGAGTAAAATATTACTATTGGAAGATGATTTAAGCCTGATTAGCGGACTGACATTTGCTTTTCAAAAGGCGGGATTTGAATTAGACATTGCGCGGACAATAAAAGAAGCTGATACCGCATGGACGGAGGGAAAGTATGATTTACTGATTTTAGACGTTTCTCTCCCTGACGGTTCCGGCTTTGAAATTTGCCGGAAAGTCCGGCAGACATCAAAAGTGCCAATCATATTTTTAACGGTTTCAGACGAGGAAATCAATGTGATTATGGGTTTGGATATAGGCGGTGACGACTATATAACGAAACCATTTAAGGTTAGTGTGTTAATGTCGCGGATCAATGCCCTGCTTCGTCGGGCAAATGACTTTGGCTCTGCCGATACAGAACTTCATTCAAATGGTATTAAAGTTTTGCTCCTGCAAGGACAGGCATATAAAAACGGGGAACTGTTAGACTTGACAGCAGCGGAATATAAATTGCTTTGCCTGTTCATGCAAAATCCTAACGTCCTGTTGTCTAAAGAGCAGATATTACAGAAATTATGGGACGGTGACGGAAATTATGTTGACAGTAATACACTGACTGTTTATATCCGCAGACTGCGTATCAAAATAGAGGACAATCCCAGCGAGCCGCAAATGCTTCTCAATATCAGGCGTATGGGATATAAATGGAACATTATTTGTTGAGGTGGAGCATGGAATTGTTTACAAACAGAGATACCAAATTTTTATTTACAGGGATAACCGCTTTTATGGTCGGCTTTTTATTATTGTCGCAGATAGGGATATGGGTATTCCGCGATAGCTGCATACCATTCATTTCCGTTCTTTCTGTTATATCGGGAGGTGGCATAGCTGCTATTTGCTTTTGGCATTTTTACCAGCAGCATAGATTGATCGGGGTAGCTGTATCAGCAATCGACAAATACCTGAAAGGCGATACCAACGCCCGCATTGATTGTGACAGGGAGGGTGAACTATATAAGCTGTTCCATTCAGTGAATACCTTGGCTGCTGTATTAAACGCCCATGCCGAAAATGAATTGCGTTCAAAGGAATTTTTAAGAGATACCATATCGGATATTTCACATCAACTTAAAACGCCCATTGCCGCATTGAGTATCTATAACGAAATGGTACAGGGAGAAGCGGAAAGGCTACCTGAAATAAAGAAATTTACCATATTATCAGAGCAGGAACTAAACAGAATTGAAACGTTGGTACAAAATCTGTTAGAAATTACGAAGTTAGACGCTGGTACTATCATCATAGAAAAAAGCGTTGAAAACGTAGCTGATATGGTAAAAGATATTGAATTACATTTTGCATACCGGGCGAAGCAGGAAAGAAAAGAAATTGTTTTATCCGGGGCTGATAACATCACGCTTTTTTGTGACCGTGACTGGATTATCGAAGCGATCAGCAATATTGTAAAAAATGCTTTAGACCATACAGGCACAGGTGATAGGGTTGTGATTGATTGGAAAGGGCTTCCTGACCTGACGCAGATTACAATAAAAGATACTGGCAGCGGTATTCACCCGGAAGATATACATTACATTTTCAAACGCTTTTACCGCAGCCGTTTTTCTAAAGACACACAGGGGATAGGGCTTGGTCTGCCGCTTGCCAAAGCGATCATAGAAGCCCACGACGGAAACATTACCGTAGACAGCGAGTTAGGCAAGGGAAGTGTTTTCAATATCACTTTTCTAAATTCAGATAAAATTACAAAATTGTAAGTTTCAATTCACTTGGGAGTAGGAAATAGATGTTATTCTTCTTGATAGAACGAAAGGAGGATAACATCTATGACTTTTTTACAATTCAGGAAGATAGCAAGGTGGTCTGGTTTACGGGCTGCTTTGCTTGGGGCTATGGGGCTTGTAACGCTTCTGTTCCCGGAATTTCTACAAGGCAGCATAATCTATGCGGTTGCGGCTTATGCCATTTTGAATGGAGCATTAGGTATCTTAGACTTTCTTTCCGGCAGGGGCAGGGAGGAAAAGCATATTGCATACCCAAATCTTTTTGCAACGGCTGCGGCAATCCTGTTTGGGATTTTAAGCATTGTTTATTTCCGTTACCTGATTAGTATTATGCCCGTTTTTTTGGGCGTATTGCTGCTGATTGAAAGTGTCGTATACTTTATAGCTGCCTTGTGTGCGGAAAGCAGACTGAAAGCTCTTTTAGTTATTCTTTCTCTGCTTGTCGCGGGCGGCGGCATGGCTCTTGTGATATTTACTTTTGGATTTGGCGGTTTGGAGCCATTTGCAAAAATTTTCAGCGGTCTGTTATTTTTATCATGCGTAATTGAATTGCTGCTTGGACTGATTTATAGAAACAAAAACAATGGAGGTACAAAATGAACTTATTGGAAGTAAATTCTATCTGTAAAACCTATGGCGAGGGGGAAACCGCCGTTCACGCACTCAAAGAGGTAAATTTTTCTGTTTCTAAGGGTGAGTTTGTTGCAGTTGTCGGAGAGTCCGGCTCTGGAAAAAGCACGCTTCTCAATGTGATCGGTGCGCTTGATATGCCGACTTCGGGCAAGGTGTTTATCGACGGAAAAGAAATATTTACATTGGAAGATGAAGAACTGACAATTTTTCGCCGCAGAAATATCGGATTTATCTTTCAGGCGTTCAATCTCATACCTGAATTGAATGTCGAACAAAATATTACATTCCCTTTGTTGCTTGACTATAAGAAGCCTGATCTTGCTTATTTAGAGGAAATTTTAACCGTACTGAATTTGCAGGAACGGCGGTATCATCTCCCCCGGCAGTTATCCGGCGGACAGCAGCAGCGTGTGGCAATCGGCAGGGCATTGATTACCCGTCCTATGCTGATCTTAGCGGATGAACCAACGGGGAACCTTGACACACAGAATAGCAATGAAGTCATTGCGCTTTTGAAAAATGCGTCCAAACGGTATGAGCAGACAATCATTATGATCACGCATAACAGGAGCATTATTGCTTCTACTGCCGACCGGGTACTGCAAGTGTCGGACGGTATCATAACAGATTTTGGGAGGGCGCAGGACATCCGGGGGACATCCGCTTTGCGCGGACCGGAATGGAAAGGAGACGGCGAATGAAAGGCTATCTTGGTCTTGTTTCAGAATATGCAAAAGTCCATAAGAAGAAAAACCGCCTTACCATTATCTGTATTGCTATTTCTGTCATGCTGGTAACGGCAATTTTCGGAATGGCAGATATGAGCCTGAAAGCCCAAAAAGAGGAAGCCATACGGCGGTATGGAAACTGGCATACGATAATTTCCAATATGCCTTTAGAAACAGCGGACGCTATCAGCAGCCGAAAAGACGTGTCTGTTTCCGGCTTTTTGGGTATGGCTTCCAGTACAACCTATCAGGGAAAAGAATTGATTATCCAAAGCAGCAGCGAGGAACTTGCGAAACAAATGAATTTATCAGTTACCGAGGGACATTACCCTGTTTCGGAAACGGAAGCATTGTTAGACAGGCAGGGCTTGGAGCAATTCGGGCTGTCTATTGGAGATACGATTGAAATTGTATATAGTGACGGGCAGACAAGGCAATATCAGATTTCAGGCACTTATGGCGATTTTTCCAGTTTGCAGGGAACAGACGCACACGGATTACAACTGGCAGAGGGCGGGCTGCGTTTCCTGCCGGAAACAGAATATCAGGAATATGATTATATCCAATTTAAGAACGGAACCAATATCAACCGTGCAAATGAAGAAATAAAAGCCGAATTTTCACTGACAGATGAACAGATTTCTACAAATGTCATGCTTCTTGGCTTAATGGGGCAAAGCAAAGACACTACCATGCTGGAAGTCTACCTTACTGCGGCAATTCTTTTTGTCCTTGTTGCCATGACTGGAACATTTATGATCGCCAGCAGCTTTAATATGAGCATTTTGGAGAGGACACAGTTTTTCGGTTTATTGCGCTGTCTTGGGGCTACAAAACGGCAGATTAAAAGGTATATCCGGCGAGAGGGATTATTATACTGCCTGAAAGCAATTCCCGTCGGGTTACTTTCGGGGAGTGTCATTCTATGGATTGCTGTTTATGTATTAAATGCGATTAACTCACAATATCTCCCGGAAATGCCGCAGTTTCAATTCAGTTTCCCTGGAATATTAGCCGGAACGGTAATAGGCGTTTTCGTTGTGATGATTGCGTCAAGTTCCCCGGCTAAAAATGCCGCAAAGGTATCTCCGCAAACAGCCGTAACAGGAAATATCAATCAGACTGCTTACCAAAACTTCAAAAAAGCGTCCAATACAAAAGCATTTCATGTAGATACGGCTATGGGACTGCGCCATGCGTTTTCTAACAAGAAAAGCATGATTTTGATTGCGGGTTCTTTTGCGATCAGCATTACCCTGTTTTTATGTTTTACCATATTGATTACGTTTATGAACCATGCGTTAAGCCCCTTGAAGCCTTATGCGCCGGATTTAACGGTAGAGGGAAATGAACCACATATTTCTCTGCCCCATTCCCTGAAAGAAGAAATAGAACAGCTTCAGGGAACGGAAAAAGTATATGGGAGAATGTTTTGTACGGACATTCCCGCAAATGACAAAAAAGGCTCCAATAGGGCAACTTTAGTTTCTTATGATGAACCTCAATTTTCATGGGCAAGTGATGTGTTGATTTCCGGGGATATTGAAAATGTTCAGAATGGAAACGGCGTTTTAGTGGATTATGGCTATTCACAGGAATTTCATTGGGAGGTTGGTGACATTATCACATTGGATATGAACGGCACAACGCATGAAGCGACGGTTTCCGGCATTGTATCTGACGTTCCGCTGGATTCTGGGAGTGGGGAGTGGATTATTGTCTGTTCCGAAAATACGTTTACCGCTTTAACGGGAATTACAGATTATAAGATTATCGAAGTTCAGGCAAGTACAGACATATCTGGGCAGATCAGGAACCTGATTACTCCTGATATGAAACTGCTTGATATGCGGCAGCACAACGAGGAAGTACGCACCGGGTATTTTGCTATGGCGGTCTTTGTCTATGGATTTCTGATCGTGATTGCGCTGGTGGCTTTAATCAATATTATCAACACGGTCAATGCGAGTGTTTCCGGCAGAATCAATCATTATGGTGTCATGCGGGCAGTCGGAATGTCGGGGAAACAAATTCAAAAGGTAATACGGGCAGAAGCCGCAGCTTACGCTATCACTGGCAGCATTGCCGGGGCTGTATCAGGGTTATTCCTGCACCGCTTTTTCTTTGAAATGCTTATTACTTCTAATTGGGGGCAGGAATGGGAACCGCCGTTATTGGTTCTTGCCGTAGTAATTTCAGCGGCAATCCTGACTACATTTATTGCTGTCATTGCACCGTCCCGGAAGATTAAAAAGACAAGCATTGTCAATGTAGTAAATGCGGGGTGACAGACTATGAAAAAAATCTTAATTGTAGATGATTACCCTGATATTTTAGAGGGATTAAGCTATGTTCTGAAAGACCATTATGAAGTAACAACCGCTAGCAATCTGACAGAAGCTAAAAAGGAAGTGTCAACCACTGTATTTGATGTGATTTGCTCTGACTATGCTATGCCGGACGGAACCGGGCTTGAACTGTTAGAATTTTGCAGACAGGAAAAGTTTTCTATGCTGTTTATCCTTATGTCTGCTATGCGGGAAGAACGTATTGTTATGGAAGCAAAATTGCATCGTGCGGTATTTATGGAAAAACAGACATCGATTTGATTTCGTTACTTCGAGAAAATGCGGACTAAATAATTCAAAGTTAATGCTATACTACGAGGACAAATTACTCACGGCAGTTTTACGCCTTTGGATAACTCATTGGCCGAAACTGCCTTCGTACTTATTGAACTGGTATATTGTTGTATTCTAAAAAGAATCGGAATGGCTGACAATGTGATCAAAGAACTTTTCAAATGGCATATTACATCGTAAATATTTTCTTTCGTCTATACATCCGAGGCATAGACCGGCTGTGTGTGGACATCAGGAACATTATAAAGCCAGAAAGGCATAGTAAGCTAAGCTGACTTTATTAAATAAAAGCAGTATACCTTGTGAATAAGATATACTGCCTTTATTTTTGGGCGATATTGGTTTAAATTTAAACTAACTGTAAATCAGCCAGTTCCTCCACTTCTTCTAAAGACAGACCAGAACCAATCGCAATTTCTTCAAAGGACAATTTTCCCAGTGACAAATATCGTTTGGCTGTTTCAACTTTTGTATCATGTTCCTTGCTTTTGACATAAGAACGCATAACTTCTTCCTGATCATATAACTCCATCATCATATTGACAACCTCCTTTTCTTTGC
>OFGL01001889.1_pt1 | contig 10856 bp, 7 predicted proteins | sample 1521801 | NCBI WGS metagenome assembly OFGL01 (sample SAMEA3504085, study PRJEB24116) | mouse gut metagenome | biome: mouse gut; feature: mouse-associated habitat; material: faeces | place: Denmark | collected 2011 | reverse complement strand
CGTCGTCGATTCCATCCCCCGGAACGTCAGCACCATGTTTGGCGCTACTACCGAGGTCACCTGGGCGCTCTATAAGAGCGGCGGTCAGATTCAGGTTGTGGTCAAGTCCGCTGACGAGAACGCAACGCTTGACAAGCCCGCTGGCTCTGTCCTGCAGGGCGCTGTGTTTGAGATTACCAATCCCGACACCTATCAGGTCGTTGGGCAGATGATTTCTGACGCAAACGGCGTTGCTGCCTCCAATGCCCTGCCTCTGGGCCGGTACATTGTGAAGATGAAGACCGCTCCTGCCTACTATGCTGTGAATGAGTCCTTTGCGGCGGAAGTCCGCCTGAAGGTCAAGGATGATGTGGTGCGAGTGGAGACTACTGTCTCCAGCGTGAGCCTTGACAGCAATATCAAGCTGAAGAGCAACGCCAACATCAAGGCCGGCAACAGTATGCGCGTTGACATTGTTGACGCAAAGAACGCCTCCGATGCGCGGCTGGATAACTTCTATCTGCATATCAAGGTGCCTACTGACGCCGCCCGAATCACCACGTTGAGCACCGGTACTTGGAACAAGTCCGTGTTCTACAGCATTTCCTACAAGACCAACATGCACGATTACCGCTCTCTGGCGAAGAACCTGCAGAGTACGAACGTGTATCAGTATGGACTCAGCACACAGTCTCTGGGCCTGCAGTCTGGTGAGTACGTCACCGATGTCCGTATGGAATTCGGCACCGTACCCGCAGGATTCGCAATCGTTCAGAAACCCGCATACACCCAGTACGTCCTGGCAACCGTCTACAACGGCTACAAGCTGATCTCCCGTGCGGAGCTTGGCGGACAGTACAATACGGTGAATGTGAGTACGAACCACATCGACCCGAACAACCCCTACTCCTCCACTGGCGCTATTGTCATCGTTGGCGGTGACAACGCAGGCTCCTACGGTGGATCCGGGAACAGCGCGGCTGTCTCTGGCAACAGCGGGCAGTGGTCTACAAGCACCGGCTTGTGGACGACTACCGTGTCCAGCAATGTGCCGATGCCGAAGACCCTGCCGAAGACCGGCTATTAAGAGACCCTATCCCAGCAGTCGGTCTCTGGTCTTGCCGGAAAGTTTCCCCAGCCTTCTCCCCATCCCCTTCGGGGGAGGGGAGGGGCGGGGACGCTTCCAGCAGGGTACGTCCCGGCTGTCCTATACCTGTTAGAAAGGAGCAACTGAAACAGTGGTTATCAACAATGTACGTATTTTTCTTCACCGGGAAGAGAGCAACCTGAAGGCGACAGCGACCGTACTTGTCAACAATCAGATACTGCTTCAAAGCATCCGGGTTTTTCAGGATGCAGAAGCAGCTGACGGGAAATCCGAGCCTTGGGTCTCCTATCCGGTTCAAAAGATGAACAACGGAAACTTCCAGCACTGCATGTATCCATCAAATGCGGAAGCCCGAAAGAAGTTCAACGCAGCAATTCTGGAGGCGTATCATAAGGTTTCGGCTGGGGAAGTGGACGGGAATACAATCGTCTTTTCCGACAGCACGGACCGCCTCCCTTATGCGGTTACCCGCGCATCCGTCTTCCCCTCTGGGCGAAACGCTCATGTGAGGGCAAAGGTGGGTGTGGAGCTGGATGGGGAAATCTGGCTTCGTGGGATGCGCATGCTGGTCCGGGAAAACGGCTCCCTGTTTTTGAATATGCCCCAGCGTCAGATGGGAGAAGGAGAGCGTCATATGGCCTATTTCCACCCCGTCGACCAGGAAGCGAGAAATATCCTTACGGCGGCTGCAGTACCCTATTACGAGGCGGCTCTGTTGTCGAAACGTTAAAAAGTAGGGCCTCTGCCATTCAATTTTGGCAGAGGCCCTTTTTCAAATCCTTTTTCCCAGGAGAGATTGGTCAAAAGCTGTACGCATGTAATTTGTCCTTGCTGGCAAGAAAGTGACGCAAGGCACAGATAAAGTCCACTGCGAGAGGAGGAGTCCGAATGGTATTGTTGGCAGTCCCGAGAAGTGAAGCGATTGTCCTTAACGACACAGACGCATCTATTTTGCACATGGAGAATACTGCCACCCTGACTGCGCTTTGCAGAGTTCGCAAGGTGGAAGCCTCTACGGCAAGCGCAGAGCGGCTGCGGGAACTGGACAGACGTATCCAAGTCCTTAAGAGCAAGACGGCAGATTGAAAAAAGAAACCGGGGCAGAATCTGCTTCGGTTTTCTTTGCATGAAGAATGATCTCAAATATTCGATATTTTTCAGGATAACAGCATAATATCCAACACCAAAATATGATCGAAAAAGGAGCTGATTTCATGAAAAAATTTCCTCTTCTATTCCCCCTTCTTTTTCTCTCCATCATCCTCTCCTCCTGTTCACGGCAGGAGATTTCCCCCAACTTGGCTGCAAAGGCTGATTTGCTCTGGGCGCAAGTGGAAGCAAGCTGGGAGGAGCCGGAGGAAAAGCTTGCGGGAGAGGCTGGGCATGTTGTCTTTTTCTCCATGTCCGACGGGACATCTAAGGCCATTGTTCGCTATGCCCGGGGAAATACTCTGGCGTCCGCCTGGGACAAGGCCCTGGCAAAAGGGGATTCCGCCATGCGGAAGTTTGGAAAAGAGCCTGTGTGGCTGAAAGTTGATATTGTCAGAGAATGCAGCCCATGCTCCGCCAATCTTTTAGCGAACAGGATTGAGCAGGGACTGGATTGGGGCTTTCGGCAGGGGATAGCGTTCGACTCAAAATTTAATGTTGCCTTTTTAGAGGAGGAGCTTAATGGGTCAAGTATCATCAACTATGACCAGGGAGCCTTTGATGCGAAATTTCTCCAGGAACAGCTTGCCGCTAATGAGCTGGGGTCAGTGAAGCAGTCCCCGGCAGAGTTCTATTTGTTTCGATGCAATGCCTGGTTCTGTGATGAGAACAACGAGGTTTTTGATCTGGCTTACGACGGATACAATCAGGGGCAGAGGATGATTGAGGGTGTAGACGGAGAGTATGCCAGGGAACTGATAGATGGTTCCGCAAAATATCTGACAGCAAACATGAAGGAAGACGGAAGTTTTATCTATGACTATTACCCTCAGTACGATCTCTCCACAGACAGTTATAATATTATCCGTCATGCGGGTACAGTCTGGTCGATGTCCCAGGCATACCAGTTGTTCCCAAGCGAGGAGCTGCGCAGCAGCATAGTTCGAGCCGCCGACTATCTGGTGGACGCCCTTGACTATAATTCTGACGGCGCTGCCTTCCTGAGAGACAGGGAGGGCGAAGAGTATACGCTTGGGGGAAGTGGATTGGCGATCCTGGCTTTCAATGAAGTGCAGGAAGCATTGAATACGAAGAATTACCAAACCGCAGCTCTTGCCCTGGGTGAAGGGATTCTGTTCATGCAGCGGGAATCTGGCTGCTTTAACCAGGTTCTTGATATGGATTTTAAGGTCAAGGAGCAGTTTCGGACGATTTACTATGACGGAGAGGGAACCTTTGCCCTGTGCAAGTTATACAGCATGACAGGCGATGAGAAATGGCTGATTGCAGCGTCCAAAGCCATGGATTACTTTATTGCCAACGACTATGTACTGTTCGGAGATCACTGGCAGGCATATTCCGTGAACGAACTAACAAAATACATCACAGATAACCAGAACTACTGGGACTATGCTATGGCGATAGTGACGGAGAACAAAACCAGCCTGGTTGATCGGCAGTACTCGTCGCCCACTGATTTAGAGCTGTTAATGAGTGTGTTTGAGACGTATACCAGGAGACCTGACCAGGCATCAGTTTCATCGGCGGAGTTGGAGACATTATTTACGGGTATCCGGCGGACAGCGAAGAGGCAGACAAATGAGTTCTTCTATCCGGAATTTGCCATGTATGTCCTGGAACCACGGAGGGTTTTGAATACCTTTTTCGCAAGGAACGATTTCCGCATCCGCATCGATGATGTCCAGCATAATATTGGTGGATTGTATCTGTTCCAGAAGGATTATGATGATCTGGTGAGATATGGATACTAACGATGACAGCAGGGGGCCTTTGCCGAAATTCGGCAGAGGCTCCTTTTGTCCCGGGAAATGCTGGTTGTCCAAGCAAGTAATGAGGGGGGTAATCTTCTTGCCGGCAGGAAAAGCCTTTTGCCCTGTATTAGAGCAGGGCGTTCCATTGCCATGCAGGAGGTGTAAGAAGCCTGCTCTGTGAGGGGCAGGAGTGATCAAAAACTCCTGAAAAACCAGAACTTTTGTTCTTTCTGACGAAAATTTTATAGCCGCAAAAATTTGAGGATATAAGTTTGGCTGTAATTGTGGTGAAAAAAAGAGCATTTTATCAGGATGCCTAAAAAACTCAAACAAAAACACCTTCCAAATCATCCCAGACCCGCTCCCTTGACATCTGCTGTTCTTTTTGCTACAATCGGGACCATCCAAAAAGAACGAGTGTTTCGGGTAGAAAGCGGGTGATGAGATGGCGTATTTGTCGAGAGGATCAATAGAGAAGATTGCCCGAAAAGCTGTATCCGCATATCAGGGGCTTCCGGCCTGGGAGGGAAAGAAGCAATTTCGGGTGGATCCGGAGGTCTTTGCCAGGGACTTGCTCGGGCTTTCCATGGAGTACCACGCATTATCGCCCGACGGGTCCATCCTGGGAGCGACTTCGTGCGACAGAACTACGCTCCCTATTTTCGATACCCCAGAGGTACTGGATTTTTTTCATTTGGACGGGAGGACAATTCTGATTGAGAAAGATTTAATCGGCGAAGGGGCTAACCAGGGAAGGTATCATTTCACCCTTATGCACGAGGCATGTCACCAACTGTTGGGGCTGATTTTCCCAGAGGAAATGCAAACATCAAGATATCGGATTCGGTACTACATGGAGGGAGCGGAGGCAGCAGAAGACTACTGGGAAGAGTGGAGGGCGAACACTCTGGCGGCGGCGATATTGATGCCAGCGGAAATGATTCGCCATAACATGGAAGAGTTTGGACTAGGGGAGAAGATTCAGACGCTTAACCGCATATATTTCCCGAAGGTATATGATAACTTTTGTAAAATGGCGGAATATATGGGCGTCTCCCTCCAGGCCCTTTCTATCCGCCTATCCCATCTCGGACTGTTAAAGAACAATTATTTGGAAAATCCGTACCGTATGGTGGATATTTTCCCGGATTGAAGAGGAGGATTAAAAGGGGTAAAATATGGGAAGGTATAGTCTGAAAGAGGCAGATCCCGCCCTGTATGAACAGATATTGCAGGAACAGAGGGAACTGCGTGGAACGTATGCAAGCCGGGTGACGATGGCTCGCCTGTGCCCCTATTGTAATCACAAACTGGAGGTGCTTTGCCGGGGAAGCCATGGCAGTTCATCCATTAAATGCCCAAACTGTAATGAGGAAGTATTCTTCCCTCCGGTTTCGTTCAGGCGAGCAAGAACGCCTGATGAATATTATTGGTCGAACAACCGAAAACTGAATATTAGGCAAGAACGCTCAGCTAGATAAGGTTTGCGCACCGGGAACGATGCTTCCCACAGCCGCCATCTTGTGAGCAGACAAAAGTTTGTGCCGCGGAGCCGCTCAATTCAGTGGTCTCCTGTGCCGCTTGGTCATTTGCTTCGCACTCCAATTTGGAGCGCGTAGAAGCCATGCGCCACGGGAAGCTAATGAATTGAGCGGCATTTTTTCGCCCATTCGTCCCCCTGGCAGGGAACGGATGGACTTATTTTTTGAAGAAAGAAAGGAAATTTGATATGAAAAACGTGAATATGGTTATTACAAGGGATATGGATTTTGAAAACGTACTCCAGTCTATCATGCCCATGATTCGAAGTATCGCAAGACAGGCGGACGGTGTGTGTGGACTGGAGATGGAGGATGTGGAACAGGAACTTTCCATCCAGGCGTACAGGTCTTGGGAGACGTGGGAGCCGGAGCGCGGGTCGAAATTCAGCACCTATGTTTATGAGACTTTGGTAAAGCAGAAAAATTGCCTGATTCGGACGGCAAAGGCGCAAAAACGCAATGGCGGGGTGACACCTGAGTCCTTGGATAAGATAATTGATTCCAAAGGCAGGGATGGAAAAGAATGCTGCCTGTACGACTTCCTTCCTGACCCAAGCCAGGACCCGGAGGAGCAGATACAGTCGAGGGAGATTTGGGAAGCTGTTGAGAGGGCGCTTGATGGGATGCAAGAGAAGGGAAGAAGGGTGGTTATTGCGTTGCTGGAAGGACAGACACAGTTGGAAGTCAGCCGTGCTGCTGGCATTTCTCAGCCTCTTATCAGTTATTACTTAAAGTCCTTTCGGACGAAGGTGCGAACAGAGCTGGGAAAAGGTTGGACAGAGTGATTAGGGCCTTTATATTTTGTGGAGAAATAGCATATAACCCTCCAACCAGTAGCTTAGAAAGGTTTACCATTATCTACGCGAGAAACTGAAAGGGGGATTTTGATGAAGAACCATTTTTCCAAGGCGGAAGAGCAGGCGCTTGCCACCATGAAAGCGAACGACCAGGGAATCGTCAGGGCGTTGCTGAATGGACAGACACAGCAAGAGGTCAGTTTCACCACCGGCATTCCTCAGTCTGTGGTCAGCTATACACATAAGATGTTTCGTGCGAAAGTGCGGGCTGAAATGGGGGAGGGCTGAACCGCGGCGATCAAATCAAGCACAAAAACAAGTGGAGTCACTGCTGACGGCGTTGTTTGACGATTGACGAAATGCGGTTATTTCGGTATAATGTCAGTAACAGGAAACACTTTCAGGAGGATATACAGCATGGTGTTGGAGAATAAATTGGGTGTCACCGACTCTGCAGAACTTGCCCGGATGGAGGAGCGGATCAGCAAGGCGAAGGCACTGGAGCTGTTTGAAACAGGTTTGTTGGATCAGTTTGAGATTGGGACATTTCAGGGGCTTGCACAAATCCACCAATATCTGTTTGGCGAGATATACAGTTTTGCGGGGCAAGTCCGCACTGTGAATATTGCAAAAGGAAAACCTGTAGACGTTGGCGGGTCAGTGACAGCATCCGGAAATCCTTCTAATCTGACAGACGGGGATACATCGACAGAGTGGAAAGCAGAGGGAGCGGGCCCGCATACTATGACCATTGATTTGGAAGGAACATACCAGATTAGCGGAGTTGTGATTTCTATCCAGCAGCTTGCAAAACGTTTTCCATATACGTGGAAAGCAGAGTATCTAAATCCAGAGACTTCTGAATGGACGCTTTTGGAGGGAAATGAAAATGAGGCGGAACATTTAATGGTTTCGACTACTGAAATTTCAAAATCTTTTGCGGCAAGCAAGATCCGTCTTACCATTACAACTTCTGATGTAACGGATTCGCCTGTCTATGTGACAGAGATTGCAGTAAATGGAGAGGAGATAGAAGCAGGAGAAACATTTGAAAATCTGGCGCTTGGGATAGAGCCGACGTCCAACCAGAATTCATCATCTGATTCAAATTTATCGATGCTTACAGATGGGAATTTATCTACTTTATGGAAAACGGAAGGAGACAACTATCCAGTCAATGTAGAGATTGAATTGCCACAATCTTCTTATGTGGACAATATTGAAGTGAGTTTTGAGAAAGCGGGTCTGCCATTCCAATTTAAAGTAACGGCGGAAGATGGAAACGCGCAGGAAGTCCTCTCTTATACAGAGCAGAGCAATCATGGAAATGTATTAACGGAACGTTCCTACAAAATTGCCGCGCAAAAAGAGATAAAAAAGGTAACGGTAACATTGCTGAGTTCAACACATCAAGGAAGTTTTGCAGGGTTCTGGCCTGCGATTTCAGAAATTTCAGTGATGGGGACTCCTCCTGTAACTTTAGGAAATATTGCGCTTGGGATTGTGCCAGAAGTGAAGAACAGCAAAAATGAGGTTCTAAGTAATGGGAACAATCCGCTTTCCAATATCACGGACGGGAATCCTTCCACACTAGGGCAGCCACAGTGGAATCAGAATAACGAAGATTATCCGTTGAGTTTTGAATTTGACTTGAAACAAAGCGTGTATGTGGATTCTCTTGAATTGTTTTTTGAGAAAGCAGGGCTTCCGTTTGAATTTAAAGCATCTGTCATTACAGATTCTGATGCAGAAGAAGTGGTGTCTGATGAGTATAGCAGCCATGATAATGTGCTAGAGAACGCTTCCTACAAAATAAATGTGAAAAAGACAATAAAAAAAGTAATCGTTACATTGGTTGATCAGACTGGGAGGGGAGAAGCATATCTTGCATGGCCTGCTTTGGCGGAGCTTATCATTATGGGTGAGATGCAAGAAAGCGAAGAAGAACACGCTAACGTAGACTTTTCAGATCATCCTGTTTCTGGAATTTCAGTAACTGGAGGCGGGGCGACGAATAATGCGCTTGATGGAAATAGAGACAGTACATATGACATCGTTGAACAGGGAGCGGAAATTACATTTGAATTTAGCGATGTTTATTATTTGTCACACATTAATTTGGTTTTCGAAAAAGGAGAGCTTGGGTTAAAATATCAGGTTTATTCAGAGGATGCTTCCGGTAACCGGGAAACAGTCATTGATATGAAAAACGCTACCGGAACGCTTGGGGATAAAACAGTTAAAGCGCCGGTTCAAAGAGATGTAAAGAAAATCATATTTAAGCATTTGGGAAATAACGGTTCCGGACCGGCATGGGCGGCAGAATTAAGGCTATATGAATTTGAAGCGTTTGGCGTAGCTAAAACAAGTAAAGATGCGGTTACAGTGACGCCTGATGCGGCGTCGGGTTTGCTAGATGGGAATGCAAATTATTCCGTTGCCGCAAATGGGGCGGTTGAATTGACGTTGGATAAGGCGACAGATTTGAATATGGTAAGCATTCAGCGCGCATCGGATGAAACAAAAGCCTTAAAATATAAAATTGAGTATTTAGATTTTGAGTCGGAAACGGAAAACTGGAAACTTTTTTCAGATCAGACGGAAAATGAGAAAGACAAGGCTTCTGTGAGTTATGCGGTTGCGGAAGAAAACGTATTTTCAAAGAAGCTTAAGATTACGTTTCCAGAAGCGGTAAATCTATCTGGAATTCATGTATATAGCACAGATTACGCTGGGACGCTTTTGGCGCGGATCACTTATATCGAAGGAGTTTTAGCGGGATTATCCTATGATTTGGGTTATGGCTCTTATAAAACGGAAGCAAAAACCAAATTGGAAGGCGTATTGGCTCAGGCAAAGGCAGCGCAGGGCGTCAATTCACTGACGATTGATGAATGGTTGGAGAAAGTTAATTCCGCTTTTGAAGAATTTTATGATTTAGGCGCCATTACGGTAGAAAGAGATGAATTATTGGCTGGCATGGCGGATGCCATAGATTTAATGGAAACCCTAAAAAGGCTTGGGCTTACTTCTTTGCTGGAAGAAGTGATGGAAAGCTACCAAACTGCAAGAACTGCATATGAAGCATATAAATCAGATCAGACGCAAATTCAGTCTGCAAAAGCCGCCTTGAGTGAGGGAATAAAGGAAACGTCAGAATTAGCCGCTTCTATCGAAGGGAACCCACAGCTTTTAGAAGCAAGAACCGGGCTTTGCGGGTATCTGGAAAGTCTTAAAGATCTGCAGGAAGAAAATTATACGCCGGAAACATGGACGGTTTATATGGCGGCGTTGTCTGCGGCTTTGACTATTTTAAATAAGGCGGACGCCCAGACAAATGAGATTACTTCCGCAAAAGAGCAATTAGAACAGGCTGTGGAAGATTTAGATTTGAATGTGGAAAATCCGGTAGAAAGCATCACGATAAAATCAGAAGATGACGCAACGTCTCTGGCAGTTGGCGGAACTTTACAGCTTACGGCAGAGATTTCCCCTGCAAATGCAGATATAAAGACAGTGGACTGGACGTCAAACCATGAAGAAATTGCAAGTGTCGATGAGAATGGCCTTGTAACTGCGCATAGAACGGGAACGGTTATAATTAAAGCGGATGCAAAAGACGGAAGTAAAATTTGGGACGACATTACATTAACAGTGACGCGGGCGCCTTTGAAAGTAAGGACGATTACGGTAAAATCTGAGGACGATAAAACGGAACTTACAGTTGGTGATATTTTACAGCTTACGGCAGAGGCGCTTCCTGTGGAGGCAGATAATAAGGAAGTGACATGGACGTCAAGCGATTCTAAGATTGCAACCGTAAGTGAGCATGGCGTGGTAAGCGGCATAGCGGCTGGTGATGTGAAAATTACGGCAACGGCAAAAGATGGTGGAGGGGCTTTTGGTGAAATTTCATTAAAAGTAAAGTCAAATACATCTGGAGAGCCTATTAAAGTCAAGTCGATCACGGTAAGCTCAGAAAATCATAAAACTACTTTAAAAGTAAGTGACGTTTTACAGCTGATACCAGAAGTCACTCCGTCAAATGCAGAAAATAAAGAAGTGGAATGGAGTTCAAATAAACCGTCTGTCGCAAGAGTGGATCAAGATGGACTTGTAACGGGTCTTTCGAAAGGTTCTGTAACCATTACGGCAACAGCGAAAGATGCCAGCGGAGTTTTTGGCGAAATTAATTTGGAAGTAGAAGAACGTGGAGAAGACGAGCCGATTAAAGTAGGGACAATTCATATAACGGCAGAAGATAACAAGACGGAACTGAGTGTTGGCAAAACACTAAAACTAGAGGCGGAAGCTCTGCCGATAGAGGCGGAAGACAAGACGGTGCGCTGGAAATCAAACAAACCAGAAATTGCAAGCGTAGATGAGAACGGCGTGGTAAGCGGCATAGCGGAAGGCGATGTGATCATTACGGCGACAGCAAACGATGGTGGGGGGGCGTCTAAAACAATTCAACTGACAGTAAAGGCGGATGCGTCAGAGAACCCTGTCA
>OFGL01001886.1_pt1 | contig 10873 bp, 8 predicted proteins | sample 1521801 | NCBI WGS metagenome assembly OFGL01 (sample SAMEA3504085, study PRJEB24116) | mouse gut metagenome | biome: mouse gut; feature: mouse-associated habitat; material: faeces | place: Denmark | collected 2011 | reverse complement strand
TAATTGATAATGCAAAAGCATTTACGCATTACTTTCTAACATTGGCTGAAAAGCAAAAAAAATAAAAGTATGAATTGGCGAATAGACTCTTTGGAGATTGAAAATTTCAAATTCTTTAAAGATACTTTTATATTTAATCCGCAATGTAAAAATATTCTCCTATACGGAGAAAATGGTAGCGGCAAGAGTTCTATATATTGGAGTTTGTTTACCATTATACAAAGTGTATTAAAAAATCCTTCCATATCAGATGCAAGAAAATATTTTGACGCATCAAACTCACAACATTTGAGGAATCGTTATTCAAATTCAGATGAAACCTCAAGATTACGTATGATTTTTCGGGATGTAGATTCTAATGCATCAAAAGACTGTGAGGATTCATTGAACATTGCCAACGCGACAAGTCCTGTATTGAAGGATTTTATGCAAAAGGCGTTTATGGCGAGTGACTTCATAAATTATAAATTTTTGTCATCTCTTTTTGAAAAACGTAATAGTGTCGACAATGAAGTATTTGATATATTTAACAGAGAAATATTCCCAATTTTATCTGTAATTGGAGGCATAAACGATTTAGATGGAAACTTTATAGATTCAATAAGTTTCAAAGAGTGGTGGGATTATATTCAATCAATTCCACCGACATTAGAACGAAATAAAAAGAGTAAGACTTCTTTCAAGCAAAATCATCCGCGCTATATTGCTTTTCAGGAATTAATTAATAATTTTAACAAAGCAGTTAAAACTATTTTACAAGAGATTGAGATTAAGACTAATCGTACATTACATGATGTGTATGGACTTGAGATTGATATTGTTTTAGATTATAAAGCATGCGTATTTAATCAAAGGATAGCACCGAGACGTTATGATGGTCATATTCACAATCCTCAAATAATTCTTAAAGCAAGGCTTACATCTCTGAATATACCTGAGATTAATCGTGAAATACTACATCCTAGGTCCTTCTTTAATGAAGCAAAGTTGACTTGTATGAGTATTGCATTACGTCTAGCAATATCAGATACTAAAACTAACTGGCCGGATAGTGTAAAAATGCTTGTACTAGATGATATTCTAGTTAGTTTAGATATGGGGAACAGAGTTAAGGTAGTTGATGAAATTATTAAGCATTCATCTCGATTCCAAACTTTTATTTTCACGCATGATAGGGCTTTTTTTCACTTGGTATCCGCAGAAATAAAGAAAAAAGGATCTATTGTAGATTGGAAAGTATTTAATCTTTATGAAGACCCATTAGTTACAACCCCTTATCCCAAACCTGTAATATTGGAGCAAAATCTTTCTGATTCTTTTGACGAGGCCAAGAGACACTACTGCAATTGCGATTTTGCGGCTTGTCTTAATTCTTTGCGACGTTATTCCGAGAGAAAATTAATTGAAATTTTACCCAAACACTTCAGTCTTGAGTTTACACCAACTGGGGAAACGCGACATAAAATGCTTGGTGGTTTGATTACAGCTTTCTCTGATTTTTGTTGTCGGTTTGCAATGACTAATCCGTGTCCAAACTTAGAACATTACAAAGACAGACTCTTAAATCCCTTTTCGCATGATAATATTTCGTCCCCGATATATCGAACTGAGGTGAAAAATCTCATGAATGAGCTCGCAATATTAGATAGTGTAGAGAAAGGTATAATAGATAATATCGAAAAATTCTCAAGCCACGGATATAAACTTTATCATACGTCAATCCCTGGTATTTCTATTGAGTTTGATATGCTAGAAAATTTTGAATGGGTTAAATTCAATGGATGTTATTATTACAGTAACTCTTTAGTCCGAATAACAAAGGCCACTGGAATAGCAATTAATGGGGAGATGTTATTATATGATCTTTTTCAACAGATAATTAATGGTGTCCCCCATCCTCCAAGTTTAGCAGAATCCATTGAAATAAAACCATGGCATAAGACATTGAATTCGATATCATGGCATTGATTCTCGACTATAGTTATCCTGTTAACGATTGATTTGATATCCATAAATATCATAGATTTAGAATGAATTAACTTGATTGGTTTTCATCATAAAGTTGGCATATTTGGAACATGTAAACATAAATGATTAAATATTAGCATGCTTTACATTCGAGGAATGTGAAATAATCCATTAATTTAGAAATATCTAAATCTATATAAACGGAGTGTAACCCTTTTGGGATACGCTCCGTTTTGTTTGTTGTCTTATTGATTGTCGTTGACTTCCCCCATTCAAGTCCATTTAGTCCATAAAAAACACGGCGGAGATGACAGTGTCTTCTCCGCCGCGACGTATGTTGATGAAAGCCGGGTGCAAAAACAAGCGAAAGCAAGGACTAAATCTGAAACCCACCTGCCGCACAAGAACAAAAACAACCTCCGGTTTTCACGCCTTCATCGGTTAACTTCAAAGTTTGCAGCGGTGGACAATTTTTAATATCCTTAGCCATTTTCAAGCTTCTTTTTTTGCAGCAATTGCCGCACAGTTGAAAATACATTGCACCCCGCTTTCATCATTCAGATTACGGCGCCACAAACGGGCTGCCGCTCTCTTACATCCGTTTTATTTTTTGCCGAGGCTCGTTACCTCATTGTAGATCTCGCGCAACGACTCGGGTATGACTATGCGCATGTCTCCGACCGCCTTGACCCGCTCGAGATTATACTTCGAGAGTTCGTCGCGAAGCATAGCCACACGCTCATTATAAGCCTTTGTCGCATTGAGGTTTTCATTCCGCGCGGCAAGCTCCGATTCTTTCACAGCGCGCTCGCATTCAAACTTAATGGCATTGAGCGCCGCCTGCGCCTCGCGATATTGCTTCTGAATCTTGAAATACACCTCTTCCACCGCCTCAGGGTCTACCGTCGGCGTATAGGTATAGATGAGAGTGTCACGTCCGTCGCCGCTCACCTCGCGGGGCGTTTTGAGCCGCGTGGCAAGAGCGTCGCGTGCTGTCGCAAAGCTGCCGCCCGGATGTATGGCCTGCCCCAATACCGCCGCCACTGTCTCAAGCTCATAATAGCGGTTGCGTTCTTCAAGCGACAGACTTCCATAATACTCATCCTCAGTCAAAGCGGACTCCATTACTGGAACTTCAGGAATCTTTATGCCTTCAAGTTTGGCAAACTCTTCCAATGAAAGGTCCTCGGTCCTTCTCATAAGCCTGTCCTTTGCCTTTATCGCTTCCCTGAGCCACGCAATAAGCGACTTTGCCTCAGCCACACGGTGCATTATAGCTGACAAATTCTTCACATCGTCGGCATCAGCTCCATTACGCAGCACATTGACCGAACCGCTACCGATCAATGACACTTCTGTGGAATAGAACACCATTGCAGCAAGCCTGGCTTCAAGAGTGCGTATCATCTCTTTAGCCATATTCGCCACATGATTGGCTGATGTTGAGGTCAACCCTTTCCCCTCCGCGCTAAAAAATATCAAATCCTTATCCATAACATTCAAATTATAAAATTAGAACCTCTTTACAATACAAATGGTTGCAAACTATATTGAAAAATATGTACGTAAAGAATCACGGTGCAAAATAAACACTCCGGTGCGCAATCTATATGCGCACCGGAGTGAATAATAAACTTTTTATCCCCGACCTCGAATCTGTCAAATATCCGAGTATAATTGATAATATCAGATTTTAACCTTTATTTTCTTAAGATCCCTGTCAGCACTTGATGATCCAACCATAAGCTCATACTCTCCGGGAACAACACGCATCTCCTGTTCCTTCTCGTCCCAGTTCTCAAAAAGATGCTTCGGGAAATCGATCACCACATCACGGCTCTCTCCAGGAGCAAGTGTCACACGAGCATACCCTCTCAGCGTCTTGTTAGGTCCATCGGCATCCGCAGGACGACGCATATACACCTGCACGACCTCAGTTCCGGCTACTTTTCCGGTATTCTTTACACGCACCTTTATCTTATCGTTGGAGTATACAGGCCTTGAGATATCAAACCTGGTATAGCTCAGACCATATCCGAACTGATATAGCGGAGCCTCCCTCATATAGCGATAGGTACGTCCCTCCATAAGATAATCATCGAATGCAGGGAGCTGGCTGTCATTCTTATAGAAAGTGACAGGAAGCTTGCCTGAGGGATTGTAGTCACCGAATATCACATCGGCAATGGCATGTCCGCCCTGCTCCCCGGGATACCATGCCTGGAGGATTGCATCGCATACGTCATTCTCAGGAGTTAGAGCCACCGCGCTTCCGCTACAATTTACAAACACTATCTTCTTGCCGGCAGAATGAAGAGCCTTAAGGATCTCTCGCTGAGGCTCAGGAAGCTCTATAGATGTACGGTCGCCGTTGTCAAATCCAGGCTCGTTCACCTTAGCCTCCTCCCGTTCGTAAACAGGAGATATACCGCCTATAAATATCACAACCTCAGCATCCTTAGCCTTAGCCACAGCATCGGCAGGAGTCACATCGCGCGAACGCAGTATATCAAAGTTGAGCGTGGCATCGTCCTCAAGCTGCATATAGTCCACCTCAATGTAATATTTCTTACCTTTCTCAACGGCAAACTCACGGTCACGGAAATTCAGCGGATCAGTCTTCCAACGGTTGTGCACTGTGTCTCCGTTTATTATGATACGGAGACCGTCATCATTATTGTACACCATCCTGAGCATCTCGTCACGATCGGCAGTGTATGTGCCCTTGATGCGTGTGGTAAAATTAGTCAGATTGACTCCTGGCGCAAACGCCGTATTGCCGCCGTTGTCAAGACTGATTGCAGATGTGTATACCACCTCAACATCCGGCTGACCACTCATCCCGGTATTATTCCAATATGAGGCTTCCATGCCTTTCCCTTTAGAGCAGTGGAAATTGCCAAACACACTTTCCTGGTCGGTCATACGCGTGACGGCACAAGCACGTGCATAAGGAAGCTTACGACCTGTACGCGCATTCAAGCCTTCAAGAGCTGTGACCGTATGAGCAGGCTGACCATAATATATGCCCCACATCATAGTGGAATCCGCAGCATTGGGCCCCATCACCATAATATTCGCAGCATCGGGGGAGAGAGGCAGTATGCCGTTGTTCTTGAGCAACACCATCTGCTCGCGCGCCATCTTGCGGGCAAGCTCGCGATGCTTCACAGAGCCTACAACACTCATAGGGATTGAAGTCCACGGCACGATAGAATCAGGATCAAAATCGCCAAGCTCAAAACGACCTTTCAGAAGTCGCTTTACACACACATCAATATCCGACTCCTTGACATCGCCACGCTTCACGGCTCCGGGAAGATTCTTATACACACCTCCGCACTCCACATCGGTGCCACTGAGCACACCTAAAGCTGATGCAGCCTTAGCGTCTTTCGACACCTCATGGCGACCTTCACGATAAAAATCCCCTATGGCTCCGCAGTCACTAACCACGAGTCCGTCAAACCCCCAGTCATATCGCAGAATGGAATTGAGCAGCCTGTCAGACCCGCAACAAGGGGACCCCTCGAATCGCTGATAGGCACACATCACCTGCTGCACTTTGCCATTCTTGACAAGCATCCTGAATGCCGGTAGATATGTCTCCCAAAGCTCTCGGGCAGGAAGCCTTTCTATGTCAAAACTATGCCTGGTCTTTTCAGGTCCGCTATGAACTGCATAATGCTTTGCACAGGCATGAAGCTTGTAATATTTGCCGGTTCCGTCACCTTGCAGACCCTTCACAACACGCAGTCCCATGCGTCCGTTCATATATGGGTCCTCACCGTAGGTCTCCTGGCCGCGTCCCCATCGCGGATCGCGGAACACATTTATATTTGGAGTCCAGAATGACAGTCCTTTATACTTACCGTTCTTCCCCTCGCGACGCGCAAGGGTATTCTTTGCACGTGCCTCATCACTCACAGCCGTGAACACCTCTTCGATAAGATCATCGTCAAACGAAGCAGCCATTCCTATACAAGAAGGGAATACCGTGGCAAGACCGTTTCTGCCAACCCCATGAAGAGCCTCGCTCCACCAGTCAAACGAAGGGATGCCAAGACGTTCAATAGCCGGCGAACCATTCATCATCAACAATGATTTCTCCTCAAGAGTAAGCCGTTTGCACAGATCCTCCGCCCGCTCCTCAGCGGACAATTCATGATTCTGATAAGGAAGAAGTTGCGCCGATACAAAAGACGGAAAACCGGCAAGCACAATTGCAACTAAAAAATGCTTTATTTTCATGGATTTATAGTAAAAAAAGGTATAAATTTCAGGTATCTTTATACAAAGATAGCAAATTAACATTACAAATGCAAATAATTAATAGCAAAGACGTTATATACTCTTTCAATAACCATAAATCATTTACTGTTAAAAATACAATAAGCATATCCTGATTATCAGGTATGTTATTCAATGCTCAATGTTAAGAATCACTCAAAATAAATTAGCATCCACTTGCATTGCTCAACATTTTTTAATATATTTGCGTATAGTATCATAAAACCTTAAATCATTTCAATCAATCTTAACGTTATGGAAAAATATGACTGCAAAAATCACATTTCAAACGACTGACCCTAATGGGGGATGGTGCAGCTGGATAGCAAATTAAATCTATAATAACCTCTAAACAATTTTTATTCACATTATTATGAAAAATTTCTTTAACCTTGCATTTGTGCTTATTAGTGCCATTTTTTCCTTGATGCTGACAATTGGATGCTCCAACTCTGAATCGCCAAAAGCAACAGAGTATGAACTTATTGAAGTCGAGGATCCCAACCATGAAGAATTAGAAGAGTCACTAAAGAATCTCCCTGAAGAAAAGCGAGAGGAATTGAAACTGCGACGCAATATAAACCTGATATTGATAAAATATGTAAAACTTGAAGGTCGCCGTTACCGTCTTGACATATCGGAAGAAGAAGCCGGGAAATTAGGCATTTCACCCGAGTGGCTTGAGATAGCCAAAAATGAAATAGAGGATGCGAATAAAAACATTGCAAAGATGGATGCCGACGGACAGGTACTTGAACTCAGGAACTTTTCAAGAATAAATAGTTATTCATAGCTCCCATATACCTGGAATAAAAATCCGAGAAGCCTTTTGCTGACAAGACTTCTCGGATTATATCGTTTTTATTTGAGAGGGAGTAATGCTCCTCTATCCACACACAGTCTATTTATTGATTGTGCCGAGCTCCCGGATAGCTCCGGTAAGAGGATTGAAATGCAGATAAGAAGGTGATTTGCGCGATGTGAAGAGTGACGGATCGAGACCGAACACCACACCATATTGCGCCACATCGTATGTTCCGCCGACAAGAGTCTTGCCGTCAAAGCTCACACTTACAAGACCTGTCCCAGGAATACGGTAAGCAACCCCGCCTTTAGGGAATGATTTGGTCATACCCTTGTCATTTACCGGAAGTGCGCCACGAGTCTGCGGAGACACGGTAACATATATCGGTGAGCCCGAAAGATCGTCGGGGGCAACAAGTCCGTCGACCATCGACAGACGCGCAAGAACTCTACGCTCAGGCGCACCCTCGGCAGGAATATCTACATTATATGTACGCACCTCTGTAGAGGTCTGCACCGTGCCGAGAAACATAGCAGTCAAAGCCTCCTCCTGTGATGCGATCTGATCAAGGGCAAGTTTCATGGCTGCACCATCGGACGGCATGGCATCAGCCTGTCCGGAAATTATCTCACTGCGCATATTGCGAAGCTCATATATCTTGGCGGCGGCAAGTTCGGCACGTTTTGCCGACGATTTACTCTGAATCATCTCAGGGGTCACTGCCTGGCGGGCTATAGGGAGCTGAAGGATTGTAGGACGAGCCTTCTTGGCTTCTGGCAGATTGACCACCGGACACGACCACCGGTAAGCCTCATCATTCAGTGATATAGGAAAATTGTCGTCACTCACCGTTACGAAAGCACCACTGCCGTTCTTGAGGGTGACAAGATAACGCTCCTGCTCATCAGGAAAAGCGGTCTGCTCTATGGCAGCCTCTGTGATACGCCAGCTTACCGAGGGGGCAAGTATAGGGTCGGCATTAAGATATTTCTTGGCATATTGATAAAACTCTCCTGGTGTTTTGACCGTCTTTTCAACTGCAATAGTCACATTGAATGCCGTAAGCGGAAGCGTATAGATAAGTCCGTATTCATTCGCTTTTGTGGCTGTAAGCTTGGAGGTATTCTGAGCCGACGCACCCAGCAGGGTCAATGCTCCGAGTGCAAACGCTATTATCTGCTTTTTCATTACGTTCTTGAAAGTATAGAATTTGAGGTAGAATGTTTTTTATTCCATTATTACTTTTATGGCACGTCCCACAGCATCGGCAATATCCATTCCGGTGGTTCCGTATTCACCATGAGTATCAGCGGCAATCTCTCCGGCAAGCCCATGGATATACACCCCTGCCACTGAGGCTGACTCCGGTTTGTACCCTTGTGCAAGCAACGAAGTTATGATACCGGTGAGCACATCTCCGCTACCGGCAGTTGCCATCGCAGGGGTTCCGGAAGAGTTGAAGAACACTTTGCCGTCGGGGCGCACTGTAGCTGTATAATGCCCTTTAAGGACTATAAGGATCTTATAGCGATGCGACACCTCTATAGCTTTGAGTAGCCTTCCCTCGGCAGAAGTCTGTGCGCCGAATATCCTGTCAAACTCCCCGGCGTGAGGTGTGAGTATCGAGCCCGGAGCTATATGATCAAGAAGCGACTGATTCTGCGCTATGGCATTCAGAGCGTCGGCATCAATCACAAGAGGACGTTTATAGCTCTTTATCAGTGTTTCTAAAGCTCCGCGTGTTGCATCGTTTGTGCCGATTCCCGGACCTACGCCGATAGCAGAGCAATTGAATCGGGCTGACATATCGGATATTACATAATCCTGACGGTCAGGAGAGAACAATGCTTCCGGAACCTGTCCCTGAAGAACCGGGAATGCCGCACGCGCACTATGCACAGTAAGCTTGCCGACACCGCTACGCAATGCCCCGCGTGCAGCCATGACCGCAGCACCGGTCATTCCGTAACATCCTGAAAACAGGAGAGCGTGACCATAATCGGCTTTTGACGAAAACGGCTTGCGGGATTTCAGCACGGCACTCACCTCATCGCGCTCAACATAGAAATACTTGGTGGGGGTATTCAGTATGGCACGTTCGCTCAGACCGATATCAATTACTTTCCACCGGCCCACAAGATCGGCATTATCACTGAGGAAAAATGCGAGACGAGGGAACTGAACGGCAATAGTGAGGTTGGCATGAACCACATTGCGCCCTATCACACGCGCATTCCAGTCGCCAAACATTCCCGAGGGCACATCTATGGATATGACTGTTGCCCCTGACTCGCTGATGACACGAGCAAGCATCATAAATCCACCTTCCAAAGGCTCCCTAAGCCCTGAGCCGAACAGACCGTCAACCACAAGATGCTCTGGAGTGAGCGTTGGAAGTTCGGCACGGTCAATGATCTCTACGAGCCCTTGATAGCCGGTAGCGAGAAGATCATGCTTCGCCTGACGGCAATCTCTTGACAAAGAATCTCCATGGAAGTTGAAAAGCAGTATGCGCGGATAGAACCCAGCCTCAAGCAACATACGACCTACCACAAGGGCATCCGCGCCATTATTGCCAGAACCGGCAAAAATCACCACGGGAGTCGAGGGGCTCCAATGTGCCACAATCTCACTCGTGACAGCCTCGGCGACACGGCGGATAAGCTCCTGAGAGCTCACCCCCTCCTCTTCGATGGTGACACGGTCGATCTTGCGTATATTTTCAGTGCTAAATATCTTCATACCTCAGCTATATTTCCCGGGATACACTTTATCCCACGCAAAAATACAAAACAATTCCGACACTCACTGCAAATAGCAATAAATTTGTACGAAAATCGTTATTTCCATGTATATCCCCAACAGAAATGGTCAGTGTCTCCATCGTCACATTCCATACCCCGCTCTCACAGCTCGAATGTTGCCTGAAGTCGCTCGACTCCCGGTGCGTATCACGCATATATATAATTGACAACTCCCGGAGCGACCATCTGCATAAATGGTGCTCAGACAAACCGAAAGTCACATATCTGCCAAACGACAACACCGGATACGGCGCAGGACATAACACAGCCATACGCCTTGAACTACCACTCCCGGGTGAATATCATCTGGTCATGAACAGCGATGTAGAATTCTTTCCGGAGATCATCAAGGATATCGAAAAATATATGGACTCACATCCCTCCACAGGAATGCTTCAGCCCAAAATGCTCGGCACAAACGGAGACAAACAGTACTCATGCCGCCGTCTCCCTACCCCTGCCGATGTGTTCATACGCCGGTTCTTTCCTGAAGGATGGTTCCGTGGCATACGTGAGCGTTATCTGCTCAAGCATCTCGACCAGGAGCGCACATGGAACATCCCTTATCATCAGGGCAGCTTTATGTTCATACGTAAAAAAGCTCTCATGGACACCGGAATCTTCGATGAGCGGTTCTTCATGTACCCCGAGGATATCGATCTCACACGCCGCATACACCGAAACTATCTCACAGTATATTGGCCTGGGGCAACCATAGTCCATCACCACGAAGCGGCATCGTACAAATCGCTCCGAATGCTCGGGATACATATCGTCAACATGATCCGATACTTCAACAAATGGGGATGGATACACGATCCGGAAAGGGACCTGTTCAACAATCAGATCGAGGGAAACATCACCTATACACAAGCCTCGAAACCAGAGCTAAAATTACCCCCCCCAGGCAACTAACTAAAATACCAGCCTTATTTTTCAGGCGCACCTCAGGGTTCAGCAGGCTTGCGAAACGGTATCTTTTTATCACTTCCCAGCAACGCTTCTT
>OFGL01001875.1_pt1 | contig 10954 bp, 9 predicted proteins | sample 1521801 | NCBI WGS metagenome assembly OFGL01 (sample SAMEA3504085, study PRJEB24116) | mouse gut metagenome | biome: mouse gut; feature: mouse-associated habitat; material: faeces | place: Denmark | collected 2011 | reverse complement strand
CCCGGCCGTTGTCCGTGACTGTGACGGAGTTTCCCTCATGTATGGTCACTTCTATGGTATCACAGAAACCTGCCAGCGCCTCGTCCACCGCATTGTCCACGATCTCATATACAAGATGGTGCAGGCCCTTGCTGGAAGTGGTGCCGATATACATTCCCGGGCGCTTCCGCACCGCCTGCAGTCCCTCCAGAAGATACTGCGCCGTCATCTTCTCGTCGGAATAGATAAACAAATCCTGCCAGTTTTCCTTCGATAATAGCACGCCGTCCTCCCATGCTCTGCGACCTAACTCGCTCACCTCTTTCTCTTTCAGATACGGACAGACATTTTTCAGCCGGGCAGGATCAAGCCGCTGTTTTCCATCCAGCACCTGATAAGCATACTCACTGGTTTCATCTTCATAGATGCCGTCAAAATCCCCCTGTTTTATCTTTCCGTATGCTACGCCTAAATCTTCCAGCTTCGCTTTCTGCCCCACCATCTTGATCACGTTTCTGCCCTGGGGCAGCGTGACTTTAACCGTGTTCTCCTCCCCACTTTCATTGAGTGTCTGCACAGTCTGGTCCGGTCTGACACAGACAATCTTAAAGCGGCCGTCATAGAGACGGAATACAGAAGATATCTCCAGCGTCGTTTCCTTATTGGCATACAAAATCCATAAGGTATCGGAGCCGTTAAACATAAACTTCTGCGCATTCACGCTTCTGTCGCCCCCGGAATATACCCATGCGCGCCAGCAGTCGTTCGTGCTGTCCTCTGCAATCAGGGCGTCATCGTCGTACATCCGATAAGCCTTTCCGTTACTGCTTACCAAAATCGGCTGATTCAGTTCGAAAGAATCCCCCCACATTTCTGACCACATCGATTTTTCCCAGAAATGCTCCACAAAATTCACCGCAGGGTTTCCATAATTGCGCATAGAAAAAGTTTCCCCCGAACCACCACGGACACCTGCCGCGCCGCAGACGAACGCCAGTCCCAGAAACAGAACCAGCACCACCGCCGAACAGATCCCGACTGTCAATCCCGTTTTATGATACCGCGCGATTCCCCGCAGCCTCTCCTTCAATGTACTCTTTTCCTCCAGAAGCGTCATAGTCGGCATGTTTCTGTACATTCCCATACCTTTCCCCGAAAACGCGCCCTCAAACCAGTTTTTCTGCGCCACATCCAACAGCACATTCCCATATGCCTTGCGTCCTTCCTCTGAGAGAAGTTTCAAGACCGTCTCATCACAGGCAAGTTCGCAGTCTATGTGAAACTTGCGGTTAAATATATACACAAGCGGGTTGAACCAGTGTACGCACAGCGCCGCCTGAAACAGCCATTTGTACCAAATGTCGTGCCTTTTGTAGTGAACCAGTTCATGGTGCAGCATCAGACCGATATCGTTTTCCTTCCCCCTCATCTCCCTCAATAACCCGGAGGGCAAATATATGCAGGGGCTGCAAAGTCCGACCAGCATCGGGCTGTCAATGACCACACTCTCATAAAGCGGCACGATCTTTCGCACGTCGAGCCGTTTCTGTATTTCCGCATACTGCCCAAGAATCTGCCGGTCGCTTACAGGCGCGCACGCCGCGCCCGACATTCCGCCCTGACTTAGCCCCCTTCGGTTCGCATTCTCCATGCCACACGCACTGATTTCCTTTACAAACCGACGGTAAATCCAAAGTTTCCGCAGCGCCGTAAAGAGCACGCCGATCAACCAGACAACTGCGGCAACCTGCAATATCTGTTTCCAAACGCTGCCCACTGTCCCGTCAGTCACGCCACTGGCAGATACTGTGCTCTCTGTCAAACTCTCTGCTCGATCCTTGCCAACCGCTCCCTCAACCCTCTCTGCGTCTGCTTCCGCCTCAACATCTCCATCCTCACGCAAAGTCCGATCCGTTACCTCCGCGCCATCCGCGCTCTCCGATTCATCCTGCAAACCTTCCCATGCCGTTGCCGCGCGTCCGTCCAGTTCCGCCTCGCTGCCCGCTTGGCTCGGACTGCTCCCTGCCCCCGGCAGCTTCGCCGACAAATATGCCATCAGATTGATGTCCCCGTGCACAGGCACAAGCAGTCTCGCAATCACCAGAAGCCAGAGGCAGTATGTCCACCGCTTTGCAAAAAACCGACTGGCTGCCGGGCGAAACGCCAGAACCAAAAGTCCAACCAGCCCGCCGGATACCGATAACGACAAAATAACAGAAAATAATCGTGTCATAATTCCCTCCACCTCAAATTCTCCAAATGATAGACTACGCGAATAAGTTGCCAGACAATCTATTCCTTAATTCCATCTGCCTTAACGAAAGCTAGCGCGAAAATAATCCCTCAGTTCCTCAATGTCTTCCCGGCTCAAATCCTCATCCGCAATGAGAGCCGCCGCCAAATTTTTTGCGTCTCCCTTAAAAAATTTATTCAGAAAACTTTTCGTCTCCTCTTTCACATAATCGTTTCTCTCTACAAGAGGGGCGTAATAATAAACCTCCCGCTTCTCCTGCCCGATCACCCCCTTGTCAAGCAGTCTGCGGATCAGCGTCAGCACCGTGGTGCGCTCCCAGTCCTTTTTCTCATTTAGCCGCGCGCGGATCTCGTTGGCGTTTAATGCTTCCCCCGCCGCCCAGAGTGTTTCCAGTATTTCCAGTTCCGCGTCGGATATCTTTGTTTCTTTCATAATCATCCCCCTTGCATTCTTTCTCTTGTTTTCCTAATGTTTACACGTGTAGACTTTCTACATATAGTCTACACGTGTAAACAAACTTTGTCAATACAAACCTTCCTTTAAGTTTTCGATTCTGCAAAAGCTCCTATATCTGGCTTTGGCAGGAGCCGGAAGCAGAATCGAAAAACATCTATACTTTATTCTGAAAGCGGTATCTCGACTTTTTCGTTTTCATGCGATGTTAAAACGATTAGCGCAGCTATCTCGTCAACATCAACAACCCGGGCAAAACCTGCTATCTGATACGCATTTGACTTATTGTTGTCCGTATATCCCAATCTGCCGGGATTCGCTAAGTATGAAATTCTTGTTCCGTCTTTTAATACAACTCCTTTGACTTCGGGAATACCAAGATCGTCTTCATGTTCCGTCGGAGCTTCACTGACAGAATAATTTACCTGGATGGAAATCGGCGAGATACTAATATCTTCCATCGTGAAACCCGTTCCTTCCACTTTTTTCCCTACCTTAATATTCCGGGTTGAACTGACATCGGAAAGATTTAATTCAAAATTCCAGACCCCCTCCACTGCTGGAATAAATGCCGCTTTTGAAAAGGTTCCCAAATCTTTGAATGCAACATGCAGTGTTTTGCCGAGAAGTGAATCGTTCTTGTCCGCAGCACTTGCCTGAATAATGTATTCCATATTTCCGTTATCATCAGTATAATGAGAAATAACGCTTCCATCTTCATAACTTTCCACAGACGTTCCATCTTCATATACCGATGCGCCGTTTTCATCAAGGACAATTCCATCGTACATGGTTCCGCTCATATTAACCCATGCACTTTCATCCTCAGGATGATCTCCCTGGTACACATTTACCATATCGAATCCCGGCTCCGTCCGATCCGCCACGCTGTAGCCGGAAATGCGAAATGCCATATATACAAATCTCTCATCCGCAATTACGGTATCCGGTTCTATTGTAACACCGTTAATTGTCACGGCAGGCGACGGACTGTCCGGCTCTTCACGATACACTTTTGCTATATTCTTTTCTGTAAGCGCTTGCTGCTGCTCATCGGATGCCTGAATATTTCCGTTCATGCCTCTCCCCCAATAGTGATGAACTGCCGCAGCGGCGCTTATGCCGCTAACTGCCAATATGCAGACGCCTGCTGCAGCGGCAGCCTGTGTTTTAAACATTTTTTTTCTTCTTTTATGTGTTTTTTTCATAGAAACAATATCCTCCTGCTTAATCATTTCAAAGGCCTGATTTGTTTTTTTCAACACAATTTCCGATAATTCTATTTCTTCAGAAAGTATAGTTTTCTTATTTGCCATTTCTATCCTCCTGACAATCGCTATAATACTTTTCCACTTGTTTTCTTCCTCTTGAAATCCACGTCTTTACGGTATTTAATGGTAATGACAACATTTCTGCAATCTCTCTCATCTTGAATCCCTGACTATAATACAATTCCATGGGCAATCGGTATCGTTCGTCTATAGAGGCATATGCCTCCTTCAATTCAAGATTATACTCATCGCATTTTGACGGTTCCTCATAGGCTTCTGCATTCCTGTAAACTGCATTCGCTCTTATGATATCATAGCAATGGTTGATAAGTATTCTTGTCATCCATGTCTTAAAGAACTCCGGTTTTTTAAGTGTATATAACTTTTCCCAACAAGTGAGAATGGTATCCTGAAGTGCATCTGCGGCATCTTCTTCATTCATCAGAATTGCAATGGCCGTTCTATACATATCTTTCAGATATAACTGCATTAGTTCGGTAAATGCATCTTTATCATGCCTCTGCGCCTTCTTTACACAAGACTTTGTATCAATGCTTTTCATTCGTTTTCTCCTACGCGCGTATGATTGTAAAACAAATACAAGCCTCCTTCCATTTGTTTTACGGTCATTAGACGTCAGATATTGACTTTTGGTTTCAAAATATTAGAAAATGATTTATGGTTCGAACGGAACAAACTTGCGCAAGCAGGAACAGGATTTACCTTCAGCAATTCTGTACAATGATTTTACACAAGGAGAGCAATTAAAGATCAGGCCCGCGCGGCAGGAAAGGAAGAAAACGATATGTCAATACAGCTGATTCAACAGGCAATATACTATATGGAAGAACACATTTATGAGGACATTAACTATACCGACGTGGCAGCCAGCATACACATGTCCAACTATAACTTCCATCGGACATTCAGCTTTATCGCCGGAATGACCGCCAATGAATATCTCAGAAGCCGCCGTCTCACGCTCGCTGCGCAGGAGCTGCAGACAACGGATCTGTCCGTCATTGACGCCGCCTACAAGTACGGCTATGAATCGCCGGAGAGCTTTTCCAAGGCTTTTCTGCGCTTCCACGGCTCCACGCCGAAGCAGGCAAAAAAGCCGGGCGCAAAGCTTCATCTGTTCAATCCCCTTGTGATAAAAATCATAACGGAAGGTGGTAGTATTATGGATTACAGAATGGAACACAAAGAATCGCAGCAGTTTCTTGCAATGGTGAGGGCTTTTTCCAACGAAATCATCAATGATGATAGCGACCACAGCATTCCCGATTTCTGGACGGAATGCTTTGACAAAAATCTGGTCGAGCCCATGAAGCAGCTTCGGAAGGAAGGGAAGCGGGACGTATACGGCTTATGCAGCCCCACGAAAGAAAACGAAACGCACTTTAATTACGGTATTGGCATTATCGTTGACGACGATACGGACCGCGCCGGGTTAGATGCCCTCTTAAAAAGCGGTTATACCATTTGGAATACCGAACCCGCAGACTATGCCGTATTCAAATGCCTTGGCGATGACGGAGACTGCATCGGTGAAGTCTGGGGCAAGTTCCACAAAGAATTTTCCCCGCAGACGGGCTATGTGCAGACGGACGACACGGACTTTGAAATCTACTTTGAAAAAGGTGAAAAGGGTCTGTTCTGCGAATTATGGGTGCCTGTCACGAAGGGTTAATTCCCTGCATACTATAACGAAACCGATAGTAAAACCGTCCCTAATGCGGGGCGGTTTTTGCTTGCCGGATCACATCCTCAAATTTTTGTATGCAGTTCTCCGGCTCGCTACTCGCAGGAACAAACGGCCAGCGTCAAAGCCGTCCGCCTTCATAGTAAGCCAGAAAAGCCCGCCGCGTATATTCCATATCTGCCACTGCCCCAAACTCCCGGATGGAGTGCATTGCCAGAATCGGCGCGCCCATGTCCACCGCAGGAATTGTGGTCAGCCCGGAAAGCGCGGGGCCGATCGTAGAGCCACCCGCGATATCATTCCTGTTTACAAACTTCTGATAAGGAACGCCCGCCCGCTCACAGGCTTCCACAAAATAGGCGGCGCTCAGCGCAGTCGTGGCGTACCGCTGGGACGCGGAATATTTAATCACAGGACCGCCCCCTAACACAGGACGGCTTTCCGTATCATGCTTGTCACTGTAATTCGGGTGCACCGCGTGCGCCAGATCCGCTGAAATGGAAGTCGAATTGGCAACCGCCTGAAAATACCCCTCATCCGTCATCCCCAGATTCTTGCAGATGCGGTTTAAAACATGCAGCAAAAGCCCGGAATTGGCTCCCTGCGCGGTGGTGCTCCCCACCTCCTCATTGTCAAAGGCCGCAAGCACCTGACAGCCTGCTCCTGCCTCCGCTTCCGTCAGTGCAGTCAATCCCGCGTAGACCATCGACAGATCGTCAATCCGGGATGCCGAGATAAACTCCTGCCCCTGCCCAGTAAAAATACCTTTCTGATACTCATACAAAAACAGCTCATAATCTACAAGATCCGCCACTTCTATGCCTGTCTCCTCCTGCAGCAATGCGGACAGATACTCTTCCTTTTCCACGCCCTCCTTCTTCATGGAAAAGAGCGGCAGAATTTCGGTCTGTCTATTGCAGGATCCTTTTTCATTCTTGTCCCTGTTGAAATGAATGCAGAGATTCGGAATCATAAAAACAGGCTTATCAATCTGCACCAGCTTTTCTCGCAACACGCCCTCTTCTCTGACAATCAACCGCCCGGCCAGCGCCAGCGGTCTGTCAAACCATGTCTGCAGAATCGCTCCGCCGTATACCTCCACATTCATCTTCACATAGCCGTCCGGCGTAACGGTACAGGCACCCGGTTTGATCTTAAGCCCCGGTGAATCCGTGTGCGCACCGATGATGTGAAAACCTTCCTTCGCCGGATCGCCCTTTCCCACTGTAAAGGCAATCATCGCCGAGCTATTTTTTACTACAAAATATCTGCCGCCTCTTTCCAGTGACCAGGCTTCTGTTTCCTTTAGTTCCCTAAAACCGCTCTCTGTAAGAATGGCCGCCGCATTTTCCACAGCGTGAAAAGCGGTGGGGCTGTCGTTCAGATATTGTAATAAACCTTCTGCAAATTTCTGATAATTCTTACTCATGATTTCCTCCATTCCGAAACGCCGAACCGAAATTGACCCAGATCTGACGCAGCGCTTAATTTCTTCCGCACCAGATCATTTACCGTTATAAATGGTCTACATATGCCTTTAGCATATAATATCTCCTGCGGAACAATTCAAAATATCGCATAAATCAATCAGTGTGTCAAGACTCATCTTTGCAATGCCCCGCTCTACCTGACTGGTGAAACCGACCGACAATTCCAGACTTTCTGCCATCTGTTCCTGCGTCAGATTTTTCTGCTTTTTGTAATATTTTATGTTTTTCCCAAGAATTTTACAGCGGATTCCATTTCAAGAACTGCAAAAACCTTTTTGGAGTACATCGAAACCGCCATAGCCAAAATCGCCGCTTCTTTTAGCAGATACATTGCGCCAAAATAGGCATTAGACAATATCTTTATATAGTATGCTTCATCATAAACCATTGCATTATCAGCAAGCAGACTGGCTATTCCATGTGTTACCAAATAAATTTGTCAATCCCTCTGGCTAAACTTTCACCAGTTCTCCACTTTTCCGAAAGAATGTATGGGTGACGACGAGATTTTTCTGATTATTGAGTTGCGTGCCTTTTATGCCATAAAACATACAACACAAACCACGCGATACCATGAACAGCCAGAATACCAATGTCCTTTACCGCCGCTTTTATATTCCCGGTGGACAGTGCCATAATGCCATCAAAAGCGGGCTGGGATGGAACGATATTGCAAATAACCGTCAGTAACCCGCTCATCCCGATTAGAGCGCATACAATGGGTACTGCAATAAACACGAGCATGACAATCTTGATATAGACCACGCCAATCATCAGACCCTCGGAGAGCTTACCGATAAACAGGCCAATCAGTGCAGCCACAAAGGACGACAGCACAATCAGTGCCAGCAACAGCCCGAAATTTTGCCAGGACAATCGGAAACAGATACACGCCGTTACAAGAGAGGACAGGCTGCCAAAGAGGAAGCCCACCACGACTTTCTGAAAAATGTACTGACTGGGTGTCATAGGAAGAATTTCGTTGATGAAAGCTACGCCGTCCTCTTTTTCGGAGATGATGTTCATAGCGTTGAACGTGCAGCCCATGAACATAGCGACAATCAGCACAGCAGAAATAAAAATTCCTTGAAAGTTTCCCAAAATATCGGGCCGCTCCAACACCTGGACTTCTGCCTGTTCAGCGTTTTTCCGTTGTTCATAGAGGGCCGGAAGGGTTGCCGCCGCCTGCCGAAAAATATCCAGCTCGTCCCCACTGACTGCAGTTTTGAGGCTGTCCCCGTCTGCTTTTACGCCGATCACATTGGTAGACGGTTCCTTGATGGCCGCAGCCAGTTCTTCCTGTGTCCCATAAGCTGTCACCGGCCCGTACCGCTCCAGCCATGTGATTGTCTGTGGGGGCAGGTCGTTTTCCAGTATACTGAAGTGAAGTTCTCCCAGACTGGACAGATCAATGGAACCCATAAAATTCAATGCCACGGCGACCAGGATGGGCAGCAGAAAGGTCATTAGGCAGAATTTATCCCGCAGGACACTTTTCAGTTGATATTTTAAGCCTTTCACGCCTCACCCCTCCTTTCCGATTTCCCGCTGAAACGCAAGCCGCACCATTAGGAACAACAGCACGATTATACCGACGGCGCCAGCATAATAGGCAGGGGAAATGTCCGTTCCGAAATAGGCATTTTTCAGGCCCATATAGACATGATAGAACGGATGATAGCCAATCCAGTCAAATTTGATTGATGTATTGGCGGATAAAAATACGGGGGTCGCAGCGAAAATGGCAATCATCAGATAGACCAGCGTAAATTGCCGAAAATCTTTCAGCAGCAGGGCGCAGAGCAAACCCACCAAGGCCATAATCAGTGACAGGATGGTCGTCTGTAGCAAGACGGCGGGCAGTATCGCCGCTCCGTCCGTGACCCCCACATTCAGCAGGGTGAGCGGCACCGCAAAGGCCAGATCGGAGAGCAGAAACACCGCCAGCTTGGACAGAAGAAACAGCTCTTTGCGCAACGGGAGGATGGCGTGGACACAAATGACCCCCATCCCCTTTTCCTTGAACAGCACAGCGGCGATTCCCAGGAATCCCACAGCGGCCAGTTCAAAAAACAGCAGCTCACAGGTGATCTCTTTCCGCGCCTTTTGTTCCGGCGTATTTGTCCCAATGATCTCCGGGGCGCTGCCGGTGAAGGGCCGCAGCAGGGACAGGGCATAGTCAGCCCGGTGGCAGTCAACGTGTTCCGCTCCCTTATAGAGTACCACCCGCACGTCCCCGGCGCTGGCATCCAGTCCTACCCCGTTGGCGTCGGAGAACAGGGCGGCATCCATAGCCTCCATGGACGGAACGACCTGCACCAGAGAGGATTTTTCCGTCTGCGTCCCTGCAGGGTCGTACAGATATACATTGTAGGGCGGCATCTGCATGAAACGGATATAGCCCAGATTCACATACACCGTATAAAGAGCCAGAAAACCTACCGCCATCAGGAAAAATTTCCCTGATACCAGCATCCGGCAGTCTTTTTTGAACAGGACGCAAAAGCCTTTTCCCATCACGACAGCCCCCTCCCTGTGTACTGGATGAACATATCCTCCAAGGTCGGCTCCTTGGAGTGGATGCTGATGATCTCGTCGTGGGCAAAGGGAATGCCCGCCTCCAGCTCCGGTGCCTCTATGGTTTTTGTTTCCCGTTGTCCTTGATACAGATAGTCAATCACGACCCGATGATTGCTGTTTTTCTCTTTTAGACGTTTAGGCGTATCCAGGGCTACCAAATTTCCATTGGAAATAAAGGCCACTCGGTCACACAGTAAATCGGCGTCCACCATGTTATGGGTGGTGACAAAAACCGTCGTTCCCTTTTTGCGCTCCTGCTCAATGATTGTTCGGAACAGCACCGCGCCGGAGGGGTCAAGCCCGCTGGTGGGTTCGTCCAGGAACAGCAACCGTGGGTTGCTTACCAGCGCCCGCGCCATGCTTACCCTCTGCCGCATCCCCTTGGAGTAGGAGGATACCGGCTTTTTCAGAAAGTCCGGCTTAAATTCCAGCGCATCCAGCAGTTCCCCCACATTCCGCCGCTGCTCCCTTGGGTAGAAAGAGGCGAAGTAGTTCAGATTGTCTACGGCGCTCAAATTGGCGTATAGGTAGGGAAACTCAAACAGGACGCCGATCTTCTGAAAAAGTTCCTGCCCGTGGGCGGCGGAAATGTCCTGCCCGAACAGGGACACCTTGCCACCGTGTCCTTTCAGAATCCCGGTCAGGATTTTTTGGGTCGTTGATTTCCCGGACCCATTCGGCCCTAAAAAGCCAAAGATTTCCCCATCTTCCACAGTGAAGTCCAGACCGTGCAGTGCCTGTTTGTCTTTGCCGTAGGAGAAAGTCAGATTATTTACTTCAATCATTCATCATCACCCCATTTCCCGTGCTGTCCCTTTTTCTTTTCCTGCTCCCGCTTGCTCCACCACCTCATAAACTGAATCTTGAATGGGATAGAGATTGCCAGTGCCACCATGATCGCCAGCCACCAGTACCATTCCAAACCTAAAAACATAATCCTTACCTCCTTATTTTAAGAATAAGTTTCTCTTGCTGAGGTAAGGATAAAAAAGTGCGTTGAAGTCCATGTGAAATTGATGTGAAGTTGATGTGAAATCTATGACCCGCTTTTATTCTGCAGTGGGAATAGAAAAGTAGAAAGTCACTCCATCCGGCTGATTTTCGGCACCGTATGTCAAGCATTGCATAGAAAGTATCTGAGCAACGATCGCAAGCCCAAGACCTGAACCGCTGTATTTTGAATTTCTGTCACAATAGAACTTCGTCCAGATTTTTGAAAGGT
>OFGL01001871.1_pt1 | contig 10968 bp, 6 predicted proteins | sample 1521801 | NCBI WGS metagenome assembly OFGL01 (sample SAMEA3504085, study PRJEB24116) | mouse gut metagenome | biome: mouse gut; feature: mouse-associated habitat; material: faeces | place: Denmark | collected 2011 | reverse complement strand
GCTATCAAATCCAGATGGGCGGCTGCCGCTTTCGTCCATTTTTCCGTTTTTTCTTCCGCATCAAACAAATATTCTCCTTCCGAATTTTGCCAGTCCTTGAAATCGGGATTTCCGTTGAACAAAGGGCTTGCAGCATAAAGCAATGTCTTCGCCCGGATAGCCAAAGCCATTATAGAAGTCGCCCTGCCCCAATCGGTATTATTCGGATAGACAGCGGGCAAGCTTTTAGATACTTCCAAAAGTTCATTGTCAATCCAAGCTACAATCTCGTCATAAGGCCGTTGAGGCGTCATCAATTCAGATTCGGGAGCATCAACCGGAAAAATTACCCCGGGAGTAAACGGAATAGGCCCGTATAATTCAATCATTAAAGAATAATAGTAGGCTATCAGGAAGCGAACTTCGTATTTCATCTGATGCACATAGGCTTCGGTGAGACCTTTCTCCGGAATAACCTTTGCTTGTTCCAAGAAAATCAGTCCGGCGCGTATCCGCTTGTTAAGTTCTACCCAATAATAGGGATTCCAAGCCGAAATAGGGCTCCAGTTGCCAGTGGTATAGGCATACACATTGCCCCAACCGAAGGGCGACCAGTCCTGAGGAATCGTGATATCATCCCCCATGATATTGTAACCATGGTCTTTAAAATATCCCCACATAGGACTGGGAACAGAAGAATAAACACCGGCCAACCAGTCTTCCGTTCTTATCTTATCGGAAAAAACCATCTCCATGGTCAGCTGATCGTCAGGGGCCTTATCCAGAAAATCGTTGCAACTTGTTGTCAGTGCCATGAAACCCGACAACAAAACGGCTACCAATATAGATTTATATTTTTTCATATATCGTATCTTGTTAGTTATTGAAATTAATGCTGAATCCTATTGACACAGATTTCATCTGAGGATATCTCAATCCATCCGTAGTTTCCAGTTCCGGATCCCAAAGCTTGAAATCGGAGAATGTCAACAGATTGGTTCCCCTTGCAAACAAACGGCAGTCCCGAACCCCAATCTTGCTTGTCCAGCGCCGTGGAAGGGTATACCCCAGTTCAAGATTCTTCAACCGCAAGAAACTCATGTCACGCAACCACCAAGTGGAAGCTCTGGAGTTATTAGCCACGGCCTTGTCACCCATGCGGGGCCAGAATACATCTTGCCTCGGATTTTCCGGTGTCCAGCGGTCGTCTATATTCGAGAAGATATTGCCAGCTCCCAATGAAGAACCCGGCAGCCAAGTTTCTCCTCCCAGCAACTGATAAGTCTTGCCGGTACCCTGGAAGAATATGCCAAAATCGACCGCCTTGTATCTGACCGTTGCTCCAAAGCCATAAACCACCTCAGGAATACGCGTACCGCCAATGGCTGTCTCATCCACTGCCGTCACTTCACCGTCACCATTCAAGTCCTTATATTTAATATCCCCCGGACGCAAATTACTCGCATCGCTGAAGTTCTGCGCAGGAATGCCTTCCTTCAGCCTGCCGTTCTCGTCAAAGTCATCTTCCGTAAAGAGTCTTTCGGCTATCAGACCGAACATTTGTCCTACCGGTTTGCCGGTGCCCGAACGATAAGTACCGAGGATGGCCGCCGGTTCATCTATTTCCAACACTTTATTGTGGGCATACGTATAGTTGGCCATGGCAGACACAGCCCAGTCTTTATTGAACTGGTGGTTGACATTCAACGAGATGTCAAATCCTTTATTCTCCACCTTACCGAAATTGGCCCAGACACTACGGTTAAATCCTGCCGAACCCGGTACATTCTTACGTTGCATGAAGATGTCTTCTCTCTTTTCCTTAAACACATCTACCACAAGGTTCACACTGTTGTTCCAAAGTCCCAAGTCCAGACCGGCATTCATCTTGGTCACAGTCTCCCAAGTCAGATTATTGACCCCGATTTCACCTTCGGAACGCCCCAAACGATAAACATTGGCATCCGTACCCCAAGTATAGGACCCGGTATCTACAATGGTAGAAATATACGCGAAGCGTCTGCCGCCTCCGATATTACTGTTACCGGCTTTTCCCCAAGTGGCTCTCAGTTTGAGGTTAGATACAATATCGGACAACGGCTTCATGAATTTCTCTGACGATACAATCCATCCTAAAGCCACGGCCGGAAAGAATCCGAACCGTTTGCCACGTGCAAAGTTCTCGGAACCGTTGTAACCAAAATTAAATTCACCTATATAACGGCTGTCGTAAGTATACGAGAACCTTCCAGCTATACCCTGACTCCGGTAAGGGAGAGTTTCGCCCTTGTCATAATCCTTCTGATTATACAAGAACATGGCATTCACGTCATGCATACCTCCGAAAACGCGGTTGTAAGAAAGCATTCCTTCCAGGTAGATACTTTGGTCTCCCCATTCGGCTCCTTTGGCATAGCCCAAGAACTCCTGACCGTTTTCCTGTACATCGGTAACAATGTTGCCATCCTCATCGCGCGATGTTGCCGGATTATAGTAATAAGGATTCTTGGAACGCGTCACCGAATTGGCAGAGAACTTATCAAACGAAAAAGTCACTTTCGCCTTCAAACCGGGTGTGATGAATTTCAAATCCTGCTCAAGAGAAGTCAAGGACTCGATTTTATTGTGGTTCATCTTTTCATATCCGCGTTGCGTGGCCCAGGCCCAGGGGTTCTCCTTGAACTTCACACGCGGAATGCGACCATCGGAATAAATAGCCGGATGCACATAGGGCGGAACACGCATCGCCTGATAGAAAATACCGGCATTTGTTTCGTTGCTTCCCGGAGGCGCATTCCTGGTTTGCAGAAAGACTCCTACATTAGCGCGAAACAGCGTGGTCGGAGTCAGATTCACGTCGACGTTGGAACGTACCGTATATCGGTTCACTTTCAATGAAGAGTCCCATTCCTGATTTTTGTCGCGCTCAATAATACCATTCTCATTATAATATCCCACCACCAGCGAATAACGCAGGATATCCGTACCACCATTGACACTGACGTTGGCCTTCGTATTGTCTGCATGGTCCTTCGACACGACATCCCACCAGTTTACATCCGGGTACAGTTCCGGGTCGGTCTGATTCTGATAGTTCAGCAAAGTGGCATCGCTCACGAACGGAGCTCTTCCTTGCTCGGCATACATCTCATTAATCAATTGCAGGTATTTCACACTACCAATATAATCGGGTATCTTGATGGGTTGCGTAAAGGAGTGTTCAAAACGTACATCTACCTGAGGCTTTCCGATTTTACCGCGCTTGGTTTCAATCATCACCACCCCATTAGCACCGCGTACGCCGTAAACGGCACTGGCAGCAGCATCCTTCAAGACAGAGAAAGAAGCTATTTCCTCGGGATCGATATCGTGAAGCGACCTTTCGATACCGTCCACCAACACCAGCGGATTGGTATTTCCTGTAAAACTACTGATACCACGAATCCAGAAATCCGAATTATTAAACCAAGGGTCACCGCTTCTTTGAACTGCAATAACACCAGGTACCATACCTGCCAAATTATTGCTTAAGGAACGGCTGGGAGCCGCAGCAAGCTTGGCAGGCTCAATGTTGGTGATGGAGCCAACCACGGAAGCCTTCTTCTGCGTACCGAAGCCCACTACCACCACTTCGTCAAGGGCCGCCACGTCTTCTTCCAAAGCTACATCAAGCACTCCTTTGGAACCTACCGCTACCACTTTGTCCTTGAAGCCGATATAAGAGAACCTCAATGACGGTTTATTTCCTTTCAACGTAATCGTATACGTACCGTTGATGTCCGTCACCACACCATTGGAGGGGTCTGCCGCCTCCGTCACATTCACACCGATGAGCAACTCACCCTGTGCATCCATCACACGTCCGGTCACCTTCTTAGGCGACTGGGCAAGTGCATAATGCATATTCCCGATAAAGATTAAAAATACCAGGAGACATTTCATCGGTTGCTGCTGAAAAATGTTTTTCATATTAGAAACTATTATTGATGATTTACTAATTGTATAGAAAGCCATACAACCTATTACCGGCACCATAGCAGTGCCATCATGCTGGCACTATTGTGCCAATCTATTGGCAACATTGTGCCAAAGCGATGGCACAGTCTTGCCACTACGTTGGCAAGACTTAAGAAAAACAGCAATACTTAAATACGGCTCTATACGAAAGAAAGAATCCCTCTTATTCGTTCCCCCAAAGCGTAGCTTTATTACCCTTAGCTTTACGCCAGGCGTCACGCCAACGATGTATGTCCATGTGATTGATGAAAGGCTTCGGTGCCCTTTGTGCCTTTGTAGGAGCTTCGGGAAGAGATACTGCCGAATCCTGATACCAATAGGCGACGGTGGCCAAATCCAAGGTCAGGTTATTGTTGGAACCATGCTCTATCGTGCCTTTCACACTCTTCTCAAAGAAGACGGGATCGGCTATGAAGAAGCGGTAGACATGGGTACGTCCCAGCCAGCCTATGTCATTATTAACGCGCGGATACCCGAAATAAGGATGCGAGAACGGCTCTTTAGGGCACCAGGAAGTGTTGAAGAAGTCTTCCGTGCCCGTTCCTATCAACGAAGGCGTTTCCTCTCCGTCAATGAACCACATATCGTCCCCTTCGCCATACCACATAGTAGTAGGGCAGTGCACATAGTAGTTGATGCCCACGAAATGCCCTTTTCCTTGTGTGTCTACGAAAACGTAATTGTCCTTACCGGTAGTATTCGGTTTCTGCTCTCCGGTAAGTCCCCATTCCGTTTCACCTTCGGGAAGGGCCTCCGTGAGGTTATGGTTGTACCATGCATGGAATCTGCCCATATCCTTGGGAAGCTTGTCCATTTCCAAATAATCCACGTAGAAATAGAAGGCATCAATGTTCCGGTCGGTTTGATTCTCGATTTCGATACGTGCGCCCTTCTCAAAAGGCATAGTGAAATAGCACGACATGCCTGTACCGTTTTCGGGACCTGACGAAAGGGGCAATGACGCATAATTATATCTTTCGTCCCATCCTTGCCCGAAGAAAGGCCCGATAGGAGACTCTACCGAAGGGTAGTCGTTTCCATCCCAGTACATACGGATGATGATGTCGTTTCTGCTCAACGTGGGAGGAGGAGGCGCAATGGTCACCCAGATATGGTTGATGGCTCCTGCCCCCTTGATGTCCGCGATAATCCGCTTTTCACCCGGCTTGAAAGGTTCCAGATGGTCTCTGTTGCCTCCCGTGGGATCGGTACTGGAGATTCTTTTGTTTTTTACACCCGACTTCAACTTTGCCAAGTCAAACATTTCGTTCGTCATGTTCGATTGTGCAAAAACAGTAGGAAAGTACAATCCCAGAACAAGGGAGAGTAACAAACTGAATTTTGCAATTCTTCTCATAAATTTTTGTTTACATTGATTAATTAGATGATTAATATTCCAATAAATATGGTTTCTCATTGAATGTTTTCCACAGCAATTCTCCAAACAATGTATTGGCCCATGCAAACCAGCTCCTTGTGAATTTCTTGGGGTCATCCTTGTGGAATGACTCGTGCATGAACCCGGTACCGGCATGCGTTTTCTGGAGCATCTGGATACATTGCTGTAACTCTTTATCGTCTTGAGCAGTCAGGGCTTTCATTATCAGGCTCATCGGCCATATCATGTCCGTACCAATATGATGTCCTCCTATCCCTTCAAAATAAGAACCTTTAAAGAAATAAGGATTGTATTCCGACCACACGAATCTTCTGGTATTGGCATAAATTGCATCATCACTATCAACACCACCCAGATAGGGTAACGCCAGCAGATTAGGGACGTTGGCATCATCACTAAGATAAGCCGATCCAAAGCCATCTATTTCAAAAGCATAGATTTTACCGAACTTCGGATGATTCACCACGGCATAAGTCTGCAAAGCATTATAAACTTCTTTACTCAACGCCAACAGTTCATCAGCCAGTACATTGTCTTTGGTTATCTTTTGAACCATTTCGGAAGCCTGCCTCAAACTGGCCACCGCAAAGAAATTGGACGGGACAAGAAAAGGAAAGATAGTGGCATCATCACTAGGCCTGAAAGTAGAGCAAATCAATCCGACCGGATTTACTTTATAGCCCACTCCACCCATAGGAACAGCATCTATAGCCCATTCCGAAGTTCTGCGAAAGCTATAAGGCCCGTTACCATCTTTTCTCTGCTGTTCCTTGCAGACCCTTAAAACGGTTTCTATCGCCTTCTTCCATTGCGCATCGAAAGGAGAAGCATCATTTGTCTTTTTCCAGTATCCATATGCCAGGCGAATGGGATAGCAAAGCGAATCCAACTCGTATTTACGCTCATGAATACCCGGTTTCATCTCCGTATGGTCGCTGTTCCATCTTGTATACTTCGTATCATCATCATAAAAGGCATTGGCATACGGATCCTTCAATATAAAGGAGGTCTGCTTATTGATAACGCCAATTATCAGTCTTTGCAGGTTCTTATCTTCAGACATGAAATCCAAATACGGATATACTTGGGCAGAACTATCCCTTAACCACATGGCATCAATATCACCGGTAATCACATATGTATCCGGTCGGCCATCCTTTTCTGAATAAAAAACGGTTGTGTCCAACGTATTCGGAAAACAATTCCCAAACAGCCAGCCCAGTTCTTCATTCTTGACCTTCTGTTTAAAAGTAGCAATGGCCTTTTCAATGGCAGGACTTTTGAAGTTCCTTTCCGATATAGGCTTCCTTACTGTTGGAAACGACGAAAAAGAGGCAGCTGTCGAAGCTACGCCTGAATTCGCAAACATCAAGTTTTTATTCAGCGCATATCCTGCCCCCAAAAGGCCCACTCTCTTTATAAAATTTCTTCTGTTCATGTTATAAATCCATTGACTAAAAATATTATCCTGGAACAATCTTCTTATCCTAACAAACTAACAACTGATTGAAATACAATTTCAACTGATAAACATCACCCTTATAACCTTCTGATATGTAATAGCGCTCCTCCATCCTTTGCCAGATTCAGTTCAATGATATCCTTCCTTGTAACTTTCCGTACCTGTCTGTCCAGATGGTTTGGATTCCGGTCCACATCCTCTGCATCGGTATAGATCGTTGCTTGGTAGTCTCCCTCACTAAGGAAGTCCAATTCCAATTTCAGATTCCTTTCCGCACCGTTGTTTAGCGAGCCTACCCACCAGTCCGAACCGCTCCTGCGGGCCACCGTGACATGCTCATTCATCTTTGCCAGCGGAACTCTTATCTCATCCCACGTTCCCGGCACGGTACGGAGCACCTCGAACCCCGGTTGACCTTCATAAGCCTTTGGCGTATCGCACAAAGAGGTGAGATGGTTTTCCAAAACCACATACATGGCCAACATATGGCAGCGTGTGCTCATTACATGAGGATTTACATACTGTATCTTGAACTCCGAGCGCGGCAGTGCCCTGAACCCTCCCAGGTGATAGTCCGTCGCTCCCGCCAGCATCCTGGTGAAGGGTATCGCAATGTCATGGTCCGCATTCACCAGCGTGTCCCATTTGCATACTTCATAGTTGAGTGTCCCCTCCCGTATGAATTCATTCGGATACGTCCTTACCAGTCCGGAAGGCTTGCTCGACCCATGGAACTGTATGAAGAGCCTGTGTCTTGCCGCACATTCCAGTATCTCTTCTTGGATGCGTATCATCTCTTGGTCATTACGGTCCATGAAGTCCACCATGAGTCCTTTTACTCCCCATCCCTCATAGAGCGCAAAGGCTTCTTCGAGTTTGTCGTACAACGGTCTCCAGTGTACCCACAGATGTATGCCAACCCCCTTGCTCCTTGCATATTCCACAATTCTCGGCATGTTCAGGCACGGTATCGGTTTTGTAACGTCCGCATTGGGTCCCGCCCATCCGAAATTGAAGTTGTCATCATAGTACCAAGGAGTCTCCGCATATCCGTAGATTCCATGTGCATCCAAGCCATTGCGTGCTGCAAAATCGATGTAGTACTTGTTTGTATCGAAGTTGTTTCCCGGAGAGAACGTGCTGTCCGGCACGACATTCCCGTTCCACCATGTGAACGTGGTCCTGCAAGGCTTAATCCATGAAGTGTCTTCAATCCTGCAGGGCTCGTTCAGGCTTGTTAGTATATTCGTCTCCAGCAATCCTCCCACCCGGTCTGCAACGGAGATTACGCGCCACGGGGTACGGTGCGGGAAACTGTCTGTCTCGACCTTTATCTTCTCCTGCCCCAGTTTTGGCGAGAGCTTTCCCACCAGTCCACCCTTCTCCTTCACCAGGTACATTCCCGCATAGTCCCTTATGGCCGCTTCAGTTATAACCACTGCCACCCCGTTGTCGAACTCGAATGTCGCCGGCATCTCTATCAGCCTTTTCCTTGCCACCTTGTCATATCTTACATGACTGTATACCCCTTCGTGTGTATTCACATACCCGGGCAGGTACATGAGCAACGCCATCGGGTTTCCTTGCAAGTTGAACTGTGTCCTTTCATCATACATCACGTATGAATCCCATGCTTTCTGTTCCGGAAATTCATATCTGAATGCTATCCCGTCATCGAATGCCCTTACAACCAGGTTTATCAGACGGCCGGAATCTGACCGTTCCTGCATGGGAACGGTCATTTCATTGCAACGGCTACGTACACTACTTGTCTTGCCGACAATGAGCTTGTATGTCTCATCAATCTTTTTACGCTGCACCTTTCCTGCTTTAAGATTCCTTCCGAACTCTCCGCTATCAAAGCTGAAACCAAGCAAAGAATTTGCTATAAGAGACTGCTTCCTATAGTCGATGTCATATGAAACACTCTCCGGCGTTACTTTCAGAGAAAATCTAAGTTTTCCGTCAGGAGACGATACAGACATTCTCTGCTGTGCAGAAACAGCTATAAAACAAAATAGTGCAACACACAAAACAAGAAGTTTCTTCTTCTCTGTCATCTTAATCTGTCTTTGATTGTACATCCCTATCCTAATTGACCTCAATCCACAATCTTGCCTGAAACATTATAGCGTTTCACATCAATGTTGCCATAAACCACGTTCAACACAGGCTTTCCTGCTTTCCATTCAATAGTTCCGAAACCGGTATCAGTACTGATGAAACTTTTGAAATCACCAATCTTAGAATCGATGTACATGGTTTTGTCAACAGCATCATACCGCACTCCTGTAAGCCCCTGCAACATTCCATAGCTTGCCATGGCACGTGCATACCAGTGGCCGCACTCTATCTCATTGAACGGGTTTCTTACTCTTCCATCATATCTCTTACGGCATTCACGGACAATATCCAAGCCCTTTTCCACCTCACCTTTCATCATCAGATGACTGGCAACCTGATATTCGATACCGGTCCAGACCTCGTTGCTGTATACAAAAGGCAGTGACAGCATACCACCCTTCGGCCATGTGCAAAGCAATAATCCGCCATCCTTACCACAAGCATACACCGGTCTTTGAGGATTGAAATGGTCTATCAAGTCATGTTTCAGATTGTATTTGTGTACGGCCACCAGATGGCTCCTGACCTTTTCATTGTCCAGCACTTCATCCAGTCCGCATACGGAAGCCATCCACATCCCTAAAATTCCATCGGACAGACAACCGGTACCGTATTGGTATTTCGGTCCTTCTTCCTTCAGCAATTTCAGGGCCTCTTCGGAATAACTTCCCCCGAAAGACATTACATCGACCGGATTGGGAGCCTGAAGCCCTTCCCACTGAATTTTCTGTATGAAATATTCTCCATCGAAGAGTGCAGTTTCCATGTATTTCCTGCCCTTTGACAGCAGGGCCGTATATTCCTTGACGGGTTGCTTCAGCTCCTTGCCCATCTCTATAAACGCAGTCAAAGCTCCCAAATAGAAACTTGTACACATGCCGTCCGGTCCCCAGAACTCGATGTCATAAGTATTGTGGTGCGGCTCTTCAAGACAGCCCTTATGTAAGGGGTCCCATGTACGGATGCAATAGTCCAGGCTCTTCTTCACTGCCGGGAAAAGGTCTTTCATCCACTGTGTATCCCCGCTGATACGCCATTCACGGTAAACTTTCATAATCCCGCCCAACTGTCCGTCGGCAGCAGCATGGAAGTTGTGGGGCGGTGCCGAAATAGGCAAGTTTACTGAAAATCTTTGGAATAACCGACAAAAGAGGTTGAAATGTCACTGAAATGCCTATCTATAAAGCGTTTATAGTGCCAGGTGAAGCCAACCGCAAAAAACGGGAAACGCAAAGGAAAGCAGTTCTATGAAGCAGAACGGTTTTCAAATCGTTACCCGAAGCGGGATGCATTTTTAATGCTCCCTGCATTGATTGCGCCGTTCTGCGCCGATTTGCTTATCAAGGTCTAACTCGTTGAGTAATAACTTTGCAAACAAAAAAACGAGTATGGCAAGGTTCTTCGTCAAATTCCGTGCTTTTTTATGTGCTAAATCCATTAATTTTAGCAAACAGTAATTTTATGTTTGCCCTGTTATACATTTGTCTTTTGATTGCCTTTAATTTATTAACAGTTCCTTCCAGTACTGCGTTGTTCCAGGAATAATCAATAGCTGCCTTTACCGCTTTCAGGTCTGATTTTATATATTTGGCAAACCCTCTGATAGCTTGGGATTTTGCCTCCACCGCCCTTTCGAGCCATCCCTCCAATGGATTCAGAGAGTTTCTATTAAGAATTTCCCTGAACTCTCGTGCAAGTTCTATTGCTTGTTTGGCCCGTTTACTCTGATAAAGTTTCTCAAGTTCTTCCAACTTTGTTTTTCCGGTAAGTATAAAGCGCTGGATTGTTTTTCTTGATATACGGTTTTCTTTTATTTTTTTTGCAATGTTGCTATTCTCTTTTTTTATTTCTTTCTGCCGATTTCCGATATTGTTTCTCAGTGTTTGACTTACTCGTTTTATAGCAGATGCGGAGAGTTTGTTATCCATCCTTTTAACTAACTGATTCACCTTCCAGCATCCCAAGGAAAACTCCAGAGCCAGCTTAT
>OFGL01001863.1_pt1 | contig 10999 bp, 6 predicted proteins | sample 1521801 | NCBI WGS metagenome assembly OFGL01 (sample SAMEA3504085, study PRJEB24116) | mouse gut metagenome | biome: mouse gut; feature: mouse-associated habitat; material: faeces | place: Denmark | collected 2011 | reverse complement strand
TCTTCCTCTCCTTTCTTTCTCTTTCTTTCTTTCTCTCTTTCTTTCTTTCTTTCTTTCATTCTTTCTTTCTTCCTTCCTTCTTTCTTCCCTCCTAAATTTCTTTCTCTTCTTTCCTTCTTTCCTTCCTTCCTTCCATCCTTCCTTCATTCCTTTGTTCCTTTCTTTTTTAAGTATTTATTTATTTATTATATATACAGTGTTCTCTATGCATGTGTGCCTGCACATTAGAAGATGGCACTGGATACCATTACAGATGTTTGTGAACTCAGGAGCCCTGGGAGAGCCGTCAGTGTTCTTAACCACTGAATCATCTCTCCAGCCCCAGGTTCTTTCTTTTTAAGCAAAATGGGTCCGGAAGGTCATAGAAGTTGTAGGTATGAACACATGCTACTCAACCTGTTTTCAAGGTATCTCATACCATCACCTTTGGATGAAGGGTCATCAGAATTTCACTTGGGATAGGTGGCCTTCATGACCTACTGCTGTTACCAACAATACCCAAAACCTTCCATTTCTGCCCAAGGTCAGTTATAATTATGACTGGAGTTTACTATTGGAATCTCAGAATTTTCATTTTTCCCAAGGGTACCAAAATCCAGGTATCCTAAGAGCATCCTTACATACATATGAGCCTCAAATATAACACTCCAATCATGAGCTTTAGATCATTTCCCTCCAACGATGGTCTCTAGGAAATTATACTTCACTTAATTCTGCCCTGCATTAACAGAGCCTGAAACTTAGGTCATCTATCCTTCGTACCATCCTTCATGCAAACACCCATATAACTGATGATAAGCTTCAAGAGTGCTTAGAGACTTACAGTCATGCCTGGTGCATAATACTTGTATTGCTGCCAGGCTTACCAAGGTGTATGTGAAGATGGGAATCTTCTAAGTTGTGAAGCAGTCCTACCTCTCCTGCTTAAGGTAGGCTAGGTCACTTCCTTAACCCTAAAGAGGTTGGGGACATTAAGCAGACTCTAATTCTGCTTTAATCTTCTACTCCTAAACATCAATACTTAGACCACTAATTTGTGTCCATTATATATCAAATGCACCCTCTGTATACATGAGGGTCCAATATCTGTCTTGTAAGCCTGACAGGCCTGAGATCATCTCTACCTGCCCCAGGCCCCAAACTTCACTTCCAGTCCAAAAGGTCTTCAATAATTACCCTCTCTGATCAGAAAGAATTCCAAACTATTCTCTATCTGATGGAGGGCAAAAATTTCCATTTAACTGTGTCTCACATCGAACTCCTCATTTGAAAGGGGCACCAGAATGACTCTTTTTGTTCCAGTGGTTCTCAAATTCACATCCTCTGTCGAAGAGGTCTATAAATGTCATCCAGTCATACCAGGGCTTCAGTGCCTCTCCCTCTCCCTATGGGAGCCTCAGACACACCACATCTAGTCATAAATATTTCCTCTTCTCCCTGTGTCTATTGGGCAACAAAGCCTTCTCGAATGCCCATATTGGACTGAAATATTTCCTTTTTTTTTCAGTGGTGGACACATACCTACACTCTCTTGTAAAGTGTAAATAGATCTTGTCTTATTGACTATGTGTGCCTGCTATATTACAACTGTCTAAGATTACTTCCAAACTTCTTCCTGTTACAAATATTCGGAGACATTCCTCCATTCAAGAAAAGTGGCCTTGCTCTTATGTCATCTGACTAAAGGTTTCATAGACCAAAGATAACCATCCAACCTGTTGGAATACTGAAACAATTGCTGCCTGCTTTCCACACACTACATAAAATATGTGGATATCCTAAATTCTACAAAAAAGATTTGTAAGCAGATCAAGCAATACTGGGACTCCCTCTTCTCCAGAAGGTATTTGCATTTTCACCAATGTGAAATGGTATTTCTTATTTATTGAAAATAGCCAGAGATTTTACCCTTCTTACAAGTAGGTTTAGAATTTCACACTTGCAAAGTGTCACAGAAATGCTGCTTATGACCAGAATGCTTCAACTTCCTTATTCTCATGAAGTTTGCCACATTACCTCTTTGATGAAGGGCACAACCATTCTACTTCTGTGCAAAACTGCCCAAGCTCCTCCCCTATCTTCCTTTAGGAAGATTTAGACATTCACAACAGAGAGTGCTCCAACCTGTGTGGAGCACAGTGTGTTTGAGGAAATCCCCCAGATTCTCCATCTTCCCAGTGTATGTCCTACCTATAACTTCTAATTTCCGTGGTCTGGGAAGCACTGTTCTGACCTAAGAGATTTCTGAACACTCTGGACTGAAATCCCAAACAGAAGAGTATCAAGGTAAGGGTAAATCAGTTTACTATCTTTGTTTTGTTACCTTAGACAGAGACATCCTGGCCTCCATGCAGAGGAATGTGTGGATGGACATATATTTAAGGAAGACACTAAACCAGAAAATACTACATTACACCCTCTTAAAAGACTTCTAAGATTGTTGTCATGCCTACCACTGACATTCAGATGATGTGTATTCTTGATTGTGATTTCATGTTTGGAGCTGATGAAGGAGTAAGTACCTGGAATGTCCTAGAATTCTCAAGGTATCAATCAGTGTTCAATTTCTGATCAATAGTGCTGCAGACATAGGAATAACAGGATAAAACTATTCTATACAATCCTATGAAGCTCCTATCACCATCCTCCTATTTTAGAGAATCTTAGATCTATCACCAATCCTGAGACGGGCAGAAACAATTCTTCTCCTGCACATAGGGATACTGCATATGTCTCTCCTTGCCCAAAGTATTCCAATTACTGTCTTTTTACTGAATTTGCTTTTAGACTATACCTGAAATATTCCACTTTTCACCAAAAGATCTACCAGCCCTCCCTGTTCTAATAGAGAGCTACCGTCCACCAATATCCAAAGGGTTCTCAGACATTCTAAATATGCCCCTGTGGGAGTAAACTTACTAAGTCTATTTAATTGGGCCTCAGATCCTTCTGCTTTGACCAAAAAGATTTCAATCTACTGACTCTGAGTTACCAGGGGCCTCAGATCTCATTTTCCCCAAGTGGTCATCAAATATGCCTTTCTGACCAATAATGACCTTGCAATGTTCTCCTCTGATGGAGACACTTAGTCACCCCCTCCTCTAATTTTAACTCCCAAATGGACCTCCAGACCACCCAAGCTTAAATTACCTGAGCCGAACATTAAGAAGTACAGCCCAGAACAAAAGCTCATTTCCTCAATGCAGAAACTAAAATGATGTACTCCTCACGATTCATACCTAGACCCAGGAGAAGAACATATGCCTGAGAAGAAGAACTAGTGTGGAACTGTCAGCCAGGTTTTTGGTGAGTGCTCAGACTGCTTCCTGATCCGGCACCACATTTACTACAGTGGACAGATGCTCTAGTCTCTGATGAGGAGTTGCTAGCTGTAAGGAAGTACCTGGAATGGGCTCCACTGCATGAGGTAGGCTGAGTCTTTGAGCTCACGTCAAGGAAAGAACATGCAAATTTAAACTCTACCCAACCAAACATACTAGTTTACCTGTACAAAGGGGTTTTAGATTTCCAAATTCTCACAAAGATGCCCTCGTGTATTTCCCCTCTGACCATTGGGGTCCTATCTATTTTTCATGGCTCATAGGGTCTCATTTCTTCCCAATGTCCATTACCCACTCACCTCTGACCACTAGCCATACATCTCTGATTAGTGTTGGGGATGTTCTCGGTATGACAATAAGGCCAACAGTAGTGCCTACATGCCATTTTTGAATAATTGGATCTTAAATTCCACCTCTATCCAAGGGTACTTCAGAAAGACCTTTCTCATTACATGGGGTCTCTATAGTAGCATCTTTATTCAACAGGCCTCTGGTTGTACCTTCTGGCCAAGCAGGTCTTACACTTCACTTAAAGAGATGCCACATTTACACAATGTAGACAAAAAGGATTTGAGCATTCTCATACTCATCAATATAACATTCCTCCCCTCAGGTTTGAAGTCTCCAGAGCAGCAAGGAGAGTGGGGAGTAGAACTCATCATCTTTAGGTCACTCATCACCGATGGATTGTTCCCAACCTTAGTATACAGACATGGATGGTTGAACACAAACTTGTCAGGCTGACAATGCAATAGACATCTACTAAAGTCCTTGGAACCATGTTCAGAGTGCTGCACATCCTCCTGAAGATGCCACGGATGACATGGTTCCTTGTGATTGTTGTTCTCTTCTTGTTGTTGCTGTTTTCTTTTAACTTTTGAAGAGGATACATTATTAGTCTGTTGCTATGTTAGTCATCTCCTGGCATTAGAAACCAACATGCCACTGCTTAAATGTTTTACATTTCCTACTCTTTTTGGAAAACACAATGTATGCACATCATTTTTTCCTATTGTTTCAAAGACATACCACTATGTAATTCAACTTTACAATTGTAATCATTTTGACCAATATTCACATGAATATAAATTTTATGTGTAAACTTCTTCCTGTGCTGTGTTATTTTCCACCAGGTGACAGTTTCATTTCAGGTCATTTGGAAGATCGTTCCTTACTATGTGTCTTTAAAAGATATATTTTGGAGCTGAGGGGTATGACTGAATATCTTCAGCACAATAAATACCTTCTGTAACGTTACTATCTAGTGGATTATAAGTATCAGGTTGTACACGGTAGTAACTAAAATAATGGACAAGTTTGAGAAAGATTTTAGGGTGTAATCTCTCATAATATACACAAAAAAGAAAATCCTAGATATTAATCAAATCTATGCACACCAAATGAACATTGTGAGTTTTGTGGATTTGTTTTTATATGTCTTTGTAGTTCGAATGTCCAACCTTTATGTCTTAATTGAGGATTGTAAACAATGCTCAGGGTGTGTGTGTGAATTAAAGGGCACCATGTCTTTAGTGTTTAGATTAATTTCACATATAATTATCTGTCTATCTGTCATCTATGTATGTATGTATGTATGTATGTATGTATGTATGTATGAAGTAATGATTGAATGTATTTATATAGATATGTATGCAACTATTTCTCTATCATCTACCAATCACTCTCTCTCTTTCTATTTCTCTCACCCTCTTTCTCTGTTTATCTCTTATGCATGAATATATGTATGCATGTAGCTAGGTAGGTGTGGTAGTTTTAATGTAATTGGTTCCCATCGGCCCATAGGCTGTATTCGGATGAGTAACCTTGTTGGACTAGGTGTTTCCTTGTTGGAGGAAGGGTGTCACTGGAAGAGGTGGGTGGTCTCATACATGTTCAAGTTATGCCCAGTAGGGTTCTGTGTGTTTGCTGTCTGTTTGCCTTTCCAAGAGTAGCTGTGATAGAGTGTTCAATGATTCAAGGAGGGGATGTTGGTTAGATGGCATATAAAGCAGGCAAGACACATTTACATACATGGTAGAAGAAGCAAGCTTTAAGAAGCACAAACAATCACACACACACACACACACACACACACACACACACACACACACACACATTTGTTGGACAGTGCAAAGCTTCAACCACTTTCCATATATACTCACATTTGGTGGATGGAACAAAGCACCAACTTTATTTTTCTCACACTGCTTATATATCTCTGCACAATCTTTCAATTAGTATAAAATTTATACTGGTTACTTTCTATTTTCTTCTAGTGAATAATTATGAGAATATATAAGGAAAAGCATCTTCTCACTATACTTTTATGATGAGCTATTTATAAATTATGTTTATAAATATCCAATATTATCCCCAAGAACCAACACACATTTCTAACTAAAAAACTTGTTATAGATTAACAAGTTGTAAGCAAGTAAGGTATTTTTTTCAGCCAGTTTCTCTTACTGGTAGACTGAAATTTGCTGTTATACATAAAGGATTAGTTTTTATCTATCTCAAAAATTAATCCTTCAAAAATCTTAAAAGAATCACAAAACTAAACTTTTATGTAAAAACCTATCATCCCTTTCTACTTTGAATCCTCAGGGTGCACATCTGTTCATTAACCATGTTTTTCTTAAATCATATCAGGAATCAGAGGGAGGAAATAGGTACAAAGAAATAATAATCATCTGAACACCAGCCTGAATTTTGAAAAAAAAAAGGCATGCTTTTCGTAGTAATTCTTTCCAAGATCGTGGTTGAAGTATTAATCTGCATCAGCTGCAATCCTTGAGAAAGTTAGATCTAACTAACACTGTGGGTGGCAATGATATTGCCCAGTGAGGGGCTGGAACCCCCCTTAAATTTTCATACAATCCATAGATTATGAGGGATGTGATGTGAGGGCAGCAAGTAGAGAGAAACTCTACAACAGCATGAGTGGTAACAGAGTGGTACCAGCTTTTAAGTGTTTAAGAGTGGTAAGAGCTTTTAAGTGGTTCACCTCACCAAGAATCCATCAAAGCCCAGTATTTTGGAGGTAAAATGTACATTCCTGGGAGCCCCTCTGCCATGCTTAATATTCTAGTAAAATTAAAAATAATATTAATTTCTCATTTAATAGACCCTGCTTACAGTCCCCCCAAATTTTACTCCCCACGGTTCTTTCACTACCTCCCATCCTCTCCAGTTCCTCCACCTTTCGGTCATCATTCATCAAATACTTCTCTTTCAAATATCTCTTCCTGCATTTCCTTATTCAACCCCATCTCCCTCCACTATGCCACCTGATCTTCTCTTTCTTGTCCACCTTTGTCCACTAATAAAATCCATTCTATATCCCCATACCATGGGCATCAATGTATGCACCCAAGTCCTTCCTCTATACCTAACTTCACTGGATCTACAGATTGTAGACAGGCCATCACATATGTAATGTAGAATGTGTTAATCTTTGTATTGCTGTCACCAAAAACTATAACCCAAGCACAAGTTGGGGAGGGTAGGACTTATTTGCAATGTGGGTACTGTAAAGAAAAGAGACACTGAGCAAGAGACTGCCCCAAGAAAGAGACAGATACCAGACCACCTAAGTCCTTTTCTCAGAGGATGATGACTACATGATATGGGGAACAGACACCCTACGTGACACTAGGGTAACCCCAGCTGTGGAAGAGACCCTTATGGCTTCCCTTCATGATATCAGAGCAGAGTTTTTAGTCCTGACAGAGCCACTGGAGAAATTGAGGACCCAGAAATCCTTAGTATTCGGGGCTACTGGTCAGAAACCATACTCTTAGACCACTGATAAGAAAGTTAATCTATGAATAAGCCAAGTAACTCATTCCTCCCTCATCATTCCTCAAGCCCCACCACATTGTTGTGGAGAGACATACTAGCATATTTAAAATCCCAAATAAGCTGCTCTTTGGAAGGAACTTCAATCCCTTGGCAAGCCTGTCCCTATAAATTTAACTTTAAAATTAGAAGAAGAATATAGATTACATGAGTCTCAAGCCCCGTCAAGAAAAGTACTAGAATGGACCTATTTAGAGAGATATCCAACAGCCTGGGCAGAGACTGGTGGTATAATTGAGACAAAAATGGTGTCCCCCCCATCATTGTGACATTGAAAACTGGTGAGATTCCTTTCGGGGTACAACAATACACCATGAGCAAAGAGGCCAGTGAGGGCATCAGACCTCACCTTCAAAGGCTCTTAGAACTAGGCGTGTTTGGTCCTTTGTCAGTCTTCCTGGAATACTCTGTTGCTACCAGTTAAAAAGCAAGGCTTTGCCACCTGGCACTCCCTAATAATCCCCCCTTACTAAAGAGACTGGGACTTTCTCATGGACCCCATATATGGGGAGGCCTTTAAAAAGATTAAAAAATCGTGCTTAGTGCCTCAGCCCTAGTCCTGACAGATGTGACCGAGCCATTCACTCTCTATTTAGATAAAAGAGCAGAAATAGTGAGATAGGTCCTGAACTAAGCTCTGGGGACATAGAAAAGACTTGTGGCCTACTTGTAAAAAAAAAATAGACCCAATGCCCAGTGGATGGCCGTCTTTCTTAAAAGATATCAATACTTCTCAAAGATGCTGACAAACTGACTCTAGGTCAAGGAACTATAGTAGTAGCCCCCCTCTGCCCCCATGCCTTAGAAAGCATTGTTAGGCAGCTGCCAGATTGCTGGATGACTAATGCTCACAGGACCCATTATCAGAGCCTCTTTCTGACTGAGAGAGTGTAGAGAGAGTGTAATTTGCACCCCTGCTATCCTGAATCCTTCCACCTTGCTGCCTGAAGCTGACAACTCCCTACCAGTGAAGGTGTATAGACATCCTGGCAGAAGAAACCAAAACTAAGAAAGAAGTCATTGACCAGCCATGGTCAGGTTGCCCCAATTGGTACACAGATGGTATCAGCTTTTTGATTGAAGGTAAAAGAAAAGTGGTGCCAGCAGTGGTCAACGGAAAAGAAACCATCCGTGTAAGCAGCTTTACTGAAGAAATGACAGTCCAGAGAGAAGAGCTAATCACACATACCCAAGCCTTGCAGCTGGCCATAGAAAAGAACATCAATATCTAAACAGACAGCATGTATGCCTTTGCCACATGCATGGTAGTATCTGTAGAAAAAGGATGCTACTCACTTCTACTGGGGAAGATATTAAAAATAAAAAGGAAACCTTGAGACTATTAGAAGCCATACACTTTGCAAAAAACTGGACATCATACATTGCCATTGTCACCACAAAGTCCATGAGGCCATAGTGAAGGGAAATCTGATGCCTGAACTGACTGGCCTAAAAAAAATAAATGAATAAAATAAAGAACGTGAAGACCATTATAAACTCAAAGATGCAGGCTTTGACTATACTCCAGAAGATCAGAAATTAACAGGCAAAATACCTGATATATGTGGGTGTACTACCCAGGGAGTCTCTAGGACCAAGATGGTTGCTCTGTCCTGCCCACAATAGAAAGGTAACAATATGTCTCCAATCTAAACCACCTCATGCACTTGGAAATTGAGAAGGTCAAAGAAAATGTTGAGAGCTCAAACTGCAATGTTATAAGATTGCCAGATGTTGCCCAGGGGATTGTTAATGAATGCCAAGCATGTGCCCTCACCATTGCTGGGCACCACAAGAACACCCCCCCCCCAGAAGGTGGATAAGAGTTGACTGGCCATGAGCATACTGAAAAGTAGACTTTACTGAAGTTAAACCAGCCAAGTACAGTAATAAATATCTATTTGTTTTTTTGTAAACACCTTTTCAGGCTTGGTCGAAGCCTTCCCCACTAATAACAAGAACACCCATGCCATGGGAAAGAAGATATTAGAGGAAAATTTCCCAAGATTTGGCATCTCTAAGGTACTTTCATCAGACAATGGCCCCTCCTTCATTGTCCAGGTAAGCCAAGGGTTAGCCAGACAATGGGGGATTCATTGGAAGATACATTGTTCTTACAGATTCCAGACTTCAGGACAGGTAGAGTGGATGAATAGAGCATTAAAAGAAACCTTGACTAAATTGGTTTTAGAGACCTACAGAAAAGATTATGCAGCTCTTTTTCCCTTTGCCTTGTTCTGAGTATGGAACACCACAGGGAAATTTAAACTTACACCATTCAAACTCCTCAACTTGGGACGCCCCTCCCTTTAACAGAAGCAGGTGCAATGTTTGAACTTGATGTTTCTTTTTCAGAACCCCCTCTAGCTCACTTGAAGGCCCTACAATTGGTCAGAAAAGATGCCTTGGAAATGCTGAAACACAATAAAAAACAAAAACAAAAACAAAAAAACAAAAAAAAACATACTAACCAGGAACCATCTTCGTGCCACATAAATTTCAAACAGGAGTACCTGTCCTGGTCTGGTGCCACCATTCTGGCAAACTTGAACTCAGATCAAAAGGACTTTCCCTGATGATTCTCACAAGCCCTGCTGCCACACCTCCAGCATGTGCCCAGTTCTGGCATCCAGCCTGCCATGGCCCACTGGCCTGGCACTGCACAGGATCCCCCCTTCTTCCCTCCTCCCACTGGCAAGAGTCTCTTTCGTCTCATTCAAGGGGCTTCTGAGGTTCTCAATCTTACATATCCTAAAGCTGTGACCTCATGTTGGCTTTGTTTGGCAGCTGGGCCAGAGGTTTAATTTTCTAACTTATAAGATCAGAACTATGTACTAGAAGGAGTGGGAAATGTGAGACCCCAACTTAGAGCATTTCTCCCTGGAAGGTGAAGCCCCTGGACATTCTCCAAGCTTGTATTCCCTGAGCTCTAAAAATACAGCCAGAAAGAAGCTCTATGTTCTCTACAGCCACCAAAAAGCATTTTGGTTTCTGAGCCTTACAGCTAGAGATTCGAAAATTGGAGTTTTGCCAAGGACATCTGGGCAGAGAAGAACACTCCTCCCGACTCTTCCCAACTCTCCAAACTCTCCTCCCAACTCATCTCAATTCCTCAGGTAGCTAATAAAAACCCTCTTCTGTCACATCTCAGAGTCATACGCCCCTGCCCTGCACAGTGGAAGGAGTTTGTCCTTAGCTAGCTGATAATAAAACCTCTTGCAGTTTGCATCAGGTGTGGATTTCTCTCAAGTCATTGGGGTGCTGGCCAGCTCATCCCGGGACTTTACTGGACTTGAGAGGAGGTCCATCTTCGGGGTCTTACACATGGAGACCTAATACCAAAACTCTTCAAACTATTATGCAAAATCAAAAGAGAAGGAACACTATTGAATTTGTTCTATGAAGCCAGATTACAATTATATTCAAACCATACAAAAACTCAATGAAGAAAGGAAACTTCAGACCATTTTCCCTTATGAATATCGAAGCAAAAATACTCAATAAAATCACTGCAAACCAAATAAAAGAATACATCAAAACGATCATCCATCATGGTCAAGTAGGCTTCATCCCTGTGATGCAGGGATGGTTTAATATATGGAAATTTGTCAACTTAATCCACTATAGAAACAAACTCAAAGACGAAAACAACATGATCACCTCATTAGATGCTGAGAAAGCATTTGACAAAATACAACACCCATTCATAATAAAAGTCCAGGAAAGGTCAGGAATTCAAGGCCCATATCTAAACATAAAAAAAAAAAACAATAGACAGCAAACGAGTAGGAAACATT
>OFGL01001846.1_pt1 | contig 11052 bp, 11 predicted proteins | sample 1521801 | NCBI WGS metagenome assembly OFGL01 (sample SAMEA3504085, study PRJEB24116) | mouse gut metagenome | biome: mouse gut; feature: mouse-associated habitat; material: faeces | place: Denmark | collected 2011 | reverse complement strand
GAATGGAAACCTGGTAGCGGCTGGTCTCCGGAGACTGGAGCAGCTCGATAAACGCATCCTCTGTAAAAGGATAGCGCTGGGAGGAAATCGAGAGATGGGTGGCCGGGGCGGCGTTCCGGGCCTCGCCATAGCGGGTTTCAATCCACCGCTTCTGCTCCAGCAGGGAAACAGCGTAGCCCAGGAATTCCCGGCCATCCGGTGTGAACTCCACCCCCCGGTTGCTTCGAACAAAAAACTGGATCCCCAGCTCCTCCTCCAGCTCGTACAGCCGCTGGCGGACGGCAAAGACCCCTTTGCCCGTCTGACAGAAAACGCCCTTATCCTCGGCGAAGAAGCGCAGCACCTTGGAGCGGCTCACCCGCACCGCCTCCCGCCCGTCATAGACGGTGAAGGGCTGGGGTGGGGCCTCCCCCCGCAGCCGGGCGGCCAGCTGCTCCGCCTCTTCGGTGGGAACGGGGACGCGCAGAACAAGGACGGGCTCCTCCAGCTCCGGGTCGATCTGAATTTCCACCTTCACGGCGCTCCCCCCTTGTCCGCTTCCAGTATACCCGCTTCGCCCCCTCTTGTCCAGCAAAGGGGGACGGATGGCGCAGCCCTGCGGACAGGCGGCCGGGCCGCAGGACGTGAAAAAACTCCGATTGCCCATTGGCAAGCGGCCTGCGCTGTGGTATACTACCATATGGTAAAAATCCGTCCCCGGCGCCGGGCGCGTAGGAATTCAGACCATACAAAGGAGAGCTGCCAAGATGAACGACAAAGTACACGTGGTAAACCATCCCCTCCTGTCCCACAAGCTGACCATCCTCCGGGATAAGGAGACCTCCACCAAGGACTTCCGGGAGATCGTGTCCGAGATCGGCATGCTGCTGACCTACGAGGCCACCCGTGACCTCCCCCTCACCACCAAGGAGATCGAGACCCCCATCTGCAGGATGGAGGCCCCCACCCTGAAGGGCAAAAAGTTCGCCGTGGTGCCCATACTCCGGGCGGGCCTTGGCCTGGTGGACGGCGTTTTACGCATGGTGCCCTCCGCCCGGGTGGGCCATCTGGGCATGTACCGCAACGAGGAGACCATGGAGCCGGTGCAGTATTTCTGCAAAATGCCCCGGGACGTGGCGGAACGGGACGTGCTCATCGTGGACCCCATGCTGGCCACCGGCGGCAGCGCCGACGCGGCCATCCAGATCATGAAGGGCTACGGCTGTAAAAACATCAAGCTGATGGTGCTGGTGGCCGCTCCCAAGGGCATTGAGGTGGTCACCTCCAGGCACCCCGACGTGGACGTCTACTGCGGCGCGGTGGACCAGGGGCTCAACGAGAACAGCTATATCGTCCCCGGCCTGGGGGACGCCGGCGACCGCATTTTCGGCACGAAATAAATAGAGAACGGCCCGCCCAAGGGAAATTGGGCGGGCTGTTCATGCTTTGCGGCACCGGGCCGTCAGGGAGTCCTGTCCAGGCGGCACACGGTCTCCACATGGGCTGTCCTCGGAAACAGGTCAACCGCCTCCGCCCGGACCGGGGCATAGCCCAGGGCCGCCAAACGCTTCACGTCCCTGGCCAGGGTGGCCGGGTCGCAGGAGACGTACACCACCCGCGCCGGGGCCATGCGGGCGACGGTTTCCGCCACACCGGGGGCCAGCCCCTTCCGGGGCGGGTCCACCACCACCACGTCCGGGCGCGCGCCCTCCTGTTCCAATCGCGAGGCCAGCACAGCGGCGTCGCCGCACTCAAACCGGGCCTTGTCCTCCAGACCGCCGCGCCGGGCGTTCTCCCTGGCGTCTGCCACCGCCTGGGGCACCACCTCCACCCCGATGACCCGCCCGGCCCTTTCGGCCAGGGTGAGGCTGATGGTCCCGATGCCGCAGTACAGCTCCACCACCGTCTCCTTCCCGGTGAGGCCTGCAAAGTCCAGCGCCCGGCGGTAGAGCACCTGTGTCTGCTCCCGGTTCACCTGGAAGAAGGAGGGTACCGACAGCCGGAATACGTGGCCGCACAGCTCCTCTTCCAGCCAGTCCCGGCCCCAAAGGACGCGCAGCTCCCGGCCCAAAATCACATTGGTCTTTTGGGTGTTGACGGACAGCACCACCCCCGCCAGCCCGGGCGCGGCGGCGCGCAGCGCCTCCACCAGCTCACCCTCGTGGGGCAGCTTTTTGCCGTTGGCCACCACGCAGCACAGCGCCTCCCCCGCGGCGTTGGTGCGCAAAAACAGGTGCCGCACCAGCCCCTTGCCCGTCCGCTCGTCGTAGGCGGGGACGCGGAAACGCTCCATCCAGCCCTTGAACGCCGCCCGGTACAGGGTATCTGCCCCCGGCTGGAGCAGGCAGTCGGCGATGTCCACCACCCGGTGGGTCCCCCCCTGGTAGTAGCCCACCGCACCCTGCGCCACAGGGAACTGCACCTTATTGCGGTAGCGCAGGGTGTGCTCCGCCCCGTGGATCACAGATACCGGGAGATCTGCGCCGCCGATGCGCCGCAGGGCGTCCTCTACCCGCCGGCGCTTGGCCTCCAACTCCTCGGCGTAGGCCATGTGGCGCAGCTGGCAGCCGCCGCACCGGCCAAAATAGGGGCAGTCCGGCTCCACCCGGGCGGGGGAGGGCAGCCGCAGCCGTTCCACGCGCCCCCAGGCAGCGCTATGGCCGATGTGCTCAATGAACACGTCGGCCCGCTCCCCCCGAAGGGCGCCCCTGACGAACACCGCTATCCCCTCAATCCGGGCCACTCCCTCGCCGCCGCTGGCGTAGCCCTCGATAACGGCGGGGTAGATCCCGCCCTCCTTCAGCATGGGGGTTTCCCCCCTCCCGACCCCTTGCGCAGCTTATGGAGCTCCTTCTTCCGGCGGTTGGAAAACCGCTCCTCCTCGCTGTACACACACCCGCAGTATTTCTGCATGTACAGCCCCAGCGCCCGTGCCTCCTCCTGCCCCTCCTTGAACCGGGGACGGAAGTCATAGGGAACGAACTCCACCCCGTACTTCTCCCCCATCCGGGCCCCTGTGGCGCAGATTAGCTCTCGGTTCTGATAGGGGGATACCAGCAGCGTGGTGGAAAAGCGCCCAAACCCGTTTTCGGCGGCGTATTGGGCGGTGCGCTCCAGGCGGCAGGCATAGCAGTACCCGCAGCGATGTCCGCAGTCCTGGGCTACGGCGGCGGTAAAGGGCCGCAGACCGTAGAAGTCCTCCTCCCGCACCTCAAGGCCGATATCTTGGGCGTACTGCCGCAGGGTGTCCCGCCGGGCCTTATACTCCAAAAATGGGTGGATATTGGGGTTATACCAGAACCCGGCGGGCTCCGTCCCCTCCTCCCGCAGCATTTTGACGCAGGCCACCGAACAGGGGGCGCAGCAGATGTGGAGCAGCAGGCGCATGGGCCCGCCTCCTTTCTCTTTTGTAGCGCAAGGAAGCCAAGACCGGGCAGGTCTTGGCTTCCGGCACGCCCAGGGGGTTATCAGGGCAGAATGCCCAGCCCCCACAGCACCTCGTACATCCCGGCGGCGGCCTCCTCCCGGAGGATGGGGGCGGAGGGGTTCATCTCCTCCAGCGGGGCAAAGAGCATGTCCCCCGCCCGCTCGCCCAGGGCGTACTCCCGCCCCCAGGCCAGCACGGCCACGCCGGTCCTGGCCCAGTCGGAAAAGGGCTCCAGCTCCAGCCACTTGGACATGGGCAGGGACACGTCCTCCTCCTCAAACACCGCGCCGAAATTGTCCACGGCAAAGTTGAGATACCGGGCCATCCGTCCCATAATGGTCAAAAACTGCTCCTGGGTCAGGGGGCTGCCGGGCTCAAAGCGCCGGCCGCCCATGCCCTCCACCAGCCCAAGCTCCGCCATGGCGTTCACCGCCCCGGAATACCAGGCGTCCCCGGCCACGTCGTCAAACCGGCTGGGGCCGTTCCAGGTCACGTTGAGCACCCGGGAGAGCATCACGCACAGCTGGGCCCTGGTGAGCTGCCCCTTGGGGCTGAACCTGCCGGGGGCGGTTCCCTCCAGCAGCCGGTAGGTGCCCATGGCGTTGATGGATCTGGCATAGCGGCTGTCCGCCACATCGTCAAACCAGCGGCTGTCGTAGTCCAGCCCCAGCTTGGCCGCCGCCTCGGCGGCGGAGCACTCCTGGAAGGACCCGCCCCTGTAATACACCCTAACCTGGGGGGGGATGGCCTCCATCAGGGCGGCCAACACCTCGCTGTCCGCCTCCGGGTCCACATAAAAGGGATGGGCCTCGGGCATGATGCACAGATTGGAGGTCTCTTTGCTGCCCCCGGTGAGGGCCGCCACCACCGCCTCAACATCGGCGTCGTCCACCAGCAGGGTGGGAATCACGCCGATCCTGTCGGTGGTGGTCCCCCCCGCGGTGTAAAACCGGGCTGTGGTCACCTTCAGTCCGTCGCCGTCAAAATAGTCCGGGTCGGTGGTCTCATCCAGCATGTTCTGGCCTACGCCCTTGCCGAAGGTGCGGCTGCCGATCACAACCCCCCGCCCGGTATCCCGGACGCCGGCGGCCACGGCCTCGGAGGCGCTGGCGCTCTCGCCGTTCACCAGCACGATCAGCGGCTTTTTGCTGACCGCTCCCCCCGTGCGCTCAAAGGCGCCCACCCCGCCGTCCTTCACCTGGTAGTAGAAGTAGCGGCCGGGGCCGCTCACCCCCTCCAGCATGTCCATGGCGGAGTCGGTGTAGCCGCCGGCGTTGTTGCGCAGGTCCAACACCCAGGCGTCCACCTTGCCGTCGTTTTCCTCCAGCGCCCGGAGGAAGGCCTTGCCGGTATCAGTGCCAAAGCTGTTGCAGTCGATATAGCCCACGCCGCCCTCCAGCAGCTTGAACTCCGTGTTGGGTATGTGCAGCGCCCGGCGGGTGAGGGTATATTCCTTGGTCTCCCCGTTTCGGAGCACGGACACCTCCACCGTGGCGCCCTCCTCCCCCACCAGCAGCTCCCGGTGACCCTGCTGGGCGGGGACGCAGGACACACCGTCCACCGCCACAATCAGGTCGCCGGTCTGGAGGCCCGATTCCTGGGCGCTGCCGCCGGACACCACACTGTCCACCAGCAGCCCCTCCTGGGTAAGGCGGATCACCGCGCCGATGCCCACCAGATTCACCTCGCCCTCCACATCGGCCAGGAACGCCTCGTACTCCTCCCGGCTCATGTAGTAGGTATAGGGGTCGCCCAGCTGCTGAAACAGCTCGTCCAGGCTGTCCGCCTCATAGGCGCTCTCGGGTATGTCGAAATAGTATCTCTCCTCCAGCAGCTCCAGCGCCTCGGGCACCGTGAGGGCGGAGGCGGGGGCGGCCAGCAGCGCCAGCGCCAGCACGGCGCAGGCAAAACGGGCAAAACATTTTTTCATAGCGGTTCTCCTTTGTGCGTCCCCGCCATTTTGTAAATTGACAAATGGCCCGGGACATATTAAACTGATTATATCATAAAACTGCAAAGTTGGGGTGAACAAAATATGACGAAGTTTACAGAATTTACATTTCCCTCCAAGGACGGCGTCCACAGCTGCCACGCAAGCCTGTGGGAGCCGGACGGCGCGCCCCGGGCGGTGGTGCAGATCGTCCACGGCGTGGCGGAGTACGCCGGGCGGTACGACCACTTCGCCCGGTATCTGGCGGAACACGGCTTCGTGGTGTGCGGCGAGGACCACCTGGGCCACGGCAAAACGGTGGACGACGGCAAATACGGCTACTTTGGCAAAAAGGACGGCTGGACGCTGGTTACCGCCGACGTGCGGCAGCTGCGCACCCTCATGGGGGAAAGGTTCCCCGGCCTGCCCTACTTCCTGCTGGGCCACTCCATGGGCTCCTTCCTGGCCCGGACCTACCTGTGCGCCTACCCCGGCACGGTGGACGGCTGCATCCTGTCCGGCACCGGCCAGGAAAAGCCCGCCCTGGTGGCGGCGGGCAGGGCGGTGGCCTCCGCCGTGTGCGCCCTGCGGGGGCCGGAGGCGGTGAGCGCCCTGGTGGATAAGCTCTCCCTGGGGGCCTATAACAAGCAGTTCGCCCCCAACCGCACCACAGCGGACTGGATCTGCCGGGACGAGGCGGTGGTGGACGCCTACCTGAAGGACCCCTTCTGCACCTTCAAGCCCACCGCCGGAATGTTCCGGGACATGATGGAGGGCCTTCAGTACATCTCCAGTGAGGAGGGGCTTGCCAACATGGACCCCCGCACCCCGGTGTACCTGTTCTCCGGGGATCAGGACCCGGTGGGGGCCAACGGGGCGGGAGTCAGGACGGTGTACGGCTTCTTCCAGGCCCACGGCACCCGCGACCTCACCATGAAGCTCTACCCCGGCGGGCGGCATGAGATGCTCAACGAGATCAACAAGGGCGAGGTGTATGCCGACGTGCTGGCCTGGCTGGACAGGCACATCTGAGCGGAAAGCGCCGGGGAGACCCGGCGCTTTTCACGTTTTGGCGGGCCGGCGCAGAAACCTGAACTGGGTCTCGGAGCACACCATGGCCAAAAAAATCACGCAGAATCCCAGGTACATCAGCGGCGTGGGCTCTTCCGCCCCGAAGAGCACCGAAAACATCACGCCGAAGGGGGCCTCCAGCGAGAGCAGCAGGGCGGCGGAGGCGGGGTCGGTGTACTTCTGCCCCACGTTCTGGAACAGCAGCGCCACGGCGGTGGAGCCGACGGCCAGATAGAGCAGCACCCACCAGACGGAGGCGGGCAGGCCGTTTGTGGGCACGCCCCGGGTAAAGGACGTCCCCACCCAGCACATCAGGGCGATCATGGCAAACTGGAGGATGGTCAGCAGGAAAATGTCCCTCCCCTCCGAGAACTTGGTTACCGCGATGATGTGGCAGGCCAGGAAAAAGCCGGCCGCCAGGGTGAGCACGTCCCCCAGGGCCAGGGCCAGCCCTCCCCCGTCCCAGGAGACAAGGCCGATCCCCGTCACCGACATCAGGGCGGCCAGCACATTCCAGCGGGTGGGCCGCTTCCGATCTACCGCCCAGTAGAGGAAGGGGACGATCACACAGTATACGGCGGTAAAAAAGGCGTTTTTCCCCGGCGTGGTCCCCATCAGGCCAAAGGTCTGGAGGATGTAAGCCGCCCCCATCAGCAGCCCCAAAACCGAGCCCTGCCACAGATAGGCCAGATCCATATCCTTCCACCGCCGCCAGAACACCGCCGCCAGCAGCAGCGCCGCCAGGGAAAAGCGGAAGGCCAGCATGAACATTCCGTCCATATCGTCCAGCGCGTCCTTAATCATAAAAAAGGTGGAGCCCCAGATGAGCGGGGCGCACACCAGCATGGGCTTGGCCAGCTTTTTCAAAAGGGTCTCATTCATAAAAGATTCAGCTCCTGCTTTTCAAATAGGGGGAAACGCGGTATAATGGCAGAAGAAACACGGAAAGGGGCAAGGCCATGCTGGCTCAGAGCTTTTTCGGGGGGGACACTGTGGAGGCCGCCCGCTCGCTGGTGGGGAAATACCTGGTGCGGCGGTACGGCGGGCTCACCCTCGCCGCCCGCATCACCGAGACGGAGGCCTACGTGGGCCGCACGGACAAGGCGTGCCACGCCTACGGCTGGCGCAAAACGGAGCGGACAAAGACCCTCTACGCCCCGCCGGGGACGGCCTATGTATATCTCATCTACGGCATGCACTGCTGCCTCAACTTCGTCACCGAGCCCGAGGGGGAGCCGGCGGCGGTGCTCATCCGGGGCCTCTCCCCCCGGCACAACCAGGATATCATAGCAGAAAACCGCTTCCATTGCAAGTGCGGGGCCATGACCGCCTATCAGAAGAAAAACTTCCTCAACGGCCCCGGCAAGGTGTGCGCCGGGCTGAACATCGACCGGCGGCTCAACGGCCTGCCCTACGGCTCGCCGGAGCTGTTCCTGTGCGAAAGCATGGCCGAGCTGGGCCTGCCCGCGCCGGAGGAAGACCTGGCGCCGCCGGAGGTCAAGGCGGGCAAACGCATCGGCATCGACTACGCCCAGGAGGCCGTGGACTTCCCCTGGCGTTTCTACCTGTGACCCCCCTCCCTTGACGGTCGGGTCCTTTTTTGGTACTATAATCAGGCACTGTCAATCATCCCCAGGAAAAAGCCCATAGCTTTTGGAGGTCATGCCATGCGCGGCAACACCCTTTACATCGTCGTCCCCTGCTACAACGAGGAGGAGGTCCTCCCAGAGACCGCCCGGCGGCTGGGGGACAAGCTGAAGGCCCTGATGAACGGCGGCAAAATCAGCCCTCAAAGCCGGGTGCTCTTTGTCAACGACGGCTCAAAGGACCATACCTGGGAGGTCATCTCCAAACTTCACGGGGGAAACCCCTTGCTGTGCGGGATAGACCTGTCCCGCAACCGGGGCCACCAGAACGCCCTGCTGGCCGGGCTGACGGCCGCAAAAGACAGCGCCGATATGGTCATCTCCATGGACGCCGACCTTCAGGACGACGTGGACGCGGCAGATGCCATGGTGGACAAATACCTGGCCGGGGCAGACATCGTGTACGGCGTGCGCTCCTCCCGGAAAACCGACACCTTTTTCAAGCGCACCACCGCCGAGGCGTTCTACCGGCTGATGGACCTTCTGGGCGCGGAAACGGTGTTCAACCACGCCGATTACCGCCTCATGTCCCGCCGGGCGCTGGAGGGGCTGGCCCAGTTCAAGGAGGTCAACCTGTTTCTCCGGGGCATCGTGCCCATGATTGGCTACCCCACCGACACGGTGGAGTACGAGCGTGGGGAGCGGTTTGCCGGCCAGAGCAAGTACCCCCTGGGCAAGATGGTGTTCCTCGCCCTGGAGGGGGTCACCTCCCTGTCGGTGCGCCCCCTGCGGATGATTACGGGGCTGGGTTTCCTGGTGTTCTTCATCTCCCTTGTCATGATCGCCTACAACGTGGGGCGCTGGGCCACGGGGAACACCGTGGCGGGGTGGGCCAGCCTGGCCTGCTCGGTGTGGTTCATCGGGGGGCTCATCCTGCTGTCCCTGGGGGTCATCGGGGAGTACCTGGGCAAGCTGTACCTGGAGAGCAAGGGCCGTCCCCGCTTCCTCATCCAGGAGGAGCTGGGGCTGGAGAAGAAAAATACAAATTGATTTTTGACAGATTGTTAAACCTTTCTAAATATTGGGCAAAGTCCCTTGCAATTTTCCTCCGTCCGTCATACAATAGGGCCAGTGGATCGGAAGGGCGGACAAGGCCCTTCCATAGAGGCGGCGAACACCGCGCCGCTGGGCGGCGGCCCACACAAATTTCATCAGGAGGTAATTCCCATGAGTATTGATTTTGAGAGCCTGAAGGACAAAGCGGTGGTCGCGGCCCAGACCGGCGTGACCAAAGCCAAGGAGATCACCGAGACCGGCATCGCCAAGGCCCGTGAGCTGGCCGACACCGGCGTGGCCAGGGCCAAGGAACTGACCGAGATCGGCAAGCTGAAGGTGAACAACTCCGCCGAGCAGGAGGCCATCCGCAAGGCCTACTCCGAGCTGGGCAAGCTGTACTATGCCGAGCGGGCCTCCGCGCCCGAGCCCGCCTACGCCGACATCTGCCAGCGGATCACCGACGCCATGGCCCGCATCTCCTACAACAACGAGCGCATCGCCGACATCAAGGCCGCCGGCCAGATCACCGACGAGGAGGCGGACGCCGTGGAGGCCGAGGCCGCCTGCGGGGAGGACGCCCCCTCCTGCTGCGGCACCCAGAGCGACGAGCCCTGCTGCTGCCAGGACAAGGACGAGCCGTCCTGCTGCTGCCAGGACGAGGATAAGCCCCAGGAGTAACCAAAATAGAGGAAGGGCCCGGCGCCGCGCGCCGGGCCTTCTTTTTTAGGCACTGCGCCAGCCGCCGAGGCGCAGCGCCTTACTTGATGCCCGTGGAGCCGAAGCCGCCGCTCCCCCGCTGGGTGGTATCCAGCTCGTCCGTCCGAATAAATTCGGCGGTGAGATAGGGCACGATCAGCAGCTGGGCCACCCGGTCGCCGTCCTCCACCACCTGGGGGACGCCGCCGTGATTGTGAAGGGCCACCCGGACTTCCCCCCGGTAGTCGGCGTCGATAATGCCCACCTTGTTGGCGGGGGCCAGCCCCTTTTTCGCGCCCAGGCTGGAGCGGGCGCATACCAGGCCCACATAGCCTTTTGGAATGGCGAAGGCCAGGCCGGTGTGCAGCAGCACGGTCTCGCCGGGGGCGATGGTTACCGGGCCGTCGGTGAGAACGTACAGGTCGGCCCCGGCGGCGTCCGGGGAGCCGTAGGCGGGCAGCTTGGCCCGGGGGTCCAGCAGCTTGACGGAAACGGGAGCGGTCATGGCTCATCCTCCTTATACGGTAATAGGCTGTATGGTCGTCTCCCCGTCCCAGGGGACGGGGGCGCGGGCGGCGATGCTGGCGGGGACGTCCAAGATCCGCTGGTTGGCGGACCCCCGGAAGCGCAGGTTGAGATCCTTCTCCGCCTCCACGAAGGGGCCGTCCACCAGCACGTCGATGAGGGAGAGCATCTCATCGGTGCATTCGCACCGGGCGCGGCTCTCCCTCCACAGCTCCCCGTCCAGGGTGTAGCCGGAGTAGCACCAGACCTTCTTGTCCGGGAAGCGCCCCTTCACCCGCCGCAGGAAGGGCAGCAGGGCGCGCTGGTTGTCCGGCTCGAAGGGCTCGCCCCCCAGCAGGGACAGCCCCTTGATGTGGGCGGGGGCCAGGGCGGCGAGAATTTTGTCCTCCTCCGCCCCTGTGAAGGGCTGCCCGAAGCCGAAATCCCAGGCCTCCCGGTTGAAGCAGCCGGGGCAGCGGTGGGTGCAGCCAGACACGAACAGGGACACCCGGACGCCGGGGCCGTTGGCCACGTCCGCCCATTTGATTGTCGCGTAATTCATAGCAGTCTCCTTTGGAAAAAACCGGGGCGGTCGGCTGACCGCCCCGATTGCGTTTGTTTTTAGAGCCTGTTTCATATCTCGAAAATGCCCGCTGACGAGAGATTTTCCCGTCAGGCGAGGCGGGATTTCGCAGGAATCATTGTGTTTATTTCAAGAAATCCCAACGAAGTATGGCGGGAAAAGATCCGGCAAATGGCGTTTTGAGAGATTTTAAACAGGCTCTCAGAGGTGCAGAACCCGG
>OFGL01001838.1_pt1 | contig 11114 bp, 10 predicted proteins | sample 1521801 | NCBI WGS metagenome assembly OFGL01 (sample SAMEA3504085, study PRJEB24116) | mouse gut metagenome | biome: mouse gut; feature: mouse-associated habitat; material: faeces | place: Denmark | collected 2011 | reverse complement strand
CATGCGGTTCGCTGTCAGAGCCGAAATTCCAGAGTGCACTGACCGGGCGGATGGTGGGATCTATAGCGCCCTCTGTTGTGTTAGCACAGTCTGCCGCTGTCACAAGAAGGGCAGCCGTCTCCTCCGATACGGTGACGGTTTTTCCGTTTCCGTGGTTGATGTTCCACACATCCGAGCCTTCTTTCGTGGCGCTGAACAGATTCTCATATTTTTCTGCCAGTGCAAAACACCCGTCCAGAACCGATTCGTCTTCCGTGTCGTACAGGGTAATCTGGATGACCGTGTCAAAGTAGAAATCGGTTCGGGAGATGGGCGTCGTGTTTCGTGCACAGCCGGTCCATACGATACAAGACAGGGCAAGAGTTATGATAAGGATGAGTCTTGGAAGTATAATAGTTTGAAAATATTTGATATTATGAATTTGCTTCATGTGTTTCGCTTTCCAATCGTAAAATTTTATGCATGCACGTCGTGTCTGCTTTGGATTAACAGCATGGGAATCGCAGACGCTTCCATTGGAGAGCACGGTTCACCCTGTGTTCTGTCATAGTTTTTTGGAAACAACTGATTTAGAAGAAGCCTTACGGCAAGGGTTTGTTTTTCGCTAAAGCTGTAAGAAGCGCTCACACCGATAAATTCGGTCACAGGGGATATGTCTATGCCAAACGCCTTCTGTATTTTTTTACTGTAACAGAGAATGGCGGATAAATGCGCGCCGGCGGACTGGCCGGAACTAATGATTTTTTCATGGACAGATACCTCCGGGCAGTAATTCCTGCATACCAATTTTTGCTGTAAAGTTGCCATTTCCCAGATAACATGGTATCATATCTTCGGACGAAAATACAGTAGTGTTTCTATGTTTGAGAAAGGAATGATCAATATATGAAATTACCGGGCGAAGAGGAAGCGGGACGCGGCGTAGGCCATTCTCTGGTTTATATGGTGATTGGTGTATCTGCTTTTGTTCTGATCGTTCTGTTTGCCGTATTCAAGGGAAACGACAGCAAACGAGGGGGCAGCGAATATCTGCAGAAGGTACAGGAGCAGAAGGAGGAAGAGATAAAACAGGAGGAGCTTGCGGCGGCGCAGGAGGAGGAAGCGAAGCCCAAGCTTCGGGCGGAGGATCTGGATTTCTGGGATATGTACCCGGAGGAGGAAGAGACGAAAACGGAGAGGGACGCGGTGAATGCAGCGGATACGGTGACGTCTAAAAATCCTTACACGGAGAAAGCGGAGCGTGAAAAGGAAGAAGAGCGGCAGAGGGAAGAGGAAGCGCAAAATGATCCGGCAACTGACGGAAAGCATACTTTGATTACGAACCCGGATGGCACAGAAGAATGGGTTTTAATCAGTCCTTATCTGACGAAGAATACTTTTGATTTTACAAAGATGGAAGACAAGGCCGGTTTGAAGCAGTATATGGAGAACGGCAGAAAAATCTCCTATGTTGGGGTAGATATTTCCAAACATACGGGGAAGGTTTATTTTCCGAGTCTGAAAGCGGCCGGGGTGGATTATGTGATGATCCGTCTTGGCAGCCGCGGTTATACTACCGGGCAGATCACGCTGGATGAGAATTTTAAAGAGAATATTGAGGGGGCGATTGAGGCCCAGCTCGATGTGGGAATCTACTTTTACTCGCAGGCTGTCTCTCAGGACGAGGCGGTTCAGGAGGCAAATTTTGTGGTGCAGAATCTGGAGCCTTACAGAGCCCATGTGAAGTACCCGGTTGCCTTTAATATGGGTTTCGTCTCCAATGACAAGTCGAGGATCGAAGGGCTTAGCCGTGAGGATAAAACGACAGTTACGATCAGCTTTCTGGACGCAGTCAGGGCGTCAGGCTATGTGCCCATGATTTATGGGGATAAGGAGTGGCTGCTCAAAGAGGTGGATCTGACAAAACTGCAGGACTATGACGTATGGCTTTCCCAGGAAGAGGAGATTCCGGATTATCCTTACCGTTATGCCATGTGGCAGTATAACACGGACGGCGTGCTAAACGGCATAGACGGCGGTGCAGACTTGAATATCTGCTTTGTCAGTTATTCGGAGCGGTAGTCCAGAAGACGGGAAGAAACCTGAATGGAATGATACAGGCCGGCGTAGACATCGGGAGCAATTCCTTCCATGTAATTGGGAGAATAGGCTTTGTCTACGCCGGCTTTTTTTAACAGGTCGATCGCTTTGTTGTAGGCGATGGCAGCCTCTGTTTCCGTATCGTAGATACCCACTTTTACATAGCCTTTTATGTGTATTTTTACAAGATATCTGGTGCGGCCCTTTTCCTGTACGGCGCTTACGCCGTGAAAGCGGTTGAAAATTTCAATATTTTCATAGCGCAGATCATTTGGGTTGCCGTTGATGAAGCGGTAGTCGCGGCCTTCCACAGCGTAATTTTTGATGCCGTAGCGGCTCATAATATTGATCTGCATCCCGTAGTCAGCCACGAAATAATGTCCGCCGCGTCTGGAAATTCTGCGGGAAGAATAGTAGAACAGATCGTCTTTATCGAAGATAAAAAAATCAGAAGGAGAAAAATAGTAGTAAAAGAACCGGGGACGGATGTAAATGGGGGAGGAAAAGTAAAGCCCGTTGTCCCGGAAATTAATCAGGCAGACCCATTTGGCGAAAGCGAGAGGAGAGTCTTCGAGATAGTCCTCCAGCCGGATGGAAGAATCATTTAAGAGCGCAGAGCCTATGCAGTAGATCTCATGCGCTTTTTTCATATCGTTGTGGCTGCCGAGGCTGATATGTTTATTGCGATAAGTTAAGGAAGCGCGATAGTATTGGCTTCCGTCCTTCTTTTTTGCAGCATATACGCCCTGTAATGGCTGATTCATGAGTCGCGCCTCCTTTTAAGTAATTGTACCATTTTTGAGAAAAAAAACAAATTCAGAAATATTTTTCCTGTTTTCTGCATAGAATATGATAGCAGCCAAATGGAGTCACAGTGTTTCAGACAGCAAACTGCTTTGACTATGGAGGAAGAGATGTACAGGAAATATATTACATGCTTCTTTTTGGCGGGGATGACCATTCTATCATCATGGCTCTGCGTCAGGGAGCTGAAAATTGACCGGATATCGGCCAAGCCTGCTTTCCGTATGGAATATCTGGACACATCGATGGAGGAGGATAAGCAAAGCTTTGTAGAGATGCTTGAGAGCGTATCTTCGGGACAGAGAGTGGTGGATTACGAGGTATTGGAACAGACGAAGAAGTATCAGTTGTCGGACAAGGACTATGAAGCGCTTCTTCGGATAGTGGAGGCGGAGGCAGGCGGAGAGGATCAGGATGGTAAGCTTCTGGTGGCCAATGTGGTCTTAAACAGAGTGAACAGCGAATTGTTCCCGGATACGGTGTATCAGGTGGTCATGCAGAAGGAGCAGGGGATCGCCCAGTTTTCACCAACCGTGGACGGCAGATACCAGAATGTCCGTGTCAGTGAAGACACGGTTGCAGCGGTAGAGCGCGCCCTGTACGGAGAAGACATTTCTCAGGGAGCGTTGTATTTCTGTGCCCGCGAAAAGGCAGATTCCGACAAACTCAAATGGTTCGACAGAAAACTGACCAGACTTTTTTCCTACGGACACCATGAATTCTTCCAGTAAGGATTGTTGCGCAGACCTTGAAAGTGTGATACTATTCAAGTTGGCAATGAGCGGTGCGCAGACAGAGGGGAAACGGGGAGGGGAGCTTGCTCACCGAAGCGTTTAACCGAATGGATGCATAGGGCGAAGCCCGTGAGCGAGGAAAACCGAAGGTTTTTCGAGCAGAGCACCGTACCTTAAACTTAAAGAAGAAAGGTATGGAAAAAAGAATGGAAGTATTATATAGCAGCACCAGAGACGGCAGGGAAAAGATTACGGCGTCCCAGGCTATTTTAAAAGGTTTGTCGGAGGACGGGGGGCTGTATGTGCCAGACCACATCCCGGCGCTTTCCTGCACCATGAAGGAGCTTGCGGATAAAAGCTACCAGGAGACGGCTTATGAGGTGATGAAGCTGTTTCTGACGGATTTTACGGAGGAAGAGCTGAAGTCTTGTATCGCGCGTGCTTACGATGCTAAATTTGACACGGAAGTGATTGCGCCGCTTGTGGAGGCGGAGGGCACCTATTATCTGGAATTGTTCCACGGAGCGACCATCGCTTTTAAGGATATGGCGCTGTCGATTCTGCCCCATCTGATGACGACTTCCGCGAAGAAGAATCATGTGGAAAATGAGATTGTGATTCTGACTGCTACCTCCGGCGATACGGGAAAGGCGGCTCTGGCGGGTTTTGCAGGTGTGCCGGGGACGAAGATCATTGTGTTTTACCCGAAGAACGGTGTCAGTCCGATCCAGGAGAAGCAGATGGTGACGCAGAAGGGGGAAAATACATATGTCGTAGGGATCCACGGCAACTTTGACGACGCCCAGACAGGGGTAAAGAAGATTTTTGCCGATAAGGAGCTGGAAGAGAGGATGAACAGGCAGGGATATCAGTTTTCTTCTGCTAATTCCATTAATATAGGGCGCCTGGTTCCCCAGATCGTGTATTATGTGTATGCTTATGCCCGCCTTTTGGAAAGAGGGGAGATCAGGGAAGGCGATAAAATAAACGTAGTGGTTCCTACCGGGAACTTCGGGAATATACTGGCCGCATTTTATGCGAAAAATATGGGAGTTCCGATCGGCAGACTGATCTGTGCTTCCAATGAAAACAAGGTGTTGTATGATTTCTTCCGTACAGGGGAATATGACAGAAACAGGGAGTTTGTGCTTACCAGTTCTCCTTCTATGGATATTCTGATTTCCAGCAATCTGGAGAGGCTGGTTTATCGGATTGCCGGCAATGACCCGGAAAAAACGGCAGATTTTATGAAAGCTTTAGGCGGGGAAGGCCGGTATGAGATTACTGGAGAAATGAGGGAAATGCTGGGAGATTTTTACGGCGGATACGCTTCCGAGGAGGAGACCGGGGAGACGATCAGGGAGCTGCAGAAAAAGGCGGGTTATGTGGTGGATACCCATACGGCGGTGGCTGCCTGTGTATACCGGAAATATGTGGAAGAAACAGGGGATCGGACGCCTTCTGTTATCGCCTCTACGGCAAGTCCCTTTAAGTTTACGAGAAGCGTCATGGACGCGATAGCACCTGTAGCAGCCTCAGGGGACGCCGGGCAATGCGATGCGGCGACGGATTTCGAACTGGTGGATGAACTGGCGGCACTGGCGGGAAAGAAAGTGCCGGGGGCGATTGAGGAAATAAGGACGGCTCCGGTAGTGCATGACCATGTATGCGGAAAAGATGAAATGCGGCGGACGGTGGAAGAGTTTTTAGGTCTGCAAGGATGATACACAAAGGAAGCGGCATGGAGGTGCGCATGGGAAATATAAATATATTTGATCTGTTGATCGGGGCCAGCGGAGTTTACCTGATTTACACGGCATTGACGATGAAGAAGACCGGAGAAATAAAAGCCGGCGTGCTTGTCAGTAAGGAAATGGACGCGGGCAGGATAAAAGATAAAGATGGATTTATCAATTATATGTTCAGCAGGGTGCTGCTGGCGGGAGCGCTCATCGTTTTATCTGCTGCAGGAAACATGGCCAAAACGGGCCTGAACGGACCGAACTGGCTTTCCACAGCAGGAGATATGGGGTTTGTTGCGGCACTCATTTTATATATGGTGGCATATGCGAAAGCAAAGAAGATGTTTATCGACTAAATGCCTGATTTTCAGGGAATAAAAGTACCGGATATGATCGGATTATGACCAATGGATATAATCCGACTATATCCGGTATTATTTTACAATAAGCTGGCTCGCAAAGCGTGACAGCGTTTGTTGCGTAGTAGAACATTGGAATGGCTATGAACGGGAGGGCATGTCCACATAATCGTGGTCCGACCCTATCGGCTTATAGGCCGGGCGGATGATCTTGCCATTGTTGGCCAGCTCTTCCATGCGGTGCGCGCTCCAGCCGGAGATACGCGCCATGGCGAAAATGGGGGTATACAGTTCCATGGGAAGCCCGAGCATATGATAGACAAAGCCGGAATAGAAATCAACGTTAATGTTGACGCCTTTGTAGATCTGCCGCTCCTTTGCGATGACTTCGGGAGCCAGGCGTTCCACCAGGGAGTAAAGCGCAAATTCTTTTTGCAGCCCCTTTTCTTCGGATAATTTTTCCACAAAAGATTTAAAAATAACGGCCCGCGGATCGGATTTGGAATAAACGGCATGGCCTACGCCGTATATGAGTCCCGCGTGGTCGAAAGCCTCTTTACGGAGAAGCTTTAGCAGATAGTCCGCTACTTCTTCTTCATCGTTCCAGTCGGACAGTACCCTTTTCATTTCCTCGAACATCTGCACCACCTTGATATTGGCACCGCCGTGCCTTGGGCCTTTCAGGGAGCCGATGGCCGCCGCAATGACGGAATAGGTGTCGGTGAGGGAAGAAGTCACCACATGAGTCGTAAAACTGGAGTTATTGCCGCCGCCATGCTCCATATGGAGTACAAGGGCGATATCCAGTATCCGCGCCTCCAAAGGCGTGTACGAACTGTCAGGACGCAGAATGTGCAATATATTCTCGGCCGCGGAAAGCTCAGGCAGCGGAGAGTGGATATACAGGCTTTTCCCATCATGATAATAGCTGTAAGCCTGGTAGCCGTAGATGGACAACAGCGGAAACAGACTGATCAGCTGCAGGCATTGCCGCAGCACATTGGGAAGGGAAGTGTCATCGGCGCGGTCATCATAGGAATAAAGCGTGAGAACACTTCTCGCCAATGTATTCATCATATCCCTGCTGGGAGCCTTCATAATGATGTCCCGGACAAAAGAGGTGGGCAGATTGCGGTAAAAACTGAGCAATGCGCAGAAATCGTCCAATTCCTTTTTGTTGGGCAATTTATCGAATAATAACAAATATGTAACTTCTTCAAAACCGAAGCGGTTATCTTTTGTAAAACCGTCAACCAGATCCTTGACATTATAACCTCTGTAGAACAAGTTTCCGTGAATAGGTATCTGCACGCCGTCCACGATCCGGTTGGCGCGGACATCGGAAATACGGGTGAGTCCTGCGAGCACGCCTTTTCCGTTCAGGTCTCTGAGCCCTCTTTTCACGTCATATTTTGTAAAAAGCTCGGTTGCAATGATATCGGCTTTTTCATTCATTTTTGCAAGTTGTATAATTTCGGGTGTGACTTCGGAATAAATATTGTGATCCATAGCCGGCCTCCTTTCAAATGATATAACTTTTTAATCATACCATAAAAAGGCGTCAAATTGTAGAAAAAAATGAATATTTCAGAAAAATGCAAGGTTTCAGGGCCAGGCTTCTTCCCTTTTGGAGAAAAACATATTACAATGAAAAAAGAAAATGAATGGGGAAATCATGAGAAAAGAGGAGATGGAAAATGAATACAGTGATACAAAAAAGGCTGGCATTGCTCAGGGAAGAAATGAAAAGGGCGGGCGTGGATTATTATATGATTCCTACTGCCGATTACCACAATTCGGAATATGTGGACGAATATTTTAAAACAAGGGAGTATTTTTCCGGTTTTACCGGATCCAATGGGACGTTGGTAGTGGGGCAGGATATGGCAGGGCTTTGGACGGACGGACGGTATTTTATCCAGGCGGAGAGGGAGCTGGAAGGAACCGGTATCGAACTGTTCCGCATGCAGGAAGAAGGCGTGCCGGAAATTCCTGATTTTTTGTATGAAAAGATGGAAGAAGGGCAGGTTCTTGGTTTCGATGGGAGGACGGTCAGCTGCAAAGAGGGACGCAGACTGGAGAAAAAACTGGCGGAAAAGAAAATTGGAATTGCGTATGGCCAGGATCTGGCGGCGGGAGTATGGACAGAAAGACCGGAAAAACCGTGCCGGGACATAACGGTGCTTCCCGATGAAATTAATGGAAAAAGTACGGCGGAAAAGCTGGAAGAGGTGAGGAAGAAATTAAAAGAGGCAGGAGCCGGCTATCTGCTGTTAAGCAAACTGGACGATTTGATGTGGCTGCTGAATATCAGGGGCAATGATGTGGAATGCAATCCGGTAGCGTTATCCTATGGTTTTTTGACGCAGGAAGAGATCTACTTTTTTGCCCAAAAGCCTGCAGTGACGGAAGCGTTTGAAAAATACGCGAAGGAGAACCGCATCATATGCAGGGATTATGATGAAATTGCGGATTTTCTGGAAAAATATGATTATAAAGGGAAAGTGTTCCTGGATGAGAGAAACAGCAATTATGCGCTGTTTAAAATTGTTTCCTCCCGGACAGGGCATGTGGCCGGAGATAATCCGACGGAAGGAATGAAGGCGGTCAAGAACGAGACGGAACTGTCCGGAATGGAGGAAGTGTACAGAAAAGACAGCGCGGCAGTGATCAAATTTATTTACTGGCTGAAAAAGAATATAGGAAAGATAGAAATAACGGAACTGTCCGCGGCAAGGTACCTGGATGACCTGCGCCGGAATACGGAAGGCTTTTTGGATCTTTCTTTCCCTACGATCAGCGCATACAAGGACAGCGCGGCGATGATGCATTATGAGGCTACGGAAGAGAGCCATAAGACGCTCGCGCCGGAAGGGATGCTTCTTGTGGATTCCGGCGGACAGTATATGGGCGGGACGACGGATGTGACGAGAACCATTGCCCTTGGCAAAATAGAAGACGAGGTAAAGAAGCATTTTACATTAGTGGCCATTGGAATGCTGCAGCTGACGGAAGCCAGATTCCTGTACGGGTGTACGGGGCGCAATCTGGATATTCTGGCAAGGCAGCCGCTTTGGAACGAAGGCATTGATTATAAATGCGGTACCGGGCATGGGATCGGGTATATGCTGAATGTCCACGAGGGTCCCCAGAATATCCGGTGGCGTTTTACGGATGGAATGAAAGAGGCCGTGATCGAGCCCGGAATGATCGTTTCCAATGAACCCGGCGTTTATGTCGAAAACAGCCACGGCATCCGAACGGAAAATATTCTTGTTGTGAAAAAGGACAGGAAGAACGATGACGGGCAGTTTTTGCGTTTTGATACGCTGACTTTTGTACCAATCGACAAAGAAGCGGTCGATACCGCCTATATGCAGCCGGTGGATGTGGAACGGCTGAACCGGTATCATGCCCAGGTATATGAAAAAACGCAGGAGTATTTGACGGAAGAGGAAAGGGAATGGCTGGCGGAGGCCACAGCTCCGATAGAAAAATGAGAAAAATCCGGTCGGGTGGAAAATCTGCCAGACCGGAAAAAAATTTAAAAAAGAATGGGGGAATCTTGACTTTTAAATTCTATTCTGACATAATACAATAGATGTACTAAGTTATCAAAAACCGCGTTTCGTAAAAAGGCAGATACATATGAAATGCGGTAAATAATATTAACAATAAATAATATAAGGAGGACATATCATGTCAACAAAAGCGTATTATCCAATTAGTGAAATTGGCGCAGGAAAAGTTGGTTTTTCCAAAACAAGATCTATCATCGAAGCTGCTTTTTATGGAAATAACGTGGTAAAGGTAAACACCTTAAAAGAAGCTTACGAACTGGCTAAAAACTCTCCCGGTACGGTAGTAACGGATATGAAAATTAAAGATGGCGAGACTTTCGGGCTGGAAAAAGATTCCAGAGTTTTATTGTTCAATGACGGCGCTGTAACCGGCCGTTATGCAGCAGCACGCCGTATCAAAGGCGAGCCGGGCGTAGACGAAGTAAAGCTCGACAAAGTAGTTATGGATGCGATCTATGAGACACGCTGGAAAACTATGTACCATGCAGAGTGCTTTATCGGCCTTGATCCTGAATTCATGGCAAAAGCCCACCTGCTGATTCCGGAAGGAGAAGAGAATATCCTTTACAACTGGATGCTGAACTTCCAGTATATGAATGATACTTATACAAAGATGTATCATGAATCGATTCCAGTAGGAAACGGCAATGAGCCGGACGTATATATTTTCTCTGACCCGCAGTGGACAGGCACCGACCAGACAGATGTATGTGACGGCAAGTGCTTATGCTACTTTAACACAGAGACAAACTGTGCAGCTATTTTAGGCATGAGATATTTTGGCGAGCATAAGAAAGGTACATTGACGCTTGCATGGGCTATTGCAAACAGAAACGGCTATGCTTCCTGTCACGGCGGACAGAAAGAATATACACTGGCAGACGGATCAAAATATGTTGCAGCTGTATTCTGACTGTCTGGATCTGGTAAATCTACACTGACACACGCAAAGCATGACGGCAAATATCCGGCGATCAAGGTACTGCATGACGACGCATTTGTAATCAACACAGATACATGTGCTTCAATCGCATTAGAGCCGACATACTTTGACAAGACAGCAGATTATCCTACCGCATGTGAAGATAACAAATTCCTGCTTACCGCACAGAACTGTTCAGCTACCCTGGATGACGAAGGAAAAGTGGTATTAGTAACCGAAGACATCCGCAACGGTAATGGACGTGCAATCAAGTCCAAGCTGTGGTCTCCAAACCGTGTAGACAAGATCGAAAGCCCTGTAAATGCTATTTTCTGGATTATGAAAGACCAGACACTGCCGCCTGTAGTAAAATTAAAAGGCGCTTCTTTAGCATCCGTAATGGGCGCTACGCTTGCTACAAAAAGATCTACCGCAGAGCGTCTTGCTCCGGGAGTAGATCCGAACGCATTAGTTATTGAACCGTATGCAAATCCATTTAGGACTTATCCATTGGTAAATGACTATGAGAAGTTTAAGAAATTAGTAGCTGAGAAGAATGTAGACTGCTATATTATCAATACGGGCGACTTTATGGGCAAGAAGGTACAGCCGAAGGATACGCTCGGCATTCTTGAAGCTATCGTAGAAAAGAAAGCTGATTTCAAGCCTTGGGGACCATTTACAGATATCGAAATCTTCGAATGGGAAGGCTTTGTTCCGAATTTAAGTGACAAGGACTATGTTTCCCAGATGAAAGCCCGCATGGCAGACCGCCTGAACAATGTAAAGGAACTGGACACAAAAGAAGGCGGCTTCAACAAGCTGCCGGAGGATGCGGCGGAGGCCATCCGCCGGGTTGTGGATCAGGCGAATTCTCTGTAAAAAAAGCGTGA
>OFGL01001830.1_pt1 | contig 11150 bp, 9 predicted proteins | sample 1521801 | NCBI WGS metagenome assembly OFGL01 (sample SAMEA3504085, study PRJEB24116) | mouse gut metagenome | biome: mouse gut; feature: mouse-associated habitat; material: faeces | place: Denmark | collected 2011 | reverse complement strand
ATAAATAAATAAATAAATAAATAAATAAATAAAATAAAATTGAAAAAAAACCCTCAAATGTTTTTCTCTAGACTTTTCTAGTTTTTCAGCTACTCTACTTCCTCTGAAATCTCCATTTTTATCTCTCCATCATGATAAAATGCTAATAAAATAGGCATTTTATATGATTTTGACATATTAGTAGTTTCTAATAGATGCAAAAATTCTCTTCCAATTCCAGAATATAATACTTCTTCTTCCTCATTCAATTCTTTCCATTCCCATAAAAATTTTAAATAATTATGAAAAATATTTTCTTTTGGTGTAGTCAAGCAAATTTGATAGATTTCCTCTTCCATATTGCGAAACAGTTCCATTCTAGTTGGCACTCTTTGATTTAAAAATTCTTTGATTCTATAAAATTCTTCTTGAATCATCTCCCTTTTCTTTCTATCTCTTTTTGCCATTTCCTGAAATAAATCAATTAATCGCATATCAAAATCTACAATACAATCATCAGGAAAAGAAAAATCCTTCTGTTCTCTTTTTTTAGCTTCCTCTGTTTTATATGCTTCCCCACTCAACAAAAATGGAATTGTTCCTGCCATTTTATAATTCCCGATAAAATCTAATACATTTAAGTACTTTTTCCCTCTATTCTTTCTCAATCCTCTTCCTAACTGCTGTAAAAATATAACAGGAGATTCTGTTGGTCTTAAAAACATAACCATATCTATAGCACAGATATCCACTCCTTCATTAAACATATCTACAGAAAAAATGACCTGTATTTCTTTATTTTTTAATTTTTCTATTGCCTTTTTTCTATCTTCTGTATATTTTTCTTTTGCATTGCTATAAACAGCGACAGCTTTTATTCCTCTCTTTACAAATTCTTCTGCCATCTGTTGTGCATGAAGTCTAGAACAACAAAACCCAAGCGCTCGTTCAGAATGATATTTTTTATAATGTTTATAAATGAGTTCATATCTTTTTTGTACTAATAATTTTTCATTTAGTTCTGCTTCTAAATATCTTCCTTTCACCAAATGAATTTCTTGATAATTTACGGTATCATCATAGATTCCATAATAGCGAAAGGAAACTAATACACCTTTGTTAATAGCCTCTGTTAAACTGATCTGATAAGGTACAATATAATCACATAATTCATAAATATTTCTTCCATCTAATCGATCTGGCGTAGCCGTTAATCCCAATAAATATTTAGGTTTAAAGTATTTTATAATTCTTTGATATTGTTCATTCACCGCATGATGAAATTCATCAATAATAATATAATCAAAATAATCCTGTTGAAAATATGCCTCATTTAAATATTTTTCTTTTCCTAAACTAGAAACAGAAGCAAAAATTATTGATTTATCTGTACACTTCTTTTCTTTATAAAAAAAACCATAATCCATAGATTTTCTTATATTATAAAAACTTTCTGCTGCTTGATATAAAATCTCTTCTCTATGTGCAATAAATAAAACTCTTTGATACGAAGCAGAATCAAATGCAGCTAAATACGTTTTTCCAATCCCTGTAGCAGCATAAACTAATCCCTTTTTAGCTCCTTCTTCCCTACTTTTTTCTAATGCATATAAAGCCTCTATCTGCACTCCTCTAGGCTGAAAAAAAGGTTCTATTACTCCCTTTTCTTCCTCCTCATAATCTTCTAATTCTTTTTGAAACATAGGTTTTTTATAAAACTTTGCATATCGTTTTAATTCTTCTTCATCTATAATAATAGAATGATGAAGAAACAAATCTTCAAAAGTAGCTAAAAATATATCAAAATTCTTCTTATCTCTTTTATCATCAAAACGATAGTTCCATTCAATTCCAGATGTTAATGCGCTTTTAGAAATATTAGAAGAACCTATGTATATCTCTTTTTTATTTTTCTGATGGAAAATATAAGCCTTTGCATGAAAAGAACGATTTTTTTCATTATAAAACCGTAAATCCACACGATCTTTTAACTCTCTTTTTAAGAGATATAAAGCCGATGGCTGTGTGATATTCAAATAGTTTCCTGTTAAAATACGAATAGTAACTCCTCTGTCTAAAGCTCGTTTTAAATCCTCTAGCAACAATTTCACACCTGTTTCCATTAGAAATGACACAATGATATCAATATGTTCTGCTTCTACAAAGCTTTTTTTCAGTTGATAGTAAAGAAATCGATTCTTATTTCTATCTCCTGTTATCGCATCGCTAAGGAAGATATCTTCTATCTCTTCTCCTTTTTCCTCAAAATTGTATTCAACCATTTTTCCGTATTTCTCTCCTGCCGCACATCCTTTGTCACCCAAATCTCTTCTATCCAAAATACATCTATCTCATCTAAAATTTCTTTTAACCCCTTCTCATCTAAATCTAAAAAATACCTTCCATTTCTCATTCCTTCAAAAGTTCCATACTTAAAAGAACTATATAAAATCCCATTTTCTTTTAATGCCTTCGCTATTTTTTCAAAAATCGCTAATAATCTTTTCTGATTCAGATGCAAAATAGAAGCACACGCCCATATTCCGTCATATTCCTTCTCTGCTTCCCATTCCTCAAAACATATCTTTTGCACACTCTTTTTTACATAAACAGATGCCAATTCACACATCTTTTCTGAACCATCTATTCCATCACAGAGATATCCCTGCTCCAAAAAGTATTTCATATCCCTTCCGCTACCACATCCAAAATCCAGAATTTTATCCCCTCTTTTTAAGTACTTCAAAAATCTCTCTTGTTCCTCCTTAAAATCAACCCCTACTGTACTTTCAAAAAATTTTTCCGCGTTTTTATCATAATATTCTATATTATAATTTTTCATTTTTTTCCTCATTCATTCTGTAGGAAACTATCTTTTGTTTCTTTTTACTTTTTCCCTTTAACTTCTTAACCAAATATACCATATCATCTAAATCATCTAATACTATTAACACCAAAACTAACAAAAGAATCACCTTAGAAGTCTTAGTTTCCTCTTTCTTTTCCATATATAATGCCATAATCAGCGCAGAAAAATACATCATTTTTTCATATGCTCTTTTACTGTAAAATTTACTCTCTTCTACTTCTTTTTTTAACTCTCTTAACATAATATTCTCTCCATTTTTTCTCATTATTTTTAAACTACCACATATAAATCTAAATCCTTTTTCTCATACTTCTTATAACACAGGTTCTTTTTTCTGAATATTTTCTCTTTGTATTTCAATCATTTTAAATAACTCATCCATTATATTATTATCCTTCTTTAAAAAATTCCTATCATGATTATAAATATAATACAATGCCGCATAATAACTATCAATTTTCACTTGCTGCTGATGAAACCCTTCATTACATTTCTTTCTTCTCTTAAATGCCTCACTTCTATTTTGTCTATAATTTTCATGATAAATATTCAATACTCCTGTCCCATCATGATAAATTCTCCATCTCGCTAACTGTGTATTAATAAATATAATCCCTTCTGAAAATCGGCAGCTCATATGTAATTGTTGACATATCTTTTCTATCTTTCTCTCTGAAAAAAAATTAGAAACTTTTCCCTTTATATTTTGGCGAAAAAGCTGTTTTGGAATACAATAAAACTTTTCCTTTTGCAGACAGCAAGTACATAACTTGCTTCCATCTAATACCTCTTTTATCTCTGCCGAAATAATTTTTGTTTTTTCTTTTTGAAGAATATAATGGCATGAATTATGATGTATAATATTTGACATATAAATTCTCACAAACTCTTTCTCTTGTATCTCTTCCATTCTATTTAATTGTTCTTTTATAATATAAAATAAATCTTTCAAATATTCTACATCATGTTTCGCAATATGAAATAAATTAGGATTAAACCTCACATGATATCTAGCTAACATTTTCTCAAAACTCGCTCCTGTATTTTTCGCTACTATATCTAAGCTTAAAATTAAATCCTGTAATATAATCACATCTTGCCAAACTCTTTTCATATCTGTCAAAACAACCATTTTCTCAAACAACCTTATCGTTTCTCTATTCCATACCACCAAAATATCGATTTTCGGAAATGTCTGCTGAAATTTTTCTGATACATCTTTTATTCCATGTGCTTCCTCTAATATATTCTTAGCAATGTGCAATAACGTCAAAGTTTCACTGCGAATTTTGTCCACATTATGCGGCTTTATTATTCTAAAAAAACTTCTTTCTTTTTTACTTTCCTCTTCTATCCACTTACCTGCTATTGTTAAAATTTCTATGTTTTCATCTTGTTCATCTTTTATATCTCCCTCTAGTTCTAAAAATAAATATCTCATACAATAGTTACCACCTGCCTTTTTTAATAAAAAATATAAACGAAGACAATCATTGCAAATAATAACTTCTTCTCTCTCTTATAATCAAATTTTTCCTTATATATCCAATATATCTATTATTATAGTTAGAAAACAGCAAAATAACAACTAGAAACTTTCAAAAACATAAAAATACTGATTACTATTCTATGATATAGATATTTTTTACATACTCTGCCTAAAACTTAAAGATATTTCTATTTGAATTATTTTTTGCTCAAAAGTTCACAAGGGTTCGCACAGGAAGGAAGACCTCTTCCAACGAAGCCACGCTTTCGCTCCGTTCCAGACGTAACGGTACTAAATTCGCAGCCCCTAATGGAGCTGCTCATTAAGTGCCGACGTCTTCCAAGGGGCTTCTTTTGGAATGATGTCTTTTCTACGCTAGTTTGTTGAGGGTTCTAATTTGTGAAAAGTAATTATACTCATAGAGAAAAATATGTTGTTATGAAACAGTTTCAGTCCATGTTTCCACTTTTTCAAAATATAGAAATAATTCTGCTGGAATCTTGAATGTATTAGGGGAAACAGGTGTCTGTATTACAGAACCTTTTAGGGGAAGATTATGTGTTCCTATTTCTTTATCAGGTTTTAATCTCATCAAGAAAAAAGATGAACTTTTTTGATGTGTTTCTGGACAAGATTTTAGGTATTGTTTGGAATAGAATGTCAGGCTTAAGTCTTTACTACATTCATATTCTATCCCAATATAACACATTCCTTTTGGGCAGTTTTGTTCTAATGCTTTATAACTGTGTTCTTTTGCCTGCTGTAGTTCATCTGGTGAAAATCTTTCTAACAATTTGGGATCGCTCAACTGTTCTTCGGTATGTTTCCATACATCGATTAAAGTGACATTATTGATATAGCATTGTACCTTATCTTTATAATTATCCATGAAATAGAAAGAGGAGGTTTTCCCTACATTTAAAGTGACTGTTTTTTCCAGTATGTGTTGAATGGGTTCTGGTTTATGTATTATGGTTATAGGCATATCTGGCGAATATTTGGGAAGTTTTTCTATATGAGAGATATTTAGAGTTATTAACTGCAGATTGTCCCAATCCTCATTTTTCAGCCATTCCGGAATCACCCAACCAGCACTCATCATGTCAAAAAACAACTGGATAGTTTTATAATCATCTGAGGAATATGTTAAAGAGCCACCTGTACCGCCTTGTACTTGCAGCTTTTCATTACCAAGATAGAAAGTGCTGCAATGTAAATAGCAACAGTCAATTTTTTCCTGTTTTTTTAATACCCTTCGTTGGTTATAGATGCCTTTTCTAGTTGTATTTTTTGATTCAATATAAGGTTCTATGATATAGAGCCTTGCTTCATCTGATAAGGTCATGCCGATAATGTGGTATTTTTTATTATCCCGTTCTATCGTTTTTCCAATCACAAGAATATCCTTCCATTTTTGATGAAAACCTTCTAAAAATAAAAAATTCATGATGATATGATACCTCACTTAAACTTTGATGAAACTATTATATCATGAATAGATGAATAATTATAGATGAACAATTTCAAACTCTTGATTTTTTATTCTAGAATAGCCAATAAACTAGCACAGGGAAGGAAGTATTCCGAAAGAAGCCCCTTGGAAGACGTTGGTACTTAATGAGCAGTTTCGCAAGAAGCGAAACCGCGAATTTAGTACCGCTACGTCTGGAACGGAGCGGGAGCGCGTCTGACTACCCTTCGCTGCTATCCGATATGGATTTTTCGCCAGCTCCCCCAAACAATCATAAAAACCTGCTCTAATATTAACTTTCTTTCTTATCCGCTCTTTTTTTCTTTAAATTACTAAATACCAACCAAAGTGAACCTGTAATACATACAGAAGAATATGCACCACAAATGATACCAACTAATAATGGTAATGCAAATTCTCGAATCGCGGATACTCCTAAAAGATATAATACTACTACCATGACAAAAGTAGTAAACGAAGTATAAATACTTCTAGTCAATGTCTGTGTAACACTCATATTTACAATATCCTCTAAGGTATCTTTTGTCTTTTTTGTTCTCATATTCTCTCGAATACGGTCAAAGATAACAATTGTTGCATTAATAGAATATCCTACAATTGTGAGCATACACGCGATAAAAGTATTTCCTACTGCTGTCTTTGAAATGGCATAAAATGCTAATACTACTAATACATCATGCAGCAAAGCTAACACTGCACTTGTCGCGAAATTAATATCACTGAAGCGAATCCAGATATAAATTAGCATTAAAACAGTGGCGATTACTACCGCGATAATCGCATCAGTTTTCATCTCTGAACTGATACTAGGACTAATCGTTTCTGCTGTGATAAACGATTTATCCACTCCGAATTTCTCTTCTAACGCATTGTTCAAATTTTCTCTTGTCGCAGTATCTAATTCCTTTGTTTTGATAATAAAGGCGTTAGACCCTTCTACTTTTTGTATCTGTGGAGTAGTATCATTTGTCACTTCCATAATGGTAGGTGTTATCTTTTCATTAAATTCTGCCAATGTATAATCTTCATTGAATGTGACATTTGTAGAAGTTCCTCCTGCAAATTCAATACTATAATTTAAAATATTATTTGTATTCGTTTTATTGATACCTAAGAATACAAAACCAATTATAATAGCAGCAATAGAAATACCAAAAAAGATATATTTATTTTTTACAAAGTTAATTGCCTTTTTCTCTTTTTGCTTTCCATAAAATTTTTCATCTTGAAATCCCAAATGATATAAAATATTTAAACTGAACTTTGTGACTACTAATGCGGTAAACATGGAAACTGCGATACCAAGCATTAAGGTCTGTGCGAATCCCTTTACTGTTCCAGAACCTTTTATCATTAATACAAATGCCGCTATAATCGTTGTGATATTTCCATCTAAAATCGCAGACATCGCCTTTTTAAATCCCTCATTAATCGCAGAGCGAACGGTTTTTCCAGCCCCTATTTCTTCTCGAATACGAGCAAAAATAATCACATTTGCATCTACTGCCATTCCAATAGATAATACAATACCAGCGATCCCCGGAAGTGTCAAAGTCAAGTCAAATGCATTGAGCAGACCGAGTACCAATCCCACATATAAAGTGAGCGCTAATCCAGAAGCAACTCCGCTGATTCGATATACAAGAATCATAAAAACAATCACAATGAGAAATCCAATAAAGCCAGCGATTAAACTGGTAGAAATCGCTTCTTGTCCTAACTTAGGTCCTACTACATTAGAACGCAGTTCCTTTAACTCTAAAGGCAGAGAACCTATACGGATAGTAGCCGCCAATCTATCTGCTGCATCCCAGCTTCCCATTCCCTCGATCACACATGTTCCCTCTGTGATAGGACTTTGTACAGTAGGATAGCTGATGATAGTCCCATCATATACAATATAAATGACATCTTTATTCTCTGCTGCCTTTGTAGTAGCTTCTGCAAACGCTGCTTTTCCACTTTCTGTTAAAGTGAGCTGTACCAAATATTCTCTAAAACCAGTTGTAGAATTTGTGCTAGAAACAGCCTGTGCCTCTTCCACATCACTTCCTGTCATCACCACATTAAAATCTTTATCTAAAAAAGCTAAAGAACCCGGTTTTCCTAACTCCTCTAAAATAGTATTCGCATCTGTCACACCCGGAATCTCCACATTAATTCGGTTAGATCCTTCCTGATAGACATCTGATTCTGTACTATAATTTTGTACTCTCAATTTTAATTTATAAATCGTATCATCAATATCTGTCTGTGTAAAATCTTTTTCCACTACTTCATAAGTGATGCTCACACCACCTGCCAAATCTAAGCCCAACCGGATATTTTCGGCAGACCCTGTTTTTGTCGGTCCAATTCCAAATGCCACAGTAATTCCAACTATTATAATCACCGCTAAAAGTGCTATAAGCTCAACGATATACTTCGTATTTGTTCCTGAATTGGATTTTCTTTTTGTATTCGTTCCCATCTTTTCTCCTTTTTAAAATATCATATTACTGGTTATCCATCTATTATAAACCATTTCCTATGTTTTTTTCTGATTTTTTTATTCTTCTGCTAATGCTGCCTTTATCATAATGGCACATTCCACTCTTTTTCGTTCTAATTCACATCCTATATCATAGGCATCTGTAATAGAATGATGAAATTTATAAGAGTTTGCTGCACAGCCCCCACTACAATAAAATCTGGCAAAACAATCTTTACATTTTTCTTTAGCATAAACATTACATAGCTTAAATTCATCTCTCATGTTAGTATTTGTAATACCTTCCTCTACATTGCCGAGTAAAAATTCTTCTTCTCCAACAAACTGATGGCAAGGATATAAATCTCCCCATGGAGTGACTGCCAAATATTCTGTTCCAGATCCACATCCAGATAGTCTTTTTGCAACACATGGTCCTTGTTCTAAATCAATCATAAAATGAAAAAATTCAAAACCTCTGCCCTCTTTTTTCCTCTTGATATATTCCTTTGCCAATTTGTCATATTCCTCACAAATTTGGGGAATATCTTCTTTCTGTATCGCATAAGATTCTTCTTCAGAAGCCACCACTGGTTCTATGGACATCTGTTTAAATCCTAAATCAGCAAATTCTATCACATCTTTAGAAAAGTCCAGATTATTTCTGGTAAAAGTTCCTCTGATATAATAATCCTTCTGCCCTCTTTTCTGCGCAAATTTCTGAAATTTAGGCACAATCATGTCATAACTACCCTTTCCATTCCGAAATGGGCGCATCATGTCATTCACTTCTTTTCTTCCATCTAAACTGAGCACAACATTACTCATCTCTTTATTCAGAAACTCCATGATCTCATCATTTAGTAATACCCCATTTGTGGTCAAAGTAAACCGAAAATTCTTATTGTGTTCTTTTTCTTTTGAACGCCCATATTCCACAAGCTGTTTCACCACTTCCCAATTCATCAGTGGCTCTCCACCAAAAAAATCCACTTCTAAGTTTCTTCGATTTCCTGAATTTTCTATCAAAAAGTCAAGGGCTTTTTTTCCCACTTCAAAACTCATCAAAGCTCTGCGCCCATGGTATTCTCCTTCTTCTGCAAAGCAATATTTACATGCTAAATTACAGTCATGAGCGATATGCAAACAAAGCGCCTTTACTACTGTTTTTCTCTTCTTAAAATCTAAAACATAATCTTTATAGACATCTTCAGTAAAAAGCATCTCTTCTTTTTTTAGCTCTTCTACTTCTTCTATCGCTTCTTTTATTTCCTCTTCATTATACCTATCCTTTAAATCATCATAAATTTCTTCTTTCCTTTTCTCTTCAAATAATGGTATAACATCATAAACTACATCATCTACGACATGTACAGACCCACTATTGACATCCAATACAATATTATAACCATTATTTTTGTACTGATAGATCACGATTTATTCCCCTTTCTCTTTCTAAATTTATAAAAATTTTTCTATACTATTCCTCAACAGATTTCTCCTTTTCCAAAACAAGCTCTCCCACATCTTGGAATCCAGTTTATAGCAATGAAAAAAATCAACGCTTTCGCGTTGTATTTTTGTCCTCTTTTCCGATAAAATTGGCAACAAAAGCATCCTTCATACCATTACCCCCTGCTTTTGCTGCCAATTTCATCAGAGTCAAATACTTCTATGTGTACGTTGGCTCATCACTCCACAAAAATAAAATGCTGTCTAAAAGTGTCAACCTGATATGTAAGAAATCAAAATTCTCAACAACCTAAAACCTTCGCACCAATTATAACAAACATTTCACTCATTCAAAGCCAACCCATTACAATAAGAAAATGAGTGCGAACTATTTGTTTTCACAACTCTGATTTCCTACTGTACAAGATGTCTTGCAAGCAGACTGACAAGATGTCTGACATTCGCCGCATCCACCTTTTTTCATAGTTTCTTTTAATGTTTTGTTGCTTAATGTTTTCACATGTTTCATATAATTACCTCCTGTATAATCTCAACTCGCCTTATTATAGCATATCCTTTTCTATTTTGGAAGTATTTTTTTCTATCTGTTCAGCTTAACATACCCCCTAACATTCCTCCACCTGCGCAGAGAAAGAAAACCAGTATAGCATGATTAAAATCAAGATAAAATCCTTTATTCACAATAAAAGAAACCATAGATACAATAAAAAAATACGACAATCCTACTAAAAATCCCCAAAGAAATTTCTTTTGTTTCATAATTTTTCCGATAAGTAATCCCCCTAATAAGTTCACTACAACATATACGATTGTAAGTCCTATCCGAATGCTTGAATTAGACAGCTTAAATTTTAATAACAAAAAAGCTAATAAAAGTAATGCTCCGGCTGTCACTATGTATTCTAATAAAATGACCTTTATAATACGTATCCCTTTTTCCATATAGAACCTCTTCCTTTTATTTTTACTATTATATGGCTAATACCTTTTTTTCATGAATGATAATAGAATGATAATATTTTACGGTTTAAAGGAATTGTTGAAGTCTGTTCACAGGATAAACAAAGGTTCGCTTAAGCCGAGGAACATTCCAACGAAGCCGCGCTCCCGCTCCGTTCCAGACGTAGTGGACACTAAACTCGCAATCCCTTACGGGTTTGCTCATTAAGTGCCAACGTCTTCCAAGGGGCTTCTTTTGGAATTGTTCCTCGGCTTAAGCTAGTTTTTCAACTCGGCTAGTTTCTTGTCGCGATGGGTAATTTATGACAAAAAATGACTTTGCAATATAATACTATTTTTCATCTTTCTATTCTATGGTTATCATGAATATGATTTTCACAGATTAGAACAGCCAACAGACTAGCGGAGGCAAGCACCT
>OFGL01001814.1_pt1 | contig 11238 bp, 10 predicted proteins | sample 1521801 | NCBI WGS metagenome assembly OFGL01 (sample SAMEA3504085, study PRJEB24116) | mouse gut metagenome | biome: mouse gut; feature: mouse-associated habitat; material: faeces | place: Denmark | collected 2011 | reverse complement strand
TGACCGCGCCGCCCAGTTTTCACCTTTTGCGGCCCTGACCGGACATCATGAAGCAATCAAAGAAGCCGGCCGTATGACGTCCCAAAAAATATCTCTGGACGAAAACGCCAAAAGCATTTTAGATCAAAAACTGCAGATGATCTTAGAGCGTCCCTCGCAGGAAATAACACTCACTTATTTCCTCCCAGATCCGCAGAAGGACGGCGGTGCCTATATTGATTATACCGGGGTAATAAAAAAAGCCGATACGCAGAAGCGGCTTCTGATTATGGAAGACCATACTGCCATACCGATCGATGATATTATAGATCTGCGCGGACAGCTTCTTTCTTGAAACGTCCGCGCAGCAGTAGAAAAACTATAGCAGCGGTGCAGCAACCTTCGCCAGAAACCCGGTTATCTTCACTTTCCATGCTTCGTTTTTAATTGTTTCCGGTGTTGCTTTTCTGCACCGGCTCAGAGTATCTTGAAAATCTTCTTCTGTTTCATTTGGAAATCCTACAATAAATGTTGTACGAATTGCAATATCAGGCATTGCTTGTCTTAATTTTGTTATTTTTTGTTTTAAAATTATTCTATTACTTATTCATGTCCATTTCCGCCGCAAGCTTGTGGAGAGCGGCTTCCTCGCTTTTCAGTTCGGCAGCCTCCTTCTTCCCGACCTCGGGATCATGTCCCTCTCCCTTGTGACCATGCTCTTCCCTGGCCTGAGCCATGGCTATGAAGAGCGCGGACAGGAGCGTGAACACATAAGCCTGGATGAAACTAACCAGCACATCGAGCGCAAGCATGAAGAGGGAGAACAGCACCGACACAACCGTGGCGGCCCCGGCCATCGCCGCTCCGAAGGCAGCGAAGATGAAGATCAGCAGGGTCAGCGTGATCACAATCATGTGGCCTCCCATCATGTTGGCGAAAAGACGGACGCAGAGTGCGGCAGGCTTTGTGAAGATACCGAACACCTCTATCATCTGCATGATGGGGAGCGGGAACTTCAGCAACAACGGCACATCCGGCCAGAATATCTCTTTCCAGTAATGCTTTGTTCCGAGCACGTTCGTTATGATGAAAGTGCAGAGCGCCAGAACCAGAGTCACAGCGATATTGCCGGTAAGATTGGCTCCTCCCGGGAAAATCACAACCAGACCCGTGAGGTTCATCACGAGAATGAAGAAGAACACGGTGAGAAGGTAAGGCGCGAACTTGCGGGCGTTGTCACCAAGAGCCGGCTTTATGTTGTCATAATAAATGAACGACACGCACAGCTCAATGAACCCCATACCTTTGCGGGGAGCCCTAAGCCCGTTTTTGCGATAGAACCGGGCCAGCGACATCACCATGAGGAAGACGATTACCACTGCTATGAAAATAGCTGCCACATTCTTCGTGACCGACAGATCCAGAGGGCGATATTCGCGATAGTACTGGCCGTCCACAAGGACATATCCGTCGATCACGGGAAAGGCATTGTCCGAAGCCTTGTCGGCACGCTCCCTTGCGAGAGCCTCGTCCACAATTCCCCTGTCCTCTTCAGAGAGCGGGAAAATCTCCACGATTTTGTCCTTATGACTGCTGACATGGGCGATCACAAAGCTGTACTGCCTGCCGTCGCGCTCACAAACCTTAACCACAGGTTCCGACACGTGATGGACTTTGCCGTCCTCCCCTTCTTCCTCCTTAACTTCCGTAAGGCCGGCGGAACTGAAACAGAACCAATGGCCGTCCTGCGAGCGGACGATGCAGGGAAGAGGCATCCTGTAGGTATGGCTGAAAGGGACTTCCCAGCCGTAGCCGTCACCGAGATGCTCGAAAATTATTTCCTTCACATCTATGTCCTTTTTCTCCCCTTCGCCGCCCGACGCCAGGCACTTTCCGGGCAACACGGCCAGGAGAGTCAGCAGAAACGCCAATATGGATATTCTTTTCGACATCATTGTAACGGTTCTTAGTAGATGCACACTGAAATTTTGTTATGGTTCACGTCGGCGAGGCCTCCGGCGATATCGACGTATGCCTCCTCACCGGTTTCGGTCACATATTTTAGGCGACCCTTGACAAGCACCGATATGATCGGGGCGTGGTCCTTGAGCACGGTGAAGGAACCCAGTTCTCCCGGGAGGGTGACTGATGTGACCTCACCGGAGAAAGTCACCTCATGAGCCGATATTATTTCTAATGTCATCTTAATTCTGTTTTATTTTCACTTCAAGTCCTTGAGCATCTCATTGCCCTTGGCGATAGCCTCGTCGATAGTTCCGACATTGAGGAACGCCTGTTCGGGAAGATGGTCGAGTTCTCCGTTTAGAATCATCTTGAATCCTCTGATAGTCTCCGCAAGGGGTACCATCACGCCGGGGAGACCGGTGAACTGGGTAGCCACGAAGAAAGGCTGCGAGAGGAAACGCTGCGCACGGCGTGCGCGTGCCACAACCTGCTTGTCCTCGTCGGAAAGCTCGTCGACACCGAGGATGGCGATGATATCCTGAAGTTCGTTGTACTTCTGAAGAAGCTGCTTCACCGCCTGCGCCGTGTTGTAGTGATCCTCACCGACAATGTTCGGGTCGAGGATACGCGATGTGGAATCAAGCGGGTCGACGGCGGGATAAATACCGAGCTCGGAAATCTTACGGTTAAGCACCGTAGTTGCGTCGAGGAAGCTGAAGGTGGTAGCGGGCGCCGGGTCGGTAAGGTCATCGGCAGGCACGTAGATGGCCTGTACAGACGTGATGGATCCCTGCTTGGTCGATGTGATTCGCTCCTGAAGCGCACCCATCTCCGACGACAGAGTGGGCTGGTAACCCACGGCCGAAGGCATTCGGCCGAGAAGAGCCGACACCTCGGAACCAGCCTGCGTGAAACGGAAAATGTTATCGATAAAGAGGAGAATTTCCTTTCCTCCACCATCTGTATCGCGGAACTGCTCGGCCACTGTAAGACCGGAAAGCGCCACGCGGAGACGCGCGCCCGGAGGCTCGTTCATCTGACCGAACACCAGAGTGGCCTGGGAGTCGCCGAGAGCCTTATGGTCGACATCGGCAAGATTCCACTCCCCTTTCTCCATACCCTCCTTGAACTTGTCGCCATAACGGATCACACCGCTCTCGATCATCTCGCGCAGAAGGTCGTTGCCCTCACGGGTACGCTCGCCGACACCGGTGAACACCGAGAATCCGTCATGACCCTTGGCGATATTGTTGATGAGCTCCTGTATGAGCACGGTCTTGCCCACACCGGCACCACCGAACAGACCGATCTTACCACCTTTGGAATAGGGTTCCAGAAAGTCGATCACCTTGATACCGGTATAGAGGATTTCCTGCGATATAGCCAGGTCGTCGAATGATGGAGCGGGCTGATGGATGGAGCGCAGCTTTTCGTCATCAAGTTTTCCGAGCATGTCGATCGACTCGCCGATCACATTCAGAAGGCGGCCCTTCACCTGGTTGCCGGTCGGCACGGCTATCGGGCGCTCAAGGTTTCTCACCTTCACGCCGCGGCGCACGCCGTCGGTACTTTCCATGGCCACGCAGCGGACGATGTCCTCGCCGATGTGCTGCTCTACTTCGAGGATCAGCTCCTCCCCGTTGTCACGCTCTACCTTGAGAGCCGAATAGATGGGCGGAATGTTCTCCTTACCGCCTTCGAAAGAGACGTCGATCACCGGGCCAATCACCTGGGTCACCGTTCCATAAATTTCGCTCATATCTGTTTTAATTTTTTTCAGTTATTAGAAGTGCCATCCGAAAGCCACGAACACCGCCATCAGCACGAGGTTGGCCAGAGAGAAAGGCATAAGGTATTTCCACTCGAAAGAGAGCATCTGGTCGATACGCACACGAGGGAACGTCCACTTGAACCAGATTATCACAAACGAGATAAAGAACGCTTTGAGCAGGAACCATACCGGCGAGGGGATGAAATCCATCACCGCGTTGAAACCGTCCCATCCCGGAATGTGGAGAGGCATCCAGCCACCAAGGAACATCAGCGACGCGATTCCCGAAACGATGAACAGGTTGAGATACTCGGCAAGGTAGAAAAAGCCGAAATGTATACCGGAGTACTCCGTATGGTATCCGGCGGTAAGCTCATGTTCGGCCTCGGGGAGGTCGAAGGGGCCGCGGTTGGTTTCGGCAGTGGCCGCAATCACGTATATTATAAAGGCGATTATAGCGGGCACGTGTCCTTTGAAGAGGAACCATGCGTCTTTCTGGGCCCAGACGAGTTCGCTGATATTGAGCGTTCCGGCAAGCACGCAGATCGTGATGAGGGCAAGACCCAGCGAGAGCTCGTAACTTACCATCTGCGCGCCGCTTCGCATGGCGCCGATAAGCGTATACTTATTGTTGGACGACCATCCGGCAAGCAGAATACCGAGCACTCCGACTGATGAAACCGCGAGCACGAAGAATATACCTATGTTCCAGTCTATGATCTGGAGACCGTTGCCCCAGGGAAGACACGCGAGCATCACTACCGACGAAGTAATCACCAGATATGGCGCGAGCTTGAAAAGAAAGCGGTCAGTTCCTTTGAGACAGATAAGCTCCTTGATAAGAATCTTGAACATGTCGGCGAACACCTGAAGCAAGCCCCACTTTCCGACACGCATCGGGCCGAGACGGCACTGGAACCATGCGCAGAGTTTACGCTCGTAGAGGATATAGAAAAGCGCCAGTACTGTGTAGACGAGAAGGACACCGACACCGATCAGCACGCATTCGATGAGAATCGCCAGCCAGTCGGCCATGCCCGTGCCGAGCAGCCAATCGTTGAAGGCCGAGGTCCATTTTCCGAAGTCGAACATATATTGTTTATTCTAATGTTAGGTTATATTCTTGTTCTAATTATCTGTCGATGTCGGGGATTACGAAGTCGAGCGCGGCACCGATGGTGATAAGGTCGGCTATCATATATCCCGAGCATGTCAGGTCCATCACGCCGACAAGGTTGAAGCAGGGGCTCTGGAAATGCACACGCCAGGGGGTCTTCTCACCTTTCGACTCAATATAGACTCCGAAAGTTCCACGGCTCGCCTCCACCTGCTGGTACCAGCGTCCTTCGGGCAGCTTCAGGATCTTGGGCACCTGGGCGCGGATGTCTCCCTCCGGGATATTGTCGACAAGCTGTGCGAGTATGCGGCAGCTCTGCTCTATTTCCTTCATTCGGACCATATAGCGGGAGAAGGAATCGCAGCCGTCAAGGAGAACCTCGTCGAACTCCACGCGGTCGTATGCGGCGTACGGATGCTTCTTGCGGCAGTCGCAGCTCCATCCGGAGCCGCGTCCACTCGGGCCGGTGATGTCGTAACTTACGGCATCCTCCTTCCTGAGCAAGCCGACACCCTCAAGACGATTGCGGGCTATAAGGTTGTTGGTGAACACCGTATGGTATTCTTTCAGACGCTCCGGCATGATTTCGACCAACGCTTTCACATCCTTGACGAAATCAGGGTGGATGTCTGCCACTACACCGCCTATCACGTTATAGTTCATCGACATGCGGGCACCGCATGTCTTCTCGAAAATATCGAGCACCATTTCGCGCTCACGGAATCCGTAGAAGAATGCCGTGGTGGCTCCGAGGTCCATGGCGGTACAGCCGAAACTGAGCAGATGCGACGAGATTCTCATCAACTCATCCATCATGGTGCGGATCACCACCGCCCTCTCCGGCACCACGATGCCGAGAGCCTTCTCTATACAGAGACAGAGGCAGTGACGGTTCATGTGGGCCGACATATAATCCATTCTGTCCGTGAAATGGAGAAGCTGCGGGTAACCGAGTCCTTCGCAGAGTTTTTCGATTCCGCGATGGATATATCCCGATACAACATCTACCTTTCTGACCATCTCTCCGTCGATGGAGGCACGGAAACGCATCACACCGTGGGTGGAAGGATGCTGGGGGCCGATATTGATGACATATTCATCTTCCCCGAACACTTTCTTTGGATTCTCCTTCACATTTCCATTACCGTCGAGAGTGAAAGTGCGGGTATCGTCCTCGTTCACCTCATCCTCAAGACGGATAGGATTCAGGCCGGGGCTGGCGTCATAGTCCTTGCGGAGAGGATTGCCCACCCAGTCATTGCGGAGGAAGAAGCGGCGCATGTCGGGATGGTCTATGAATTTGATTCCGAACATGTCGTAGACCTCACGCTCCTGAAAATTTGCCACGCCCCAGAGATCGCTGACGGTGTGGATGTAAGCGTTTTCGCGGTCCGCGCACACCACCTTGACGGCGAGCATTTCCCACGCACGCGAAGTACTGGTGAGGTAATAGACCACGCCGATGCTCTCTTTCCAGTCGACACCCACAACAGCAGAGAGGACGTCGAACGCAAGTTCATTTTTCAGTCTGGCAGCAAAATCATGCCAGTCCTTTTCCGCCACATTCACCAGCAGGCAGTCGCCCTGCTCGAACTCCGCGGCGGGATATATCTTTAATATTTTATCTTTTATGTCGCTCATGATGCTTTTGTGTGGAGGTTAGCCAATCTTTCCCTTCTCTTCGGGATGTTCCGCGAAGAATTCCTCGATTTTTTCCTTGCGGTTGGCACCGCCGAAGAATTTCTGCACCTTAATCTTGCGCTGCAGCTGCATAAGCCCGTAGAACATCGCTTCCGGACGCGGAGGACAACCAGGGATATACACATCCACAGGAATGATCTGGTCCACGCCGGGCACCACGCAATAAGAATTCTTGAACGGGCCGCCGGAAACGGCGCAACCGCCGCAGGCTATAACATATTTCGGCTCGGCGAGCTGTTCGTAAAGACGGCGCATCACAGGCGCCATGCGATGAACTATCGTACCCTGAACCATTACATAATCCGCCTGGCGGGGCGAGTTGCGGGCCACCTCGAATCCGAAACGGGCCATGTCGTAACGTGCCGCGCCGAGACACATGAACTCGATGGCGCAGCAGCTCGTGCCGAAACAGAGCGGCCAGAGGGAATTGGCGCGACCCCAGTTGATCAGTTCATCGAATTTGCCGACCACCACATTGGCGCCGGTCGCGTTGAGTTCCTCCACGAGCTGATCAATATACTCGTTGTCCTTGAAGTCCTCACGCTTCATGCTTTTGATATGGTCTAATCCCATTTGAGCGCTCCTTTCTTCCAGGCGTATGCCAGACCTAATACAAGTACAAACATAAAGATTCCGATACAGAGGAGACCCTGCGGACCCATTCCGCGCATCACCACCGACCAGGGATAAAGGAAGACAACTTCGACATCGAACAGGAGGAAGAGAATGGCGAAGATGTAGTAGCCGGCCTTGAACTGAATCATCGAATGGCCGCGTGTCGGGATACCGCACTCGTATGGCTCCGCTTTCCTTAATGAATAAGATTTGGGAGAAATCAATTTGGCTATAAGCAACGCCGCAAATACGAGGCCGATACCGGTGATTGCCGCTGTAATCGACAACTCGGCGTTGCTTATACTGCACAATAGATTCATATCTTGTTATTATTTAATTGATTATATTAATCTTAGAGATGCGGGTAGCAAACCATTCCCGCACTTATCCGCAAAATTAGCCAATTTTTTCCGAAGTGGCAAATAATTTCATAACACATTTTGCACATTTTTAACATTTCGGTGCAATTTCGGTAAAAACATTGCTAAAAAACATATCCGGGAGGGTCTATACCATGTATACCCTCCCGGACTGATAACATTTTGCTTGAAAAAATCCGGTCTGACCGTAGCTGTCGCAGTTTTACTTCTGCTCAGCGCCCTCTTCCAACATCAAAATATAGTTGCCGTTGAATTTACCATCGAACACTTTCTTGACCTTATATTCGATGTCGGCGGAACATTTTTCAGCATCGAATGTCATGCTGAATCTGTCGAAAGGGAATCCACGGTTCTCAGTGAAATCCTCTCCCTCGATCTGTTCGGGATTCACATCCGTCACCTCGATCACGTAACCGTTCTCATTGAAAGTGACCGGAAGTCCGCGGAGGGCGAGTTTAAGCTTCGGCATGTTGGGCGCGAAGCATGCGTTAATCAGGAATACATCGGCTTTCGGCGCACCCTCTTTCTTGAGATCAAGCACCACCCGATATTCGATCTTATCGGAAGTGAACGGCTTGTCCATGCCGGGGTAGGACGTGGTGGTCGTTCCCTTGAAAGTCACGTCAGGCCAGAATGTCCTCACGCTCCACTTGTCGTCAAGCTTATAGCTCATCACAGTATAATATTCCCGCTGGCGCACCGGATCCGTGATCTTGTCGTTTTTCGGAACAGATACCGGATAACCTGGAATTTCCGCCGAGGGCATATAAGCCGCGTAAGTCAGCAGACAGTCAAAGTCCTTGACCGAAGTCTTCTCATTGCCGGTCACATCGGACCCCGACATAAATATACAGGCATACTCCGACTCCCCGATCCTGATAGAGCCAGACTTGTAAGGAAGCGCCATCGTCTTGAACGAGACTTTGTCATCCTTGTTTACTTTCATGTCGTTGATGAACATCTCCATAGTCTGCGTCTGTGCGCCAATATCAACATGATTGTTATATTGATAGCGTACGGGAGCCACGTAAGGAGCCTCCCCTTCGGCTGCGACGATGTTATATGTTCCGAAATTCACAGTCTCGCTGAAAGAATATCCGGGTTCTTTCTTATCGCAGGCAGAGAATCCGACTGCAATAGCCACTCCGCAGGCGGCAACAATCATTTTTTTCCTCATTATTTACAGATGTTTGTTTTGTCACTGATTTAACGGGCATTCACGGCAGGTCAGATTTTCCGCCTTGCACGCCCACGCATTATATAATGTATTTTTCGCTAATTTATTGCACAACATCAGCCTGATTAATCATTACGACAGAATGTCAGTTTCCATGCTCTCTTTCTACTTCTATATGTTGATTCTGAAAGTGACTCCGGCCTGGACCGGACGCCCGCGCTGCAGAAATTCATTGCCCATCGACATGAAATAGAAAGTGTAGTAACGTGTGGCGGTCAGGTTTTTTCCCCATACCTGAAGGCTCCAGCGCTTTGTTTCAAGCGACAGGGACGCTCCGAGAAGTGCATAGAAATTCTGCATCAGTGAGTTCTGCTCATTCCAGTATATTTTGCCGGTTCCGCGCATGCTCACATCGGCGACAAGAGCCTTTATATGCTTGTGAGGCAACGGTATTGTCCACACTCCCTGAATAAACAGTGTATTTTGCGGGGCATACGGCACAAACTTTCCTGAAAAATTCTCTATTCCGTTGAAAAAATCGATAAATCTGGCATTGGTATATCCATAGCTTGCCGTGAATGCAAGCCGGTCCACCGGAGTCCAGCTGGCCGAGAGTTCGCCGCCAAAACTGCGGGTCCTTCCGGCATTGGTCATGATGCGCCCGGTGGTATTGCCGTCCGGGAACATGGTCAGCTGCTGGTCGGTGCAGTCTATGTAGAACAGCGACACATCAATATTCAGCCGCGCCGAGGGGAACGACAGATGCGAGCCTACCTCGAAGTTCCAGGAATACTCAGGGCGGTATCCCACTATGTCATCGACATCATACCTGGAGCCGATACCCATCACTCCCATAAGCCGCTGCTGGAGCACGTCGCTGAACATCTGTGTGTTGAAGCCCCCGGCTTTGTAACCTCTCGATATCACTCCGTAGACATTGTTCTCCCCCTCCATGGGAAGAGAATATACCGCGCCAAGTTTGGGCATCCAGTTGAAATAGTTGCGGCGCAGTCTGTCGCTGTCATCGATATCGATTGAAACGTGGCGCTCTGGCGAAAGAGCGCCGTCATCCTCGAGCCGGAATATTTCGTATCCCGTATGACAGATGCTTCGGTAGTCGAGAGCCGTGGTTTCGAAATCGAGACGAATACCTGCCGTGAGACGCCATCCGCCCAGTTCCAGACGCGACTCATGGTAAAGCGCGGCGCCGGCCGCCGGAATGGCAAACCGACTGTCGAGAGGAAATTCCCGGGTATCCCATTTTACAGGATAATACGGGTTGGCGCTGTTGCGGTGATCCTCTATCAGACTTGAGATACCTTTGTCCTTGAAAGTGACCGGAGCCGTCATGTCGAGATGCTTGTAGAAGAGAAAGGCTCCGGTCAGCCAATGATACCTCGAGTCGCTACGGTCTCCGCGGAACACTATATCCTCCGTCACTGAAGTCTCGTGCTGACGCTGTGTGAGGGTGAAGTACGGTTCGGGGAGAAAATCCTGGTCAAGGGTCATGTTGTCGTCAAGGCGCTGTACCGTCGTGATGGAAGTCATCGAAAATCCCTCGCCGCGATACCTGAGCGTCAGACCGTCTGTAAAGAGAAATCTCCTGTAATAACAAGGATCGTTATAATTTATCTCGCCGGTTTTGACATACTCATACGGATAGCCGCCCTGATCGAGCAATGAAACTGACAATGCGTTCTGAAGATATACCCTCCCGGAAATCCTCCAGTCGGCCTTCCAGCGTAAAGAGCCGGACAATTCATGGTCCAGAAGACGGCCGTCATAGCTATTCCTGAAAAATCCTCCGAGGCAAGAACCGGAAACAATCAGGGCGGTGGCGAATTTTTCAGCGGGACGGCTGTACCAGCCTGCCGAGAGATTACAGTCGTTGCCCGTGCCTGCCGATGCCGACAGCCTCCACCCCTGATAACGCATGGGAGACACTGTGGAAATATTGATCAGGCCTCCTATGGTATTGCGGCCGTAGAGAGTGGACTGCGGCCCCCGCAGCATCTCCACCGATTCGATGTCGGCAAGATCGAAATCGTAACCGTTCTTATTAAGGATCGGAACATTGTCCACGTTGAGTCCAACGGCAGGCTGGTCCATGCGCGCACCTATGCCACGCGCATACATCGACGAAGTTACCCTCGACCCGTAATCGGGAACAAAAAAATTGGGCACGACATCGGATATCCCTTTCATCGACACGGCATTGAGATCTTCGAGAGCTCCCCGCCCCACCACCGTGGCCGACACAGCCTCGCTCCTGACGGCATGTTCCTGCTTTACCGCCACCACATTCACTTCGCCGAGATACACAGCCGTGTCTATCCGCTCCTCCGCAAGGAGATTGCCGGGAATCAATAAGGCCAGCAACACGACATACAGACATAGACATCTATGACAGAGACGCTTGGCGAAATAATAACTGAATATGTTGTTACTCATGCGGATTTCAGCCCCTTGCATAATCTTTTTAGAGCTTGTTTAAAAACGATTGTTAACGGAAGTTAGTTTGCGTAGGGTAATC
>OFGL01001812.1_pt1 | contig 11244 bp, 10 predicted proteins | sample 1521801 | NCBI WGS metagenome assembly OFGL01 (sample SAMEA3504085, study PRJEB24116) | mouse gut metagenome | biome: mouse gut; feature: mouse-associated habitat; material: faeces | place: Denmark | collected 2011 | reverse complement strand
TGGCGACGCTGATCGTTGGGCTTCCGGCTTCCATCTTTGCTTGCAGAAAAATGAGCATAGGTGCTTTTGCAGGAAATGTAGTACCTTATAAATTCCCTGTTTTGGAAATGGGCCTGTTCATTCTGGTGTTGTTCGGAATGGAGATAATCTTGTCTGTATGGACAATTCGCAGACAGAAAAAGCAATCCCTGATTGAACAAATGCGGGCTATGGAATAAGCGTATAAAATTTGGAGGACTTATCTATGGATAACGATAAAAGAAAATTAACAGAAAAAGAATTAAAACGTAAAAGTGACTTTGAAAAATTCAATTCTGAAATGCAGCAAAAAGGATATAAAACGAAAAATATAATTATCAATACACAACAGGCAAAGCCTTTATGTCTTTTAATTATGCTGCCATTTATGGCTTTAGCATTTTGGATATACTATCATGTGAATGGTTTTGATTTGGATTGTCTTTCGTTGGGATTTGTTGTAGCATTGATTGTGCTTATTTCATGCCTCACCATTCTGCATGAGCTAATACATGGAATTACCTGGGGGCTTTTTGCAAAAAAACATTTTCATTCGATTGATTTCGGAATTATTTGGAGTAGTTTTTCTCCATACTGCACTTGCTCCGAACCGTTGAAAAAGTGGCAGTATTTGTTAGGAACTGCTATGCCTACATTGGTTTTAGGAGGTGGGAGTGCAGTAGCTGCGGTGATGACAAATCAATTACTAATATTTTTGCTGGCAGAGTACATGATTGCATCAGGTGGTGGAGATTTTCTAATTGTACTGAAAGGCATGTTACACCACACTGATAAGCAAGAAAGTGTGTATTGCGACCATCCTTACGAATGTGGTTTTGTTGTTTTTGAGAAATAGGAACGAATACTATAAATTCAAATTTATTCAGGAGCTGTATAGAGCAACAAATAGAGTTGGGAGGAACATAAAAACGAGAAGCTATCATGCAGAAGTAATTAATTTGAGCTTGAAAGACAAAAAGATGATAAAAAAATTTCCTGTTCTCAAATGTCAAAGTCGTTTTTTTGGTCTATGCAAAATATATACAATTTCAATACCTGAAAAAGATATTGAAGATGAAGTAAAAGCATTTCAAAAAAACATGAGTACAGCTTTGAAGAAAGAATGGTACATTACATTTCATACATCAGAAAATGCAATTGTAGTTTTTAGAGAAAAGATTTTTGTTATGTCCTGCAAGGGGATTGTTCCGGTATATAAAAAACGTATTGATACCTCTCATGCGAAAGATAAACAAAGGTGGGATGATATGATACAATATGCAAAATCATTGGGAGTACCAGATGAACAGTGCGATTTTTTACCAGAGGATTTTACAAAGCAAGAATATTGACAATTCCCGACGACAGCGACACCTTATATATGGTGTCTGCAAAAATATTTACAACGGCGAGGCTACCCGGTAGAAACGGCTTCCACACTGAAAGAAGCTCGGACAGCCATCCAAGAGGAAATGCCTCTGGTAATCTGCTGTGATCTCGACCTGCCGGACGGTTCTGGCATGGACTTTCTGGACGAGGTGCGAGTCGCAGACAAGGAGCTGCCTTTTATTCTGGCGTCCTGCCATGACAAGGACGACTACGAACAAGAGGCTATGCGCCGGGGCGCGACGCTGTGCATGGACAAAATGAAAGGACTGCTGCTGCAAGATAAGCTGGTGGAATACGCCTACCGGCAGTTATCCGGCGAACCAGATTCAACTTTTCATAAGTTGCTCTTTGTCCATGCGGAAGATACCAGCGCCGGAGTGCTGCGGGCTGCTATGCTGCAAAAGGGCCTTGACCTGATTCTGGTTTCCTCGATTGGGGAGGCCGAGCGCCGGATTTTTGAGGATGAGGAAATAGACCTGATCTTGTGCGATCTGGAACTGCCGGATGGCACAGCAATGGAGCTGTTTCATACGCTGCGGCGGGTGGCAGGGATGTTCCAAATGAAGAATCCCCCTGTCCGGCTTCTGCCGTTCTTTATCCTCACCGAGAACAACGACCTTGCCACGGAATATGAATACCGGCATGAGGGCGTGAACGACTATATCACCTCCCCGGTAAATATCCCGGAGCTAATCCGGCGGGTGCTGTTCTTTGTGGAATGAAGTGAACTTACAGTTGGATTTTTGTTATCGTTTTGCTGGTACTGCGTCCTGCAAATAGAGAACTTTGGTGCTACCTTCAAATCCGTTTCAAACGGCATTAGCGTTTATCAAGGTTTGTTGCTGTTGGAGAGCGGTGCGGCAATTATCTTCTTTAGCGGACTTCCCTTTAAGGAAAAAGGGCAATCGGCATAATAACTGAAATAATCTGCCCAGCGGCAGAAAAGAAAAATGCAATCCCCATTGTTTCCCTATGTGAATAGTTCCACACAAAACAGGATTTGATTAAGTAATGCTTTGTCCATAGAAAAACAGCCAGTGGGCAAGGCGGTCCTTACCCACTGGCTCACACCTTATTATTTAGTTTTCGCCGCTCGTATCCATCATTTTATTCACCATAGCGCGGATCGCCGCCAAGACCATCTGCCGTCCCTGCTCCGGACAGGCTCGGTAAAGCCCTGTGATTTCCTGGATTTCGCGCTCCATCTGTTCATCTGCCGGATTGAAAATCGCGTCAAAAGAAACACCAAGTACACTTGTGATGGTATAAAGCACTTCAAATGACGGATTCGCCTCTCCTTTTTCAATGCCTGCGATATGGCGGGTGGAGAGCTTTGTCAATTCCGCCAACCGCTCCTGTGTATAACCCCGCTCTTTTCGGACCGCCCTTAACCGCGCTCCACCTTCTACCAAGACTTCATTCGGCATAATTCTTCACCTCAACTGTATTGTATAGTTCAGAAAGCGCAATTTGAATACCCGCGCAATTCTGACTACCATGCAATATAATTCCGATTTTCGCTGAATCTTTCAAGAAAAACCGATTCTGCGAGGCTGTTAAAAAAACGGCAGCTTTGCGGAACGCTTTCGTGCGCTCGAACACCATAGCCACCGTTTAAGGAGATGGCTATGGTGCTTTTGTTTTATATGACGGGGCTGTTCCGATTGCTCCTGATAGGTGATCCGTTAAAAAAATCCTTGTGGCGGCTATGCCTCGTTCTACTTATCAATCGGAACTACAGCGACATATAAGCAAGAATTATCATTCTGAAACACGGCAGAGGGCCGGGTACTCAATGGAAGTACCCGGCCCTCTGCTTTGTCGAATCTTCGGGAAAAAAGTCAGCTCCTGCGGGTGCCGCGGCCCGCCGCCTCCGTTTCGATGTGCCACCCCATCAACGCCATCAACAAATAAAACGGAGGAAACAAAATGTTTGACCCCAAAAGCGATTATGCGCTGAACAAGAAAGACCCGGACGCCATTGTTTACATAGACGCCGCTGGAACGCTGACACGGCTCACTCTGGCGGATTTCTCCAGCCTGGAGGAATTTCAACGGTGGAAAGCATGGTCTGACGAGAGTTACCACCAGATTGAGAACGCAGCCATCGCGCTCTCCAAGCGTACTTTGTCCCTGCATGGCCTGTCTGAAAAGGCTACCGCTGTCCAATCGCCGGAGGACACGCTGATGGAGGCCCTAAAACAGCAAGAGCGCGAAGAAATGCGCCGCCTGCTCATGGAGGGGCTTGATAACTGCCTGACCTCAGCCCAGCGCCGCCGTCTTTGGCTATCCTGCGTTTACGGTCTCACAGTAAGGCAGATTTCACAAACTGAAAACGCCAATTTTCAGAACGTAGCCAAAAGTATTGCAGCAGCAAAGAAAAAACTGCAAAAATTTTTGAGCGTACAGGGAGACAAAACCCCGTTTTGAGGACGGTAGGTGAAGGACGCATTTTCCCTCACCTTCACTCGTACATCGAAAATTGAATACACGGTATTGCAAGCACAAAACCCGCGTACCAGCGGCACAGGACACGCCGCCAAGACCGCCAGCTTTCGGAGGTGATGGACAAGCTGGCCGAGCGATCAACGTAAGTCCTGGACCCGGTTTGGCACACCGGGCGCGATGACTGCGCGGGGGATAATGACACTTGCTCACGCCCGTCCACAGACTTGAGACGGAACCCTGCGGCACACGTTCGGAACGATGCTGCGGAGTTATGACAGCCCCGCCAGGGGCGGCTTGCAATATCCCCTTTCGCCGGGGGTGCGTGGCAAATACGGTGAAACTGCATCGAAACGGAAATAAACCAGCAGCCGCGCCGGAACTGCGCCGCGATAGTCATGCGGCACCGCCAATGTCCGGCGCGGCTGTTTTCTTAACGGAAGTTATCTGCATTTTGCAGTTTAAGCATCGGTCTGTTATCGGACGGAGGTGCGTCAATATGAAAGACCAGACCAATCCCAGCATCAACACTTCGTACAAAGAAATTAAGATCGGTAAGACGCTGTACCGAGTGACCAGCGTTTTCACCGGCGAGAAAGACCTGGGCGAGACCCTGGAGCAGTTGGCGGTCCGCCGCGCTATGGCAGAGCTGACGCCCTGCCACGCTACCACCTAAACCATACCCAACATTTCCTCGCGGCTGGCCGCATCCTTGCGCGTCATGCGCTCCCTATTCTATAATAGGTGCTGCCGGAGCAATCCGGCAGGAGCCATTCGCCGCACAGGGTATGAATCTGGCTGATCGGGAGGTAAAACAATGATCGAGAAAGCATACAATGTCGGCATCTATTGCAGACTGAGTAATGACGATGAACGGGACGGGGAATCCGTCAGCATCGAAAATCAAAAGCTGCTGCTTCAGCGGTATGTGCGGGAGCGGGGCTGGAATGAAGTGGACACCTATGTGGATGACGGCTATTCTGGAACAAACTTCCAGCGCCCCGGCGTTCAGCGCCTGATCGCTGACGCAAAAGCCGGACGTATCAATGTCATTCTCGTCAAGGACCTGTCCCGGTTCGGCAGAAACTACATCGAGTTCGGCCAGTACACCGATTACCTGTTCCCGTCCATCGGGTGCCGGTTTATCGCTCTGAACAACGGCATCGACACCATGAGTAATGACGGCAGTACCGATGTCATGTGTTTTTTGAACCTATTTAACGAGTTTTACAGCCGGGACACAAGTAAAAAGGTGAAAGCGGTCAAAAAAGCCTGTGCCGAGAACGGGAAGTACATGGGTACATATCCGCCCATCGGCTACAAGCGTGACCCGCTGGACAAGCACCATTTCATCATTGACGAGGAAACCGCGCCGTTGGTCCGCCGTATTTTTGCTATGCGGGCCTCCGGCATGGCGTTCCGAAAGATCGCCACCACCTTGAACGCCGAGGGTGTCCAGCCGCCCGGTGAGCTGTACTATCAGCGCCAGGGCCGCACCGACCCCCGCCGTGTCAACCACCTGTGGAACGAAAGCACTGTTAAGGTGATGATCCGCAACGAAGCCTATATCGGCAACATGGTCCAGGGCAAATGCGGCACCCTCTCCTACAAATCCAAAAAGCTGGTAACAAAGCCCAGAGATCAGTGGATTCGTGTGGAGGGGACCCATGAGCCGATCATCACCCGCGAAGTTTGGGATACAGTTGTCAGCATCGACCAGAAGAAGGTGCGGAAGTCTGAAACCTCGGACGGTATCAAGAGCATTTTCACTGGCTTGGTCTACTGCGCGGACTGTGGATTCAAAATGCGAAACCAGGTAGAGCGGTTTACCTATAAAGATGGAAGTCCAGGACGGTACAGCTCCTTCATGTGCGGAAGTTATTCCCGCAGCGGGAAAAGAGCCTGCACCATCCATACCATCTATGAGAATGTGCTGACGCAGATCGTGCTGGAGGACATTCGGGAAAAGGCCCGATATGCCGCCCATGACCGGGAGCGGCTGCTGACGCAGATCATCCGCATGAAGGATAAGGAGCAGCACAGCCGTGCGGCATCCTATGAGCAGGAGCTGAAAGTGACCGCCGCCCGTGTTGCGGAGCTGGAAAAGCTGATGCAGAATCTCTATGAGGATAAATGCGCTGGCGTTGTCCCGCCCACGGTGTTCCAGACGCTGATGAAGAAGTACGAGACGGAGCGGGCGCAGAAAGCCGCCGCCCTCCCGGAGTTGGAGCAGAAGGTCAGGACGCAGTTGGAGAACCGCCATGACGCCGACCAGTGGGCCGAGATCATCCGGCGCTATACGGAGATCACCGAGCTGGACGAGACCATCCTGTTTGAGTTGGTGGACCGTATCGAGGTTGGCGAGGCCCAAAAGTGCGGCAATACCCGCGTCCAAGACGTAAAGGTGTTTTATCGTTACGTTGGCTGTGTGGATGATGCGTTGTCCCAGGAAAGGCGGGCGGCGGTATGAACAAGCTGTATAAGGTGGGTATCTACTGCCGTTTGAGCGTGGACGATGCCTCCAACTCCGCCAAGGCCAGAAACTACATCCCCGCTGATGAATCCGTCAGCATCGAAAATCAGCGAGAGCTTCTTTCCAAGTTCGCCATGCTCAACGGCTGGGTGGAGACCAAGACCTATTGTGATGATGGGTACAGCGGGGGCAACTTTCAGCGGCCCGGATTTCTGGAAATGCTGGAGGACGCCCGGAACGGCATTATCAATCTCATTCTCGTCAAAGACCTCTCCCGCCTGGGACGGGACTTCGTGGAGGTAGGCCGGTACACAGACGTTGTGTTTCCCAGCCTGGGATGCCGGTTTGTTTCTGTTCTGGACTGTTTGGACAGCGAGGGCGATAACACGGATATGCTCCACTTCCGCAGTCTGATGAACGATTACCATTTGCGGGACCTGAGCAGTAAAATCAAATCAGTGCTGCACAGCAAAAAGGCCAGCGGTCAATTCATTTCCGCATACGCTCCCTACGGCTACCGCAAGAGCGACGGGGACAAGCACAAGCTGGTCATTGATGAGTACGCTGCCGGTATCGTGCGCCGGATATATGATATGCGGCTGGCGGGTACGGCCTACGGCCAGATCGCCGCCGCCCTCAACCGGGAGGGCATTACCTCGCCGCGTGTCTACTGGAGCCAGATCAACGGCAAGGACGGCTGCAAAGCCGCCCAGCTCTGGACCTATGCAACGGTAAAAACCATTCTCCACAATGAGGTCTATAAAGGAACGCTGGTAATGAATCACACCGGCACCCGTTCCTATAAGGATCATGCGCAGATCAGCAAGCCGGAAACTGAGTGGATTCGCCATGAGGCGCTGCATGAGGCCATTGTTACCGCAGAGGAATGGGAGGCCGTTCAGAAGATCAACGAGGCGGCAAGCCTTCATTCTGTTGGCAGGCAGGAGCCTACTGCGAAATTGTTTACTGGCAAGCTGGTATGCGCCGATTGCAAAACTCCTTTATGTGCCAATGCGGAAACACAGCATCGCAAGAACGGCACGAAAAAACGCTATGTTTCCTATTTCTGCGGAACCTATGGCAAGTCGGGCCGGAGCGTATGTTCATGGCACAGGATTTATGAGCAGACGCTGACGCAAATCGTGATTGCGGAAATCAGGACCCAGGCCCAGGCGGTGACAGTAAATGAAGCCGCCGTAGTGGACAGGCTCAAACGCAAGATCGCGGATTATGACGAGCAGCGTCTGGCCGATGCCAAGCAGGAAATCAGCAAGCTGCGCCGCAGGGTGCAGGAACTGGAGACCATGACCGCGAAACTTTATGAAGATAAGTATAGTGGTGCGGTCAGCGAAAGCACATTCATGGTGCTGACGCAAAAAAACGAACAGGAGCGGCTTGCCAAGGCGGAACGCCTGGATGCGCTTCTGTCCGAGGTAGATAAGGCACAGCAGAAAACCGCCGCCATTCAAAACTGGACGGCGATCATCCGAAAGTATTTGAACTTGCAGGACCTTGATCGGACCACCATTGATGAACTGATAGACCATATTGAGGTCGGTGAGCGCACCGTTGTAGACGGGCAACGCAGGCAGGACATCAAAGTGTTTTACCGCTTTGTCGGTCTGGTCGAGTAAAAGCAGTATGTAGTAGAATCTGAAGTCTTAACCGTTTGATATATTCATAGAATCACCATTCGTTGTTCCCCCTCCCAAACAGCGCTTGTTCTTGAACGAGTTTTTAAGGGGGAAAGTGAAAGGGACCAACATACTTATGCGGCGAATGGCTCAGAAGGTCTGCTCTATCAAGAGCGGGCCTTTTCTTATATCATAAAATTTTTAATGAGAGGGGATGTCCTTATGAATTTGATGGAACTGAGGCTCCAACAAGTTCTACAAGAGAACCGCGCTGACTTTATTGACTCGCTCCATCTGAGCGGGATCGATGTGGAGCACAACGGATGGAATGCGGATGCCATTGACAAAAACGCTCAGGCTGGAGCGCGGTCGCTCATACAGTTTGTATCACAGGAAAACATCTCTGACCGGTGCCGAAATGCCTTTCTCCGAACGATTGCAGGTAATTTGGATGGGGAAGAACGCACCTTTGTCATGGCCTGGATTTATGCCGCTTACGAATGGGCCGGACGATTCCCGCCTTACTCGATTATTCAGCACATGGTTGACCCGGCACTTTTTTGTGAATACTGCGTTTCCTTACAAAAATATCTGCATATGTACCTCCAAGGCTATTTCTCGCGTACTGTGAATATAGTGTAACATCTCAAATCAGGAGGTGTTTCAGTGAAATCGCAAGAGTTGATTTTAACCACCCTCTGTACAAAAGATGCACCAGATGTCCAGCAAATCATTCTGAATTCCTTAGAACTTTTTCTCAGAAAGGAACTTCACAACATTGCAAGTCTCTCGCGCCATACTGTATGATACATACGATGAATGGCCGCTTATCTCAGGAGGTATGATATGTACTTAGAGATAAGCAATCCCATGGACTACCATGCGGCATTATACATCAGATTATCAAAGGAGGATGAGAACGAAGGCCCGTCCGAGAGTGTCAACAACCAGCAATCTCTGCTCAACGAGTTTGTCCAACAGCACCGCCTCAGCGTTTACGATACCTACATCGACGACGGCTGGAGCGGAACGAACTTCGACCGTCCGAATTTCCAGCGTATGATTGCCGATATCGAGGCCAAAAAGGTAAACATGGTCATCACCAAGGATCTGTCCCGCCTGGGCCGCGACTACATCCTGACCGGCCACTACATGGAGCGATACTTCCCGGAGCACCGTGTCCGCTACATCTCCCTGCTGGACGGTATTGACACCGGGGTGGACTCCACAGCCAACGACATCACGCCCTTCCGTGCTATCATGAACGATATGTACGCCAAGGACATCTCGAAAAAAATTTCCAGCGTCAAGCATGACAAGCAGCGCAAGGGCTTGTTCATCGGCGGCAAGCCGGTCTACGGTTACAAGATGCACCCAACGGAGAAGAATAAAATCGTCATTGACGAGGACACGGCCCCGATGGTGCGGAGGATTTTCGGTATGGCCTTAGAGGGGGTGAGCTGCCGCCAAATCGCCGCCCGACTGAACGCCGAGGGGGTGCCTACTCCCGCTACCTATGCTGGTTTGCCGGTTCCAAACCCCGGTCCCTACACCGGATTGTGGAGCAGTGAGCGCATCTCCGATATGCTGCAAAATGAGACCTATATTGGAAGTATGGTTCAGGGCCGCACTCGGAAGATCAATTACAAGTCCAAAAAGTGCATCAAGCAGGATCGCCGGGACTGGGTGGTGGTAGAGGGCACACACGAGCCGATCATCGACCGGGAGACATTCGACAAGGTACGGGCCCTGGTCAACAGCCGCAGGCATACCCGCAGCCGGACTTATGATTTTCTGCTGAAGGGTTTGATCTTCTGCCACGAGTGCGGCTACCCGCTGGCGGTGCTCAACCGGAAGAATGCGGCAGGGGAGGATAAGCTGTATTTTGTCTGCCGAACCTACCAGCGTTTCACCAAGGCGGGGGTCTGCACCAGCCACACCATCAAGGAGGAGACGGTCACCCGAGCGGTGGTGGAAAAGGTACGGGAGGTCTGCGGGGCCTATCTCCAAGCGGACCGGCTCCTGCCGCAGGCACAGAGGGCAGTGGCCAAGGCTGTCGCGGAGGCGGACAACGAGAAGGAGATCGTCTCTCTCAAGGCTAAGATCGACAGCCTGACCGCCCATCTGGACAAGGTCTACATGGATAAGCTGGGCGGCGTTCTGGACGAAGGGGACTTTCAGCGCATCTACACCAAGGTCAAGACCGACCGCGCCGCCCTGGAGCAGCGCCTCAGCCAGCTGGACCGCCCAGACTTCTCCCCGGCGGAACAGGCCGACTTGGCAAAAAAACTGGTGGAGCGGTTCTTGGATACCGCATCCACCAATCGGGAGCTGCTTGTCAGCCTCATCGAACGAATCGAGCTGACAGCAGATAAACAAATCATCATCAAATTTCGCTTCAACCAGCTGGAAACCGCATAAAACCGACACAGAATCACGAACCACATCGTTTACAATACCCGGGGCGTGATGTATCCCGCATCGAAAAACGCGCTCTCGGCAAGCTGGAGGAGGCCCTGGGCGGTGAACTGTAGCCTACGGCTCCTGAGACTCCTCCTGCACCTCCCCGCCCCGGCCGGCCCCCTTTCCGAAGGAGATGGCGTCAGCGCCGTACCGCCGGCGGATGGCGTCCACTGCGCTCTCCAGCCGCTCCCGCCGGGCGGCCAGGACCTGTTCGTATTCCTCCGCTTCGCCATAGCAGCGGATGACGCCCTCCTCCGCCTTCTGCTCCACCAGCAGGAGCAGGGAGTTGACCAGGTCCTGATAGGTCTCCGCCCGGAGGGTGTCCTCCGCGCTGGAGTCCCAGTACCGGTCGGCGTAGGGCTCGGTAATGCCGTAGGAGCGCTCCAGCAGCCTGGCGCACCCGCAGAGCAGCCCCGCCGTCATCGCAAGGCACAGGGCCAGCCCTGCCGTCCGCCGGATCGACGCTTTCATCCAAGCCCCCCCCTTTCCGCAAAATATCGTAAAGCAATTATATCACATCCTCCCAGGGTTTGTCAGCAGAAAAAATTGACAATCCGCCCCAGTGTGGATATAATACAGAAGAATGGGGGTTTGTCCCCCTTGCCGGGCCCGTCCGGAGTCCCGGTCAACGATCCAACCAGGAGGCCGGTCCGATGTAGACGCATTCATCCCCACAGAACATTCAAAAAACGATCAGGAGGCCACGATACATGGCTGGATTACAGGAAGAGATCACCAGAAGAAGAACATTTGCCATTATATCCCACCCCGACGCGGGCAAAACCACATTAACGGAAAAGTTCCTCCTCTACGGCGGGGCCA
>OFGL01001801.1_pt1 | contig 11285 bp, 10 predicted proteins | sample 1521801 | NCBI WGS metagenome assembly OFGL01 (sample SAMEA3504085, study PRJEB24116) | mouse gut metagenome | biome: mouse gut; feature: mouse-associated habitat; material: faeces | place: Denmark | collected 2011 | reverse complement strand
GTATGGCATCTATACCGTACACCAGACCTCTGGATGGGACGGTCGTTGATTGAAGTGGCAAATATGAAGATAACAGTCATCACAGAGCCAGACGCAAAGACGCAGAGCCGATGAACTTGTGGGAAACCTCACAGCTTGTCGGCTCTGTTTGCCGGAAAGATAAAAATTCAGTCGTTGTCTTTCGTGCTTATTGCGGAAGTTTGTTTCTGCATTTCATTCAGTTTTTTGTGGAGCGGTATCGCCATGAATACCGTTATGACTGCGGAAAGCACATCGGCAATCGGCTGGGCGTACATAATTCCATTTAGCCCCCAGACAATCGGAAGAAGCAGGATAACGGGGATAAAACAAATCCCCTGCCTGCAAGCTCCGAGGATAAATCCCTCTCTGCCTTTTCCCAAAGCAAGGAACAGGGAAGAATACACCGTATAAAATCCAAAGAGCATAATGGAAATGCCGTTTGCCCTTAAAGACGCTGCCCCGATGCGAATCATCTCGGCGTCGCCCTTTGTGAATTGGGAAACGATAGCCGTAGGGAACAGAGCCAGTATCACACCGAAAATCACACAGAAAACCGTAGACCATAGGATGGAAGTCTTGATTGCTTCACGCAGACGGTCAAACTTCTTCGCCCCGTAACTGTACCCTGCAATGGGCTGAAAGCCTTTGATGAACCCGAATACGGACAAGCTGCCCATTGAAATAAGGCGGGTAACAACGCCCATGCCTGCAATGGCAGAGTCCCCGTAATCGCCAGCGGCATTGTTGATTAAGGAAATGGACACACTCGTTAAAATCTGGAATACCAATGTCGGGATGCCGATTTTGAAAATCTCAGACATGGTTTCTTTTGTATATGCGCAGTCCTTAACACGAAAATGGAATATGCTTTTTTTGCGAAAAATATAGGCCAGATATACGCAGGTTGAAATGACTTGTGAGATTGCAGTTGCTATCGCCGCTCCTGCCACGCCTAAATCAAACGCATAAATAAATAGCGGGTCTAGGGCGATATTGAGTACCGCACCCGTCAGCAAGGCACACATAGTTGTTTTAGCCGCTCCCTCGCTAGTCACAATGTTATTCATCGTGACATTGAATACGTTGAAGATGCAGGAAACAATGTAGAGCCTTGCGTATGTGGCGGCATAAGGCAGGATGCTGTCGGTTGCCCCTAAGAGTTTCAGTATGGGATGCAGGAACACCATAGAAATGATAATGATGACTGCCCCAACGGATACGCTGCTGTATAAAGCGGTACTTGCCACTTTATCCGCATTTTCCTTATCCCCACGACCTAACAATCGGGAAATGTAAGAAGCCGCACCGTTTCCGAACAGCAGACCAAGACCGACAACGACCTGTCCGAGCGGATAGACCACGGAGATTGCCCCCATCTGGCTCTCCCCTAACCCGCCGACAAAGTAAGCGTCAACAAGGTTGTAGAAAGCATTTACCAACATGCCAATCATTGTTGGGATGCCCATTGCTAAAAGTGCTTTTGGTATGGATGTGCTGCCGAGCAGCTCCATCTTTTTGCTTTGACTGTTCATTTTGAACTCCTTTCTCTTGACAAATAGTGTTATTTATACTACTATAAAATATAGTAATTGCGTTGCAGGGATTACAATACTATAATTTATAGTAGTTGTCAATAGAAAAAGGAGGGATTTTAAATGGCGACCATTGACTTGATTGTATTGGGAATGTTGAAACGGGAATCCTTGAGTGCATACGATATTCAGAAACTGGTGGAATACCGCAACATTTCAAAATGGGTAAAAATCAGCACACCATCCATCTATAAAAAGGTTATCCAGTTGGAAGAAAAGGGGCTTATCACAAGCCGCACGGAGAAAGAGGGAAAAATGCCCGAAAAGGCGGTATATTCCTTGACGGATGCAGGAAATGAGGAATTTGAGAAACTGATGCTCGAAATATCCTGCAAGCCGATTAACATATTCTTGGATTTTAATGCGGTTATCGTTAATTTAGAAAGCATGGAAAAGGAACAGCAGAGGGAATGTCTGGATAACATTGAGAGTAATATCAATGTGCTGAAATCCTATCTTGAGGAGAACATAGATTTAAAAGAAAATGCCCCCGATGTTCCTGCCACGGGTATGGCAGTTTTACAGCAGCAGTTTTTGTTGGCGCAGGCAATCGAAGAATGGATTGCAACGCTAAAAAAGGAATTGGGATAATTTGATATGGATAAGACAGAATGGATATTATGCCCTCTCTGCGGGAATAAAACCCGTAACAAGGTTCGGGAGGATACTATTCTGAAAAACTATCCTCTCTATTGCCCGAAATGCAGGCAGGAAACATTGATTGAAGCAAAGAATTTACAAGTAATCGTTATTAAAGAGCCAGACGCATTAGATGCAGAGCCGAGAAAAAAATGAGGAAACACGGTTTGTCGGTTTTTGCATATTTGTGAATATGAAGAAATTCTGATATAATAACCCCTCCACTATAACACAAGACTTTTACAGTGTGCTAAAATTGGCTTATAGGAGGTGCGTTTTATGAATACATACAGGACTTCGGAAGTGGCAAAAGTCATTGGCATACATCCGAATACAGTAAGGAAATATGAAGAATTAGGACTGATACCAAAGGCAAAGCGGGGGTCCAATGGTTATCGGGTGTTTACTGATTTTCATATAGAGCAATTGCGGCTTGCCCGTATCGCTTTTCAAATAGAGGTGCTTCAAAATGGATTGAGGAAAAAGATTGTAGAAACGGTTAAGATTTCCGCAAGGGGCGATTTTGACAAGGCTCTTTGTTTTGCGCAAGAATATAAAAATCAAATACAGAAAGAGCAAAAAAATGCTGAGGAAGCGATTCATATTGTTAAGCAGATTTTATCTGGCAGGGCGGCAGAACAATCCCTTTGTTTAAAGCGCAGGGAAGCATCCAATTATTTGGGCATTTCTATGGACACGCTCCGAAATTGGGAATTGAACGGTTTGCTTCGGGTAAAACGGAAACAAAACGGATATCGTTTTTACACAAGTGACGATGTGGAACGGCTAAAGCTCATACGGTCACTCCGATGCGCCAATTATTCATTAGAAGCAATCCTGCGGATGCTGAATGCCCTTGAGCATAATCCGCAGACCAATATTGAACAAATCCTGAATACGCCAAAGGAAGATACCGATATTATTTCTGTTTGCGACAGACTGATTGTCTCCTTGCAGGCGGCCGAAAAAAATGCAGAAAAAATAATGACGATTCTTGCAGACATGAAAAAGAAATTTTCTTAACCCTCCACCTTAACACCAACCTTTTTTTCGCTGTTAAGATAAAAGCGATAACAGCAAAAGGAGGATAAAATAGATGAATGAAATCATCAGTGTAAAGCAGCTCTCAAAATCATATGGCGGACTGAGTGCTGTGCGGGACTTGAATTTGTCAGTCATGCAGGGAACTATTTTCGGGCTGCTTGGGGCAAACGGCGCAGGAAAAAGTTCCACAATCGAATGTATGTTAGGTACAAAAAAGCCTGATACAGGAACGGTTTCCATTTTAGGAATGAATCCGTTCCGGCAAAGAAAACAGCTTTTTGAAAATGTCGGCGTTCAATTCCAGGAGGCAAATTATCAGGATAAAGTGACGGTTGTTGAACTATGCCAGGTAACGCAGTCACTTTATCGGCACGCCGCAGACTATGAGGAGCTGCTGAAGAAATTTGGTATTTCCGATAAAGCAAAAAGCATGGTAAAGGAGCTTTCAGGAGGACAGAGGCAAAAGCTGTTTATTGTTTTGGCTTTGATACCGCAGCCAAAGGTTGTTTTTCTGGACGAGCTGACGACAGGGCTTGACGCAAAAGCCAGACGGGAGGTATGGAAAATTTTATCTGACCTCAAAGGAAAGGGACTGACAATTTTTCTGACATCACATTTTATGGACGAGGTAGAGGCATTGTGCGATACAATCTGCATACTGCGGAAAGGAAAGGCTGTTTTTTACGGGACGGTAAAGGAAGCCGTTACAGACAGTCCATATGATAAATTTGAAGATGCGTATTTGTGGTATTCTGATGAGGAGGCAAGTGATAATGAAAACATTTAAAACAATGCTGAAAAATGAGATGAAACTTTCCCTGCGTGATATGAATATGGTTATATTTGCAATCTGTATTCCACTTGTGGTTTTGATGATACTTGGTGTTATTTATGGGAATAAACCTGCTTTTCCGGATGCGGAGTACACGTTTCTGGAGCAGTCCTTCGGGGCTTTGACAACGATTGCGATTTGTGCAGGAGGCGTTATGGGGTTGCCTCTGGTAGTATCCGATTACCGAAGCAGAAAAATATTGAAGCGTTTTAAAGTTACCCCTGTCAGCCCTGCGGTGATTTTGGCTGTACAGGTTGTGATTTATATGATTTATTCTGTGGTGTCGCTTATACTGCTTTATATTGTTTCAGCACTCTTTTTTGGATTTCGTATGGGTGGCTCCATATTTGTTTTTCTTGGCGGCTATCTGTTGGTTATGCTATCAATATTCAGCATCGGCATGATGGTAGGCGGGATTTCCCCGAACTCCCAGACGGCGAGCGTGATAGCAAGCCTGCTTTACTTCCCGATGCTTATTTTTTCCGGGGCGATCCTGCCCTATGAGGTAATGCCGGGGACGTTGCAAAAAATAGCGGATATCCTGCCTTTGACACAAGGGATAAAACTTTTAAAAGCCACTTCATTAGGACTTCCGATAGAAAACACTTTTGTTCCAATGATTGTTATGGTGGTACTTGCCGTTATTTGTATCGGAGTATCCCTTTGCTTTTTCAAATGGGAGTAGTAAATAATGCAGAATGGCTGCTATGCCCTGCCTGCGGAAATAAAACAAGGTTAAGAATGCGGAAAGATACAGAACTTAAGAATTTCCCTCTGTACTGACCGAAATGCAAGAAAGAAATATTGATAGAGGTAACAAATTTGCAAGTAACAGTCATCACAGAGCCAGACACATTAGATGCAGAGCCGATGAACGTGTGAGAAATCACAGTTTGTCGGCTTTTCTTTTTACATAACAAGAGGTAGGCACGTCCACCAAATTAAAAAAAACGGCGATTTGGTGGGCGGTATTGCTATGCCCGAAAGACTTAACAAACACTCTCCAAACCTGTTTCAAGTTTGGAGGGATTTTTATTGCCTGCAAATAGCAATTTCCATTTACATATATCATATCGGGGATGGGTGGACAGCCTGTTAAAAAAATCCTTGTCAGTGCAAGGGGGCTTTCTACCCAAGAAGTAGAAGTCAAATCTCTACATATAAGAATCATAATATCTATAAACCGTAAAGGTACGACAGCCTTTACGGTTTTTCTTTTGTCGTTTTTTGTAATATCACGCCGTAAGGCTGTTTCTGGCGTTGGATGCCGTTCACCGCCTGCCAATCTGGATTTTCAAAAAAATTCAGATTGGAGGTAACGGATTATGGCGTACAACAAAGCCAGAGAAGAAAGAAAATGGCGTATATGGAAAGAAGCTGAGGAAAAGCAGCTTAGGAGCTTGGGTGTCAGCGAGGGCGATATTGAAAAGCTCCGTGTCCATGATTGGGCGATATTCAATTCCGACAGACGGTACTATGAGAAATTGCAGGATGCAGGTACATATCTTGAGGAAGTCGCAGAGGACACGGCACAGCCCGAAGTAAAAACGGTTGAGGAATTTTTGGACAGCATTGAAAATACAGTGCTGTACCAAGAGCTGCATCAGTTGGACAAGCTCACGCTCCAAGCGTTGCTGATGAGGACGCAGGGCTTTTCAGCATAAGTGCGAACTTAACGAAGCAGTCCTGGTAAAACTGCTGAATGGAACTCCTCATTTTGGTTTATCCGCCACTGCTGTTTTTTTGATAAATAACGGGTATATTTTTTATCCGTCAGGTCTACAAAAAGACTCCACGATAAGCTCAGAATATCCGTTATCTGTATATACAAAATTTTACATTTTTCGTATACGGAATAGGAACATTCCCGTTTTTCCACAAGGTAGCATTCTGCCTGGAAGGACTGGCGTTCCGCTATCGTCCATATAATAAGCCATAGCAGGGTTTCTGTTTCAGCATAAGCACTGCTGCCTGCTTTTATGGTATGGATCGAGAAATTCTGTTTGAAACGTTTAAACAAAAGCTCTACCTGCCAGCGACTCCTGTACAGGTGCAGGATTTCTTCGCCGCTGTATTCTGCACCAAGGGATGTAACAACCGTTGTTTCTAGTATATCATATGGATACAGATAGAAAAAAATTTGACGCGAATGGTCAATGAGGCGGCACGAATGGTTTGTGTTGGAGCAAAGGTTCGCTTAAGGCAAGGAATATTCCAGCGAAGCCGCGCTTTCGCTCCGTTCCAGACGTAATGGATATAAAATCCTCTGAACCCAATGGGTTCACTAACGTCTTCCAAGAGGCTTCTTATGGAATATTCCTTGCCTTAAGCTAGTTTTTCGATTATTCTGTGATATAGAAGATTTTTTACATTTTTAGTAAATATTTTCATTTTGTGAATAGATAAGTGTATATTATGGCATGATAGTGGAAGGATAATCATAATCGCTTATGAAATCTGGCTTATGAAATTTGAAGAGGGAGAATCACTTCTGTAGAGAATATACCTTCTTCATGTTGACGGTTTATGCAGCCGCCGTATTTTGATACAATACTGTCTATTCTAGCCAGCCCAAAACCATGTCCTTCCTCTGTCTTTGTTGTCCGATATTTCCCGTGTACTTTATGAATAGAACGGTTCATGGAGTTGGTGATACACAAATAGAATTTTCCTTTTATTACATCTAGGTAAATGCGAATAAAACGATCCGCCGGATTGGAAAGTTCCATACAGGCTTCTATCGCATTGTCCATCAGATTTCCAATAACAATACAGAGTTCTAGATCAGAACATTCAAATTGCTTTGGAACAATAGCTTTTGCATTTATTGCGATTTGTCTGCTTTTCGCTATCGAAATTTTACTATTTAAAATCGCATCTACCATAACATTCCCAGTTTTAATCACAGTATCTACAGTACTCAAATCTGTAGTAAGCTGATCTAGATAGGCATCTAATTGTTGATATTGTCCTTGGGACAAGTATGCTTTCATCATTTGAACATGATTGTGATAATCATGTCGCCAGCCACGTACTTGTTGATACATATTCTGTACTTCGTCATAATATTTGGCGATCAGCTCACTTTGAAAATTATGGATTCGTTTTTCTGTAATATGATAGAGCAGCCATCTATTTAGAAAAATCAAAAAAATAAGAAATAAAATTATCGCTGCTACAGCAGCAGATACATACCAAATCATGTCAGACTCCTTTCATAAAAATCAGCGTTTGATAGTTCCTTTGATTTTTATTATTTTGTATCCTTTCGGATATATTGTATCAATGCTTGACTCGCTTCATGATACAGCCGTCTGGAAAGTGTCAATACTTCTCCTGTTTCTAATAAAACAGAGGTACGATTCAATTTCTGAATATAAGCTAGGTTGACCAAGCAGGAACGATGGATTCGGAAAAAGGTATTTTGTGGGAGCTGTTTTTCTAATTCGTTTAAGTTCATACGAAATGTCAGTTCCTGATCTTTTACATGAATGTTCACGGTATGCGAAAATACCTCAATATATCGGATCTCATCTATATAAATCCGAGTAATTTCCCCTTCTGCATTGAGCAAAAGAGAAGCACGTTGTTTCGTCAGACTTTGTACTACATGAGAGAGCACCTCATTTAGTTTTTCTTGTGTTACAGGCTTAAGCAGATAATGAAATGCATGTACTTCATATCCTTGTGCCATATAATCTGTAAAACCTGTAATAAAAATAATCGGAATAGACTTGTCTACTGTGCGGATCTTTTTTGCAAGTTCCATTCCGTCCATTTGTTTCATTTGCACATCTAACAGTAAAAGATCACAAGATTTATCTTCAATCCACTCGAACCAAAAACTTTCTGCTGACGAAAATTCCCGCACAGAAGTAAAAATCCCTGTCATGTTGCCCCAGACGGCGATTTTCTCTTTCAAATAATTTAGTTGTGTGATTTCATCATCACAAATCCCAATTGTGAGCATCATAACTTTATCACCCCTATATAGTAATGAAAATAGTATAGAAAAAAAAGAGAAAACGAGAAGAAAAATATAAAAGATTATGAAATTGTTATTATGGGTTTGAAATAGACAAACTGGAATTATTATATTTCTTAAAGTATTAGTCGATTGCTTTTATACCCTTTTCAGACAGCTTCTTAAGATTTTCAGTCATATTATTTAACATTTCAGGGGAATGTCCTTCCCATTTAGTTGCTTCTGCAACAATTTTTAACGGTTGTTTTGATCTATACGATTTTGTAGGATTGCCCGGAAATTTCTTATCGGTAAGATTTGGATCATCTTCGTAATCCCCCGCGGGCTCAACAACATATATTTTTTCTTTACCTTCTCCTTCTGCTAGTTCTGCTCCCTAAATTGCCGCCTCCAAAGTTTCCGCAAAATAAACATATTCAGATTTTCTATCATCGTTATAATTTTTTTCTTTCCTGTAATTATAAAATCTTCTATTTTCAAGTCTGCTTTTGTTCCATGAAAAAAAGAACCTCGACTAAATACTATTTTTTCACTCATCTAATTTTCTCCTTTATGCCGAGAATAGAGCAAGAGCGAGGTTTCATTGGAATATTCCTTTTTTTAGCGAAAATTTCATTTTTCCCACGAACAGAAACCACATAATGAAGATGTTTGATCTTTCAAAACCTTTTTGCTATAATCAGGCTAGAAAGGAATTTATTTGTAATAATGTGTACATAAATGAGTAATAAGTATCTGTCAAATGTATTTTTTATTATATCAGTTTGAGGATTTTAAAAAGTAATTGTTAAACAGCGAATACAAAATAAATAAGGAGGGATTTCTTAAGGTTATGGAAGAATTAGCATATCAAATAAAAAATGGAAATGGAAAGATAGGGGAGCAGGGGAAAATATTATTAAAAGCCGAACTTTACCCTTGTTATCTGGATTTGAAATTAGAAAAAATTTGTGAAGTAGAAAAGGTAGAAGTCAGTGTTTTAGACGGGAAATTTTTGCTTTATTCCAGTGTAGATGGAGTAGATTATCATTATTTTCAAAAGGGAGAGAAAGTAGGATATTTGAGGATTTTCTTACTTTATCAAAAGGGAAATGGAGATGCTGAAATACAGAATGTGAGGGTTTTTGGTCATAAGACACAGGAAAATGTAAAGGAAGTAGTATATCAGCCGATTCATGAGTTTCAAGGCTGTGAATATGACAGAGAATTTACAGAAGAAGATACAATTCAAGCTGTTTATGAAATTATTGAAAGAGTCATAGGAAAACAATATGTATCATGGTTTTTATTAGAATTGAAAGAGAATAAAGGAGATTATTTTCGCTTACAGATGGACGGAGAACAGGTGAAAATTACTTCTAATACAGGAGTGGGGTTGGCAGTAGGAATTAACTGGTATTTAAAATATTTTTGCTGTGTGAATGTAGCCAGATTAGGTGAAAATCTGAAGATGCCAGAAAAAATACCTGTGATAGAGAAGATAGAAGAACACCACACAAATTTATCCATACGATATGCTATGAACTATTGCACTCATTCTTATTCTATGGCGTTTTGGGAAGAAGAGGAATGGCAAAAGGAAATAGATTATCTCGCTTTAAATGGAGTGAATTTAGTATTAGATATCACCGCACAGGAAGAGGTATATCGCAGGTTCATGGAAAAGTTAGGATATACACAGGAAGAGATTAAAAATTATATCACAGGCTCAGTATACTATGCATGGGCATTTATGGCAAATATCTATGGAGTGGGTGGACCTATATCAGATAGTTGGTTTGAGAGAAGGGTTAAATTGGCAAGAAAAAACCAATGGAAGATGCGACGTTTAGGTATGAAGGTTGTTTTACAGGGATTTAGCGGAATCGTACCTGTGGATATAAAGAAAAAGATTCCCAATTTGGAAGTAATAGAACAAGGATTATGGTGTAATCTGCCAAGACCGACAATGCTTAAAACAGATACAAAAGGATATCGAGATTGTGCAAAGTTATTTTATGAGAGTCAGAGAGAGGTATTAGGAAATATCAGTGAATTTTTTGCTGCAGATCCTTTTCATGAAGGAGGAAATGCAGAAGGGATAAAAAAAGAAGTAATGAGTAAGACCATTATGGAAGAGATGTTAAGTTATCGAAAAGATGCTGTTTGGATATTACAGGGTTGGGGAGAAAATCCATCAAAAGAATTATTAGAAGGCGTAAAGGATTATAAAGAAGACCATATTTTAATTTTAGATTTATATGCAGAAAAAATACCACATTGGCAAGAAAATCAGTTTCAAAAAACACCATGGATATATTGTATGCTCAATAATTTTGGAGGCAGATTAGGACTTAGAGGGCATCTTCAGACAATCACAAAAGAGATTCCAAAAATCAAAAAACAGAGTCATTGCAGAGGAATAGGAATTACACCAGAAGGAAGTAATACAAATCCGATGTTAAATGATTTATTTTTTGAAGCGATTTGGGAAGAGCAGGAAATAGATTTAGAAAAATGGCTGAGAGCTTATGGAAAGCGCAGATATGGAAAAGACAGTAAAAATCTATATCAGGCATTATTAATATGGAAAGATACGGCTTATAATCCGATCTATAATACAAGAGGAGAAGGAGCAGCAGAAAGTGTGATAAATGCAAGACCTAAATTAGATATCACAAAAGTTTCGGAGTGGGGAAATGTAAAAGTTGAATATGATAAGAAGCTATTTCAAAGAGGAGTAGAATTATTTTTAAAAGAGTACGAAGAATTAAAAGAAGTAAAAGGATATCTTTATGATGCAATAGATTTAAAAAGACAAATAATCGCGAATGAAGAAGAGGAATTATTAAAAGATATGACAGAAGCATTTCAAAATGGAGAAAAACAGAAATTTGAAGACATAGCAGAAAAATTTTTGAAAAATATTGATTTACAGGAAGAAAATTTAGCAAAGTGTGAGGATTTTTCATTGGCGAAATGGTTAGGACAGGCAGATAAGATAACAAAAGATATGGATGACTTTTCAAAAGATTTATTTCAGATAAATGCGAGAGCATTAATCACTACATGGTATTCCAAAAAAGCCTCAGAAGGCGGAAAACTGCATGATTACGCGAATCGACAGTGGGCAGGTCTTACAGGTCAATTTTATAAAAAGAGATGGGAGATGTGGATAGAGAATATGAGAGAA
>OFGL01001796.1_pt1 | contig 11313 bp, 12 predicted proteins | sample 1521801 | NCBI WGS metagenome assembly OFGL01 (sample SAMEA3504085, study PRJEB24116) | mouse gut metagenome | biome: mouse gut; feature: mouse-associated habitat; material: faeces | place: Denmark | collected 2011 | reverse complement strand
GTAGCCGGGCAAACGCACCTCCACAGCGTCCGGAGCATCGGTCAATGGCACCGTATGCTCCCCACCGTTTATTGTCACGGCTATATCATCACCAGCAGGCAATTTCGACACTTCAGGCACTACCGTAACCGACACCCATACAGGTAAGGCAAACAGGTAAGCCAATCCCGCAGCCACACACGCAGCCGCAGCCGTCGCGGCAATCTTGACACGACGCTGACGCTTATGCCGCTGCCAAAGCGTGTCAAACTCCACATCAATCATGCGCGATACCACACGCATCAAAGCCTTCTCCCTGCCATCGGCATTAATATCCACGCCAAGCAGCTCCGACTCGGGATATTCGGCAAAATATTCACGCAAATATGCCGGTAACAACTCATTAGGCGGAGTCTCGCCATCCGTAATCATCACCGGAATGATTCGCTCCACACGCCCCAACTCCACAAACGCCTTGGTCTCATCGCTGACCCACTGCGACCTCGCCGAATTCTTCGAGCATATCAGAATCAGATACTTGCTCTCCTCAATATTCCTGCGCAGCTCAACCGGCAGAACCCCGGTATTCAAATCCGACTTATCGCGGAACACCGGCCTGAGATACCTCTCCTGTGCATCCACTTCATTATGGATATCGGTAGGCAACCTGAACGCTTCCAACCTCCGCTGCAACCACTCCGCCACCCCCATATCGGCATGGCAATAGCTTATAAACGCTATATTTGCATATCTTCCCATATTATTAATTTGATTTCATCTCCTCACGTATATTATCAATAGAATTCTTGAGCTCACAAGTCAATGGATGTTCTGGACCGAACATCTTCTCCTGAATTGACAATGCTTGGACAATATTTTCCAATGCCATAGCATTATCTCCACTAAAATAATACGTCAAACCAATATTAATAAGCGACGATACTACATCCGGATGCATCGTACCCAAAACCGTCTTACGAATAGACAATGCACGGCTATGGTACTCCAAAGCCTTTGTATAATCTCCTTGAGATTTATAAATCATGCCGATATTGTTGCAAGATATGGCTACATCATTATGCTCCCGACCTAACACCTTCTCCCGTATTGACAGCGCATGGGTATGGTATTCCAAAGCATTGACATAGTCTTTTTGCGAATCATAGACACAGCCAATATTGTTGTAGCCCATGGCCACATCGGGATGATTCGGGCCTAATACTTTCTCCTGTATTGGCAGAGCGCGATGGAAATACTCTAATGCTTTAGGGTAATCACATTGAGTACTATATAACACACCAATATTGTTGTAATATTTTGCTACATTGATATGATCATAGCCTAAAATTTTCTCTTGTATTGACACCGCCCTATTATAATATTCCATCGCATTGGGATAATGGCCTTGCGAATAATACACCATGCCGATATTATTAAATAAGCTGGCCACATCTGGATGATCCACACCTAACACTTTCTCCCAGATTGGCAAAGCGCGATGGAAACACTCTAATGCTTTGGAATAATACCCTTGAGAACTATACACTATACCAATATTATTGCAGGACACGGCAATAGCGGGATGCTCCATGCCTAACACTTTTTCCTGTATCGACAATGCACGGTTATGATATTCCAAAGCCTTTGAATAATCCCCTTGCAATTGATAAACACTACCAATATTATTGCAAGATACGGCTACATCAAGGTGCTCCGAACCTAAGACTTTCTCCTGTATTGATAGAGCACGATAACTGTATTCTAAGGCCTTGGCATACTCTCCTTGCGATTGATACACCAGACTAATATTGTTGTAAGACGTGGCTATAGCGGGATGCTTAAAGCCTAGCACTTTCCCTTGTATCGACAATGCACGGTTATAATATTCCATCGCATTGTAATAATCCTCTTGTAAACTATAAACCAAGCCGATATTATTACAAGACGTTGCTAAATCAGGATGATCCAATCCTAGGACTTTCTCCTTTATTGTCATCGAGCGAATATGATACTCTAAAGCCTTGGGATAATCTCCTTGAAACGAATAAACACTTCCAATGTTATTGCAGGACGTAGCGACATACAAATGCTCCTCGCCATATAATGCTATTGCACTCGACAACGCAGCATTAAAATAACTCAACGCACTATCATAATCAGCGATATAGTCCATCAAGAATAACCCTGTCCTCAGCAACCACTCAACATTCGTAGTATCAGCATCTGCCACTGATTGCAACAACTGCAATATTTTTTGCTTGTTTTTATTGACACCGTCAAGCTTAAGTGTCTCTACCTGACGGTCTATGGCGGCGAGCAGACTGTCGCGTGACTGCTCTTTCGATTTCTTCAGCTCCGACAATTGCTCCATGGCAGAAGAAACTTCACGGATGTCTGACACCTCTTGCAAGTATTTGTCAAGATAGTTTTGCTCCTCATAGCGCACTATCGCCTCCTCTATCTTTCCCTCCTGCACCAACAGGATTATCTCCTGCTCGGTTGCCGACAGTTCGGAGAGGTCTATGCGCGAGAAGCGGTCTACATAGCTGTCAAGATTATCGAGCTGCTTCTCGTATGATTCACGCAGCTCATACAGTTGCTTGTGATACTCCTGTTCCTTGATTTTACCTTCGGATTTCAATCGTGCCAGTGCGGCTTCATCCTTCTTGAGCTGACGGGCGTAGCTCTCCGATGCTACACGCTGGTAGTTGTCACGAATCTTCTTGAACCTGTCGGAGCGGCACATCACCACCACAAACGGTTCCGAGGGATTTAGATTCCACTGCTCCACCGCCTCCTTGTTGAATATCTCGTAACCGAGCTTCTCAATCCGGCGCACATTCACTCTGTCGCCCGGCTTCAATGTCAGGAACTGAAGCGCAAATTTACCATCCGCATCCGACACCGTACTGCCGGCAGAACGTATATTCAGCTCCACACCGGCAAGCGGCGTTTTCTTTGCACGCTCGTTATATTCCTGAACAATACCGTTTTGCAACGCCTGTGCATTAGACGCCACCGGCAAATATACAGCAAGCATCATCACCGATCTCCACATAGCAAAATCCCGGATTATCACGTTCAACCTACCTGCGCACCGCAATGACTGCAAAAACGCGCACCCGACGGAAGGCGGCTCCCGCATGATGTACAGAAGTGGCATCCATCCGTATCCGGCTGCATAAGTTCGGCAACCGCACCCGATGACTGGTTTTCAGCTATCACCGACCGGGCGGCGGCTAAGGCTCGGTCGTCGAGTTTCGACTGCTGCACCAATCCCCATATCTGAGCAGCACCGGCCAGGTGATAAATAGCATGATGAGCGTGGGCACTACCTGCTGCCCGAAGATACCCACCCCGGCTTCAAATGATATGGATTGACTCTGCGGTATAAGCGTCACTTTCAGTGCGGTGCGCATACCGAGTACAGCCTTGAACATGCCCCCCTTGGTCACGGATATGTCCACACCCCCGCTTATCAGATCTTCACGTGTCACTTCATAGCCGTCGGCTGCGAAATCACGGCATATACGGTCGGCAATAGCGGGTATGAGCGCCGGATTGCCTTGCAGTTCGGTTTTGGTATTGAATGCTCCCATGGCAAATATGTAGTGTGTTATTGATTTAACGATTGCAGTTCATGCCGGTGATAGACTGCCATAAGCACGCTCATCTCCGATATGGCTTCGAGTATGGCGGCTTGCTGCTCTGGAGTGCATATCTCCTGCAATCGGCGCAGCGACGCTATCGTGGCTTCGGCTTGGTCGCTCAACTCCCGGTCGGTTACCACTCCGTCCTCCATAATGGCGCGGTACGACGGATGATTGCCCACTATGTCAGCTATATTGAGCATCCCGTTTTCGTCAAAAAGTGTCTGCATATATCGTTGGTTTATTATCGTGTAAATAGTCCGTTATCCGAGTTGGGTTCCGCAATAACGGCAGAATTTCCAATCCTCCTCCACCTTCCGGTGGCATTGCGGGCACACTCCCACGCTACTGCCCGATGGCAGGTTTTTCATCAGTGCCGCATATTCTGCCGACTGCGCCCACTTAAGAATCTCCCGCACGCGCACAGCCGCAAATGGATGGTCGGTCGACATCACGGCATAGGTCTGCAACGTCTTGTTCCACATACCGTCGGTACGTATAGTCTCATACATATCGGCTTGCTTAGCCCACTCCTCGATATTCACCTCCTCGGTTATCGATTTCGGACCGCCGGCAAGACGCACCATGACACGCGACACCGTTTCGGGCGACGTAACTATGGCGCCGGCGCGGTCACACGACAGCTCGCTCTTACGTTGCCAGTAAAGCAACGCCAGTTTTATAGGCGCGGTGAGCAACCCGAGCACACCCAAGGCATCGGCGCCGTTTATGAGCATATTTGCCATGTTATGGTACAGCACGTGGCGGCACAATATATGACCGCACTCATGTGCCAGCACCGCATCAAGCTCCTCATCGTTGAGCAGCTCCACAAGCCCCGATGTCATGGTTATGAATATCTTGGTGTCGCCAAACGTATATGCGTTGGGCATAGGATTCATCTCCAAGTAAAACTCCGGTTCATCTATGCCGAGTTTCCGGCATATCGGTGGCAGGTGATGGTACAGACGGGGCAACTGGCGCTCGGAAAGCCGTATCGCCTTCGCCATATTGGTCCCGTACAATAGTTTCTCATAGCCCAGGGCATAGAACTTCTTCACCAATGCGGGAAAACCGGGTATGCTCTCCAACTGGCGCAACGCCGCCGCATCTTCAGGATGGATGAAATCAGACGGTTTCATTAAGAGTATGTTTACTTTTGGCTTATTTAATATTTATATTGAACTTTTGAGTATGTTTTTTGATTGAATGAAGGAATTATGGGGTTCCATAATAACTGAATGAAAGCTAAAAACAGGCCGGAAGGGCTTATAAAGATTTCATAAAGTTAAAGTAAACATACTCTAAGATCAGGATTGGTTTTCTACAAATCTACATCATTTTTTTGAAATACAAAAGCCTGATTTCAATATGAGTTTCAATGTTTCCTGCGATGTGGCGCGGTCATACTCCTTCTCACTGTCCGGCAGATCCTCGTAAGCCACAAGACACGGATGCTTCTTCGCCACATCATCCCGCTCCGGACCATACGCCCACCCTTCGCTCATGCGGTTGCGGGCCCATACCTCATGTACATTCCTGGCCATCTCCTCAATAAGCGGCATCAACTCCACCGGCAACTCCACGCCCCGCGTGTCCACCGGCTCCGGCACATATCCTTTTCCTTTCATTGTCATAATCTCAGTTTCTTTAAATTGTATCATATTGAACAATTCACCCGCACGAATCTATCACTGTTCCGATGCGGCGGCTTCGATTTGCGATACTTTTTTGTCGGTTATCAAGGTCAAGGCTCCGTCGGTGGTCACGTTACATGCGGTGCCGAAACCATCCTGCACGGTGTAGATGGCAGTCATTATGCCTATGAACGTGCCGGGATCCTGACCACCGAGCACTATGCTGCCCACTATCGACGAGCACGCCACATTCAAGCCCCCGGGCACTCCGGGCGAACCGATGGCTATGACACACGCCACTATCGAGAATATCACTAAGCTCAATGTCGAGGGCATCACGCCGTAAAGCACATAGTAAGTGGTGGTCACGAGTGCTATCTCGGCTATCACCGAACCGCACAGATGTATGTTGGAGAATAGCGGCAGAGTGAAATCATACGTCTCTTTTTTCACTATCGGACTCTGGGCTATACACTCCATGGCGAAAGGCAGTGTCGCAGCCGACGACATCGACCCCAATGCCGTGAAATATGCCTTGGGATAATAGCGCAGCACCTCCCAGCCATTGCGGCCGGTATATACCGATGCCACCATGTACATCACCGCTATCCATACCAGTTGGCACACCACCACCATCACAATCACAGGCAGGAACACACCCATATTATTTATCTGACCGGTATAGGCGAGCAGTGCGAAGTTGCACCCTACAAACACCGGAAGCAACGGCAACAGTATCTTGCGCACCAGCAGCAGAATCATCGACTGGAACTTCTCCAGCACATTGGCGGCAGCAGTATATTTGGTCCACACCACACCAAGTCCCACCAGCACGGCGAGCAGCAGCGCCGACATCGTGTCCATGGTCGGGAAACATAGATTCACCAACGGCTCTTTGGGCAATTGTATCACCTCAGCCTGCGCACCGAAGCTGAACATCGGCACAAAATACTGGCTCACACCGAGCGAGAAAAATGCAGCCCCTACCGACGACAGATACGCCACCACCATAGTGAACACCAACAGCGATGTCACATTGGAACTGAGCCGCGTTATCGACGGCGTCACACACGCGAATATCAGCAACGGCACCATGAAGAATATCACCTGCCCCGTAGCCTTCTTTACTGCCATCAAAGTCTCACGCGCCACCGTTATGGCATCCGCAGGGAGCAACTTCACGCCATACCCCACCAATACACCCGCCACGATAGCCATTATCAACACAAATGCCGTACTCTTCAATAACTTCTTCATCTCAAAATCACTTACATATTATCTTTCAAATATTGAAATACCTTAGGTGACAGTTTCAATAAAATGCTGTCAAAAACACGACTGTTTCTCTTTTGCTGTAACCAGCATCCTTTTTCCATTTTCATGGTAAATATCATATTCTGTATAGGAGTTATTCTACATACTGCACTATATTGTTCCAAAGTCTCATTTTCAAAATGATATATCGACCAATTAAAACCACTGTTTAAAACACGGCGAATATCACCCGTTTGTTTAAATGATGGAGCCTGTATGGCGAAACCCCTTACATATATTTCATCGAATTCCTTATCCGATGCAGTTTTAATATTTTCAATCACAGCATCCAATTGTTCTGAATCTGTAATGCCTAAATCCTCCGGACTATAATCTTCCAAATCCTCTAAAAACAGCAATGTGGATATTTCCACATTAGATGAATCCACGTATGCAAATAATACCTCGGGGACTAATAAATCATCGACATCATCAGTTATGTTTTGTTTAAAAATATCCGGTAAGGAAACTAAAATATCATCATCATATTCCGATATTGGGCAATCATGAGTGTCAACAGGATAATATATAAAACTTAACGCGGCAACCGCAATCAGACATATAATACTGATTACCCACAGCAGTACCCGAATATATGGGCGCTGTCGCTCGCTCTTCAGATATCCCTTTAGACGCTCTACCGCAAGGTCGAAATATTCGGGCGACGTTGCCGATATGCCCTGGTAGTTCGGCAAATCTTTCATATCCTCCGGCAATGTCGCAGGCCATTCAAACCCTTTCAGCATCACCGGTATTATGTTTTTGTTACCCGCGAGGGCACACGTCACCTCACGCCGCACCCAGTCATTTTTATCTACGCAACGGTCAAGTCCGTTGGCAGGAAGTACAAGCACAAAATCCTTACAATCATTAATCACCCCAAGAAGCTGCTCGTTGAACTTCCCCGAATTAAGCGACTCAAGGTCAAAAAACACTCTGTAACCTGCCGAGCGCAACTTCTCCACTATCGGCAACGCCGTCTCATAACCGCCGTCACGCCGGTAGCTCACAAACACATCATATTTCTTTTTCTGCAAGCACATATCTATCTATTTTTAACATCAGTTGTATCAATTGTCGGGAACATTTGCGGATAAAATTAAATCCGAGTATAAAAGCTAAGAGTATAATACCGCTCAAAGCTTCGTCAATAGCCATGGAGAAGCATAAGGTATCATACACTCCATGAACCGCGATCGGCGCTATCAAAGCCAGTGTCATATAACGCGTACGATGCCGCGTATCAAACCATCCGAGCGAGAACAGCGACCCCATTATCACGGCAAAGAAATAATGGGCCGGCACGGCAAGCAATGCACGCGACACTCCCACCATAACCCATTCGTCATCGGCGCCGAACAGATACAGCACATTCTCAAGACCGGCAAATCCCATCCCTATGCACACGGCATAGACCACACCGTCAAACGCCTCGTCGAAATGCCTGCATTTTCTTGCCACAAGATACAACGCGCAGAATTTCAACAGCTCCTCCGGGATTGCCGCATCGATAAATGATGACACCATCGCACCGAAATATGTATCGGTTGACACATTGGGCAATACCGTGAACCCCAACAGCAAAACGCCAAATCCTGCCAACACCCCAAATCCCGCCGCTGCCAACAGCCACCGCAATGGCTCGGGACGCAAATCCTTACGCACAAGCACTATCGCCAATACCAATGCCGGCGATAATGCCGCCAGTATCTTTAACCAAATCTCCATAATCATCTCACTTGCTCCGGTACAGCTATTGAATCATCGCCGCACACATATTTCTTACCATCCCATTTATACACACTGTTATTGCCGAGCACCAAATCATGATAATCATAGAGATGCTTCGCAGTATCATAACCGCCATCACGTCGATAGCTCACAAACACATCATATCTCACCATTGCAATTCATCTATAAAAACAAACATCAGTAATATAGCAATCCCAACAATACTGTTATCACACAGAACACAAACAGCCACACGGCCAGTGTCCTATTGGCATTGGCAGCCAACGAAGGCGAACCCCAACGGTTTAGAGCCGCCGTATATTTCGGGGCAAACCATAGCCATGGAATAGCTGAGATAAACATCAACGGCAACCCTAACAATATCACCGAAACAAAATATTCTTCCTCATCTTCAGCGGCTACTAAACACAACGTACACACAGCGATTATTACAATAAACATATAGGCTATCATAGTTATGGAAGCCCAAGGTCGCCAACCATTGTACAGAGCGTAAGCCACCGGATTCTGAAGCAGACTCAACCGCTCCCACCATGGTGATTTGGCGCGTGCACACCATATCTCCTTCCGGCTCGGACCATCATTCACCATATCGGGATAGCATCGGAGATATTCAGCAATGAAACTTTTAACCGCAGTCAACGACGGCAACTGCCGATACCTCCAGTTTCCCTCGTTATCCACAAACAGCCCTATCGACGATTTCTCCAGATCAGCACCGCATATATCCTCGGGCAGACGCACCTCCGAATGCGACGCCAACATCCGTAGACCCTCAACGCTATCCACCACAAACAATGTCTTGGACAGATATTCCTCTTCAAAACAGTGTGCCATCTCCCAGCGGCATCCATCCGTATCACCCACACGCAGAAGTATCAATCGTGATTTCTTTGCCAACTCGGCTACTGCTTGTTTCCAGGCGCCATCCTCCACGTATATGCTGAGAGCCTCCTGTGTGGTTGGTGAAGCGCAATTAGGGTCACCGATTGAAAATACCGGGCCTACTTTGTTGCGCAGTTCCCGGCACATCACCTTCTCTATCTTCTCAGGCACCAATATCGAGCCGCGCGCAAAGGCATTGCGGTTCTTCAATATCGACTTTCGGTCGGCATCAAACGAACGCAAATACAGCACCTCACCCTCGATATCGGATATCACCCCTACACCATAGTACGGCTCGAAAAACGTGCGGCTGAATCCAAACAAAGCTCCTACAAGAAACATACTCTGCACACCGCTTATCTCCATACCTATCTGATACTCCACCACATACATCAGCGAGCTACAGAACACCAATATGAAAAACGTCTCTATCAAACGCACTTTACGGCGATAAGCCAATATGCGTTCCGAAACCTCTACCTGTTTTGTATCCTTGCGCCAACGCCACTCCAAGTACAGCATTCCGCACAACGATAACATACATAACACAGTTATAAAATCACCCATATACTACTCATTCATTTCTGTTTGTAATATCGAAACCCAGACGCCGCACGAGTCTCAACGTATTCATAGCCATTATACGGTCATACTCCTTCTCACTGTCCGCAAGCCGTGCGTATGGCACAAGGTCAGGATGCTGCTTCAGTTCATCGTTACGCACCGGACCGTAAGTCCACCCTTCATCCATACGCGCCCGCGCCCAAATGTCATGCGCGTTTTCCGCTATAGCCTCAGTCAGTTCCTCAAGGTCAGCACCGAGATTAATATCCTCCACATTGATAGGCTGAGGATTATACACATCCGTACGTTCCGACACCGATACCATATAATTGCCCGATTTTTTCCACGCCCGCATAAACTCAAAGCGTGCCACCGATTCTTCACACGACCTGTCGAGATTTAGGTATCTCACATTCTCTTCATTCACACCGGTCACATATATGGCATGATATGGAGCTTTCACGGCACCATCGGTTTCATTGCACAGATTCTTATCGACAATCGCTATTACCTGCTTGCCTACATCAAGCTCCGACGCCAGCTCATCAAGTGTCGAATCATACCGGCGCTCCACATACAGCCCTTTAAGCTCCAGCAACCTCCCTACATGCTGCAACGGCGTACCGCCCTCGCACATCCAGTTGTTGGCTTTCGCCTCTTCCAGCAACGACCAATGGTCTATGTCCATATCCAAATGCTCCAATATGTACATCTCGCAATCAAACGAACACATATTCTCCGGATTGGCAGCCGCCCATGCCCCCATGGGCAATACACGCAACCCCACCGCATCCACATCGGCATCAATCATGGCCGACAGAGATAGAATCTCATTGACTTCACTATCGTCGCCAAGTGCCGACAATATTCTATCAACCTCGCCCTCCCCGACATTTCCATCAAGAAAAGCCGCAAGCTGCTCATCGGTAATCGGACTTATATTATCTTCCATAACTGTAGTATTTTAATGCAACGCGGGTAAAAGCCGCCATTGCGCGTCGTTTTATATTATATAAGTTATCCACCGTTACACCCGTGCGACAGGCATAATGCTCCGGCAACTCATCCTCAAGCACCAGACACCGTATCACATCGGCATACCGTCGGTTATCCATCATTTCAAGCATCCCGGCGACATCCATTCGCGTAGCCACTCTACGGGCGGTATCGTCAGCTTCAATCTCGCGGCAACGTTCATAATCTTTCTCCGTCGAGACATCTTTAATCATCGCATCCCTATGTCGGATGAAAAATCGTGTCGCCACTACCTTAATCCATTGATAGACCGTACTCCGGTATTGAAACTGGCGCAACTTGGCACAATCATCCTCCATGAGATAGCCATACAGTTCATTCACCATCTCATCATAATCCACACCATAGCTGAACACATGGCGCATTATGGACGTATAATCCGCAAATCCAAAAATCCGGCGAAACCAAAACGAAAGGTTCAAAATCCGGCAAAAATCGGGGAAAATCACAATTCCAAGCGGTTATTGAAATATAAATCGCGCAACATCGGAATGATA
>OFGL01001794.1_pt1 | contig 11326 bp, 10 predicted proteins | sample 1521801 | NCBI WGS metagenome assembly OFGL01 (sample SAMEA3504085, study PRJEB24116) | mouse gut metagenome | biome: mouse gut; feature: mouse-associated habitat; material: faeces | place: Denmark | collected 2011 | reverse complement strand
CTTCCAGGCAGGACTTCATAATCCGCGCCAGGATTGCCTTTTCAGACAGGACACGTTTGCAGGCGGCATCATAGCCCGCGCTGTCATCCGTGACGTGCAGCCCCTGTGCGATTGTCGTTTCCTCGTCCACCGTCCTCACCTTCTTTCACTTTATTTTACCGCAGCTTTGCCAGAGTGTCCACTATTGTTCACCATTATCGGTAATACTCTGCCTAAATGTACTCCAGATGTCTTTATAAATGTCCTGAAACAACGATGGCTGGACAGCGGACCCGTTATCTGTAGGTTCTTGGTTGTCAAAAGAAAAGTCCTCCTCAGCATGTACACAGCCACGGCGTTTTAGCTCGGCCAAGATGTGGGCAGCACCGTCTTGGAACGTGGACGTTACCTTATGGGCCGAGGCAAGGGCACGGTCGATTTGGCCATAAATGTCACCAGCGGAGGCATCAATCTGCCAGAGAGATTCCTCCTGAGTACTCCCGTGTTCACCCACAATCAAGGAGTATCCGTTTCCCAGAAAACTCGTTGGCGTGGGTCCTTACTTGGAGAACTGGTTCAGTTTCTCCGCACCTTCCCACAAGAACTGCTCTCGCGCCACCTTAATGTTTTCCAGCAGGAGGGCAACATCTTCCTGTTTCATCTGTTCGGGCAGCGCAGTTTTACCTCCATATATATCCCCAATAAATATACTTGTTATATTTATCGACTAAATGTAAAAAAAGTTAAGAATCCTTTGCTTAAGTACGGCCTTGACTTTGACAAATTAGAACCGTTGCAGTTAGAGAGCAAGATTCGACCCGTGGCCCAAATTTCGCCCTTCGGCTCATTTGTCCCCCTGGTCAATCTTGCTGGGGTTGGCACCCCAGACCCGCCTTGGGCCGGTGCGTTCGCACCGGCCCTTACGCTGCCCGCAACGCAATTCCTCTAATTTTGGAATACCTTGACAAATCCGCATTTCCTGCTATAATGACCTCAGCGATGCAAAAGTGAATACCGATAAAATTGTTCGCGCCCAGGTGGTCTTGACCGCCCGGGCGCGTTGCGCTTTTCATCGCGGCAAAATAAAACAGAAAGGGGTCTGCGGTGGGACAAGGTTTTCCAATGGGGATGGGACCACACCCCGCATCATTTCAAAACATAAGGAGTTGAATCCATGTCCAAGCACTACAACACCCCCCACCGCAGCCGAATCATAAAAACCCGCATGACCGAGGAAGAACACGCCGACTTCATGGAGCGCCTGGCCGCCTACGGCATGAACCAGTCCGAGTTTATCCGGCAGGCCATCCGTGGCGCAACCATCAAGCCCATCATCACCGTGTCCCCCGTCAATGATGAGCTGCTTGCCGCCGTGGGCAGGCTGACCGGGGAATACGGAAAAATCGGCGGCAACCTCAACCAAATCGCCCGGTATCTCAACGAGTACGGAGCGCCGTACAACGCCCTCTCCGCCGAGGTTCGGGCGGCGTTGTCCGACCTCGTTGCCCTGAAGTTCCAGGTGCTTCGGGAGGTAGGTGAAGCCATTGGCAACGTTCAAACATATCGCCTCTAAAAATGCCGACTACGGCGCGGCGGAGCGGTATCTGCTCTTTGAGCATGACGAGTTCACCGGCAAACCCATCCTGGACGAAAACGGGCGGCTTGTCCCCCGCGAGGACTACCGCATTTCTTCTTTGAATTGCGGCGGGGAGGACTTCACCGTGGCCTGTATGCGGGCCAACCTCCGCTATGGGAAAAACCAGCAGAGGGAGGATGTGAAAAGCCACCATTACATCATTTCCTTTGACCCCAGGGACGGCCCCGACCACGGCCTGACCATGGACAAGGCCCAGGAGCTGGGAGAGCGGTTCTGCGTCGAACAGTTCCCCGGACACCAAGCCCTGGTCTGCACCCACCCGGACGGCCACAATCACAGCGGCAACATCCACGTCCACATCGTTATCAACTCCCTGCGGGTGGAGGAAGTGGAGCGCAAGCCCTACATGGACAGGGCCAGCGACACCCAGGCCGGGGCCAAGCACCGCTGCACCGCCGCCGCTATGCGCCACTTCCGGGCAGAGGTCATGGAACTGTGTCAGGGAGCGGGGCTGTACCAAATCGACTTGCTGGGCGGGAGCAGGAACCGTGTCACCGACCGGGAGTATTGGGCGCAGAAAAAAGGGCAGCTTGCTCTGGATGCCGAAGCCGCCGCCCAGGGCAAACCGCCCACCAAGTTTGAAACAGGCAAAGAGAAGCTGCGCCGGGAGATACGGGCCGTTCTCGCCGAGGCTGTCAGTTTCGAGGACTTTGCCCAGCGGCTGTTGCAGCGGGGCATCACCGTCAAAGAGAGCCGGGGCCGGTTGTCCTAACGGCGATGTGTGCATATGCGTCCAGAGTATCAGCAACTCCCTCAACTGCAAATGGTTCCGGGCCGCTGTTCTGCCCCAGGATGAAAGCCTGTGCGCCGCCCTGCTCCATCGGGGACGGGCACGGCGCTGCGCCGAGTGCGGGACGATGTTCGTACCGCGCTCCAACCGGGGGAAATACTGCGACAAGTGCGCCATTCTTGTGCGCCGGAGGAAGAAAGCCGCCAACGAGCGAGAACGCCACAGGCGTGGACATTTAGACGCTTGAAAGCCTTGTCCCGCAACGGTTTCAAGCTGTCCCTCAAGAGGGGCTGGTACATTCCTACTACCTGCCCCTCTTTCCTTCCTTCATTCTTTTATTAGCCGTACTTGAGGGCTGACTTTCCCGGCCCGATGCGGCATGACCGAAAAAATTTACACCCAAAAATTGAAAGGAGCGCCTATGGCAAAATCGAAGGAGCCTGTGATCACCGTCAGCACCATTTTCGCCGGGAGGCAGACGGGCAGGCAAGCCTTTATGGATTTAATTCTTTATAAGCGGGAATTATCGAAATCCCGCGTTGACTGCGGCCCCGCAACAGGGTATAATGAAGCTACTCCAAACTGCGGCATACACAGCAGAACGGAGGTCACGAATGAGGACTAACACTGTGTATGCTGAACCCTATCCCCAGGAGGTGAGAGCAGCTATCTACTGCCGCTTGTCCAAGGACGATGATTTGAGCGGCCCCAGCGCAAGCATCCAAAACCAGCGTGAGCTTTTGTGCAGCTACTGTGAGGAACAGGGCTGGCGGGTAGCGGGGATTTTCCAGGACGATGGCTACACCGGGCTGAACATGGAGCGCCCCGACTTCCAGCGGATGCTGGCGGCGGTGAAGCAGAAGATGTTTGATGTGGTGCTGACCAAAGACCTGTCCCGGCTGGGCCGGAACCATTTGGAGGTGGGCCATCTTCTGGAGGACTTTTTTCCCCGCCAGAAGGTGCGGTACATCGCTCTAAACGATGCCGTGGACAGCGACGAGGAAAATGAGATCACGCCCTTCCGCACCCTGATGAACGAAATGTATAGCCGGGATGTAAGCAAGAAGGTTCATTCCTCCTATCTGACAAAGGCCAAGTCCGGCAAGTTTACCGGCTGTCTCGCCCCTTTCGGCTACAAGAAAGACCCGGAGGACAAAAACCGCCTGATTATTGACGAGGACACTGCATGGATTATCCGCAAAATCTATGACTACGCCCGCAACGGCGGTGGCCCCAACTATATCCGGCGCAGGCTGGAAGATGAGGAAATCCCCTGCCCCGCATGGTGGAACCGTCAGAAGGGTTTGCGCGATCACGTCACCAAGTTTGAGCGGGAGGACCCGGAGCGGGGACGGTTCATGTGGGACTTCACCACCATCAAGGAGATTCTGTCTACGGCATGAACGCACTTTCCCACAACGTCATCATGGCTGACCGGAAAAAGCTGAAATCCGCAAACGGGATGTACCTCGGCTCTACGGGCTCCGGCAAGAGCTTTGCCGCCAAGCGGGAATTGATAAACGTCTTTCTTGCCACAAGTGACCGCATCGTTATCGTTGACCCGATGGGGGAATATTCCCCGCTGGTGCGGCGGCTGGGCGGGCAGGTCATTGAGATTGCCCCGGACAGCCCCCACCATATCAACCCGATGGATATTGAAATCGGTTTGAATGACGAGGACAGCCCCCTTTCCATGAAAGCGGATTTTCTGCTTTCCCTCTGTGAGCTGGTGGTAGGCGGCAAGGACGGCCTGCAACCTATTGAAAAGACCGTGATTGACCGCTGTGTGCGGCTGGTGTACCGGGAGCTTGCGCTGGGGCTGGAGGGCGCAAAGATGCCTTTGCTCCAGAGCTTGTACGAGGAATTACTCAAACAGCCGGAGCCGGAGGCGAAACGTGTGGCGACTGCGCTGGAGCTCTACTGTACGGGCTCCCTTAATCTTTTCAACCACCCGACCAACGTGGACTTGAGCTCCCGGGTGGTGTGCATCGTGCTGAAAGGGCTGGGGGAGAACCTCCGCAAGATTGCGATGCACGTCACCAACGAGTTTGTCACCTCGGCGGTGCATACCAACTACCAGAACGGGGCGGCGACATGGTGCTACTTTGACGAGTTCCACATCCTCCTGCGCGACCCGCTGACCGCCAGCTATTTCGTGGCGGTGTGGAAGATGCTCCGCAAAAAGGGCTGTGTGCCCTCGGCCCTCACGCAGAACGTGAAAGACCTTTTGGCCAGCCGGGAAATCGAGAACATACTGGATAACACCGATTTTCTTGTTCTGCTCTCCCAGGCCCAGAGCGACCGGGCCATCATCGCAAAACAGCTCGGCATTTCCGAGCACCAGCTTTCCTATATCACCCACAGCAATTCCGGCGAGGGCCTGCTGTTCTATGGGAATGTGACCATCCCCTTTGTTGACCGTTTCCCCAAGGGTGAGATTTACAACCTGCTCACCACCCGCCCGGAGGACATAGCCAATGACCAGAGGAACGAATAACGCCGGGCCCGCCGGGGACAAGGGCACTTCGGGACAAAATGTCCCAAAGTCCCCGAAGGGGCCCAAAACCAAAAAATCGAAATTCCGCATGGAAAGCGAACAAGAAAAAATCAGTAAATCCAAGCTCCGCATGGAGACGCGGGAGGACAAGCTGAACCGGGCCCGGAAAAAGCTGGAGGGCAAAAAGCCGCCAAAACCCAGGGGCCCGGTGCGCCGGGTGCTGGGGGCCGCCGGGTGGAGCGCACACGGCTTTGTGCATGGCAAAATCTACGAGGTGGAGCATGAAAACGTGGGAACCGAGGGGGCCCACCGCTCCGAGCTTATGGGCGAGGCCGTGGGCCGGGCGGCGGTGCATACCGTAAAAAAGCGCATCCGGGAGCACCCGGCCCGGGCCGTCCATAAGGCCGAGGCGCAGTACATCAAGGCCCGGGCGGACTACCAGTTCCGCATGGCCGCCCAGGAGAACCCGGAGCTTGCAAAAAACGCCGTCACCCGCTACTGGCACAAGCAAAAGCTGAAAAAGCAGTACGCCAAACAAGCGCGGCAGGCGGCAAAGCAGACCGCGAAACAAGGGGCCAAGGCCGCCGGGAAAACCGCCGCCGCCACGGAAAAGCTGGCGGAGCGGGCCGTGGCTTTCGTGAAACGGCATCCCGTGGGGGCGCTTATCGCGCTGGCCTGCGTGGTGCTCGTTTTATCCCTCCAGTCCTGCGCGTCCTCCCTCGTCTCTTTGGGGAATGCCGCCGCAGGAGCTGTGGGGGCCACCACCTACCCCGCCGAGGATGGGGATATGCTGGGGGCCGAGGCCGCTTATTGTTCGCTGGAGGCTGAGCTCCAGCATTATCTCGATACCTACGAAAGCACACACGACTATGACGAGTACCATTTTGATTTGGACGCTATTGAGCACGACCCCTATGTGCTGATTTCCTTATTGAGCGCATGGCATGAGGGCGAGTGGACGCTGGCGGATGTCCAGCCTACGTTGCGGATGCTCTTTGACCGCCAGTACACGCTGACAGAGAACGTGGTAAAGGAGCGGCGGTACTACATCGAAACGGATACATGGACGGACGAGGACGGCAATACCCACACCGACAGCTACCGGGTGTATTACGATTACTACATCTGTACTGTGACACTGGATAACTTCAACCTTTCCCATCTCCCTATCTACATCATGGGGGAGGACAAGGTTTCCCGGTATTCCCTCTACATGGCTACGCTGGGGAACCGCCCCGACCTCTTTCCCGGCTCGTCCTATGTGGGGAAATACACCAACCCGCCGGAGGGCTACGAAGTGCCGGGGGAATATCTGGACGATGAAACATTCGCGGCGATGCTCTCCGAGGCCGAGAAATACCTCGGTTATCCCTATGTATGGGGCGGGAGCTCCCCGGCCACGTCCTTTGACTGCTCCGGCTTTGTTTCGTGGGTAGTCAATCATTCCGGCTGGAACGTGGGGCGGCTGGGGGCCCAGGGGCTTTACAACATCTGCACCCGCACCAGCTCCCCCCGCCCCGGCGACCTTGTTTTCTTCAAGGGAACCTATGACACCCCGGGAGTCTCCCACTGTGGCATCTATGTGGGGGACGGGATGATGCTGCACTGTGGCGACGTGCGTCCAGATAGGGCGAAAGTAGAAGTAGATGAAAGGGGGATAGATTGAAGGTACTACCCCGTAAGATAACACGGGAATCCACCTGACTAACCGAAAGGCGAAAGCTGACACGGGAACATAGCACGTCAGGAAAGCGGAAAGTCACCTAAAGGCAATCGGGTGCGACTGAACCGCAAGGATAAGTGAATATGAGGATAATTCTGGGTTTGAATCTTGTGAGTTCCCAGTCCCTGTTCAGTGTGGGCATAGGAAATTTGCCTGAAACCTATGGTGCGAACAGTGTTAGAAAGGCGAACCTTCAGACACGTTATCAGCAATGCCGGAAAGGGTTGCCTTCCGGCAGGTTATCAATTATCACGCACGGCACGCCGGAGAACCGGTGTCAACGGAACGAAAGCATATCCGACAATTCACACTTACCTACTACTTTCGTTAACTGGAGATTGCCTAAACCAGAATGCCCGCAAGGGCTATGTGGCAGACACTGAAAATCTGGCATGGCAACGGAGCTTCCATAGTAGTCCGAGAACCCTGAAAAGACAGGGAAAGCCGTAAATACGGATGCGGGAAAGCCGCTCACATGGCGAAGGGAAGCAGTCTGAGCGAATTAAAATCAAAAATTGATTAGGGAGGAAAACCTCAATGAAACCAACAATGGAGATTTTAACCAAATTGCAGGAAAACTCAAAGAAACACCATGATGAAATATTTACAAGGCTCTACCGTTATCTGCTCCGCCCGGATATATACTTTACCGCCTACCAGCATTTGTACTCAAATGACGGTGCTGGAACAAAAGGCGTGAATGAGGATACGGCGGACGGATTCAGTGAGGTATATGTAGAGCGGATTATTGAAGCGTTGAGGACGGGAACATACTGCCCGAAGCCAGTACGCCGAACCTATATCCAGAAGTCCAACGGGAAAATGCGCCCTTTAGGGCTGCCAACTTTTGCGGACAAGCTGGTTCAGGAAAGCATGAGAATGGTTTTGGAGGCAGTTTACGAGCCGGTTTTCTCACACTATTCACACGGGTTTCGCCCAGGAAGAAGCTGCCACACCGCATTAGCGCAACTCAAGAAGGAGTTTATTGGGGCAGGCTGGTTTATTGAGGGCGATATAAAAGGCTGTTTCGACAACATCAACCACACGGTGCTGATTTCCGTACTAAAAAAGAAAATCAGGGACGCCAGATTCCTAAACCTCATTCAGCTGTTTTTAAAGGCAGGCTACATGGAGAACTGGAAATACTATGGTACTTACAGCGGCTGTCCGCAGGGCGGGATTATTTCACCAATCCTTGCGAATATCTACCTGAATGAACTGGACAGCTATGTTGAGGAATTGAAAAAGGAGTTTGATGTCAAGACACCGTACAAAACAACGCCGGCATATCAGGCGATAGCAAGAAAGCGGGCAAACCTCAAAAGAAAGATAGACCGCCGGGAGGACGGTACAGAGCGTGACCTGCTGATAGCGGAATACAAGAAGCTGTCGGGAGAGTTGTATAAAACCCCGGCGAAGCTATGCGATGACAAAAAGATTAAATATGTCCGCTACGCTGATGATTTCCTGATTGCCGTAAATGGGAACAAGCAGGACTGCGAATGGATTAAGGCGAAACTCACAGAGTTTATCCAAGATACCCTGAAAATGGAACTAAGCCAAGAAAAGACGCTGATAACCCATAGCAGTACACCCGCAAGATTTTTGGGCTATGATGTGCGGGTGCGCCGTGACCAGCAGGTGAAGCCGTGGAAGAAATGCAGACAGCGCACAATGAATAATACCGTGGAATTACTGATACCCTTCCAGGATAAAATCGAAAAGTTTCTGTTTTCTAAAGGCATTGTCAAACAAAGAGCCGATAACGGGAAACTGGAACCGGCTGGGAGGCTGTCACTGTTGCGCCACACAGATTTAGAGATTGTGACGGTCTTTGACGCTGAACTAAGGGGGATATGCAACTACTATCATCTTGCCAGCAATTACCGGAACCTAAACTATTTCAGCTATCTAATGGAGTACAGCTGTCTGAAAACACTGTCCGGCAAACACCGGTGCAAGCTGTCTAAAATTTATGACAAGTACCGCATTGGTGAGAAACGCTGGGGGATTCCCTATGAAACGAAAGCCGGGAAGAAAATCCGCCGCCTTACAAAGTTCAATGAGATTGACGGCAAAAAGTGTGAGGACATAGAGCCTGCGATAGTAACGGTTATTTCCAAAGGGAGAACCACGATTGATGACCGGTTAAAAGCCAGAATATGCGAACTTTGCGGAAAGGCAGGTGGGAAATTGGAGGTTCACCATGTAAACAAGGTGAAGAACCTGAAAGGAAAAGAACCGTGGGAACAGGTAATGATAGCAAAACGGCGCAAAACTTTGGTGGTTTGCTATGACTGCCACCAGAAAATACATCATGGATTCTAAGAGTTATTTCTGCAATGGAGCAAAGAGGGCGAGCCGTGTGCATTGAGAGGTGCAAGCACGGTTTTGGGAGGGGGCTGCGCAGACCTACCATAGAAATGTGGCAAGGCGGCGCTTTCCTACTCTACCCTATCAGTTACGCCAACTTAAACAGCAGCTACTGGCAGGCCCACTTCTACGCCTACGGGCGTTTACCATGAAAAGTCTGCAAAGGAAAAGTCAATAGGAAAATGAAATAAATTTGTGGACATAGAGGAAGGAGAAAAAAGCAACACAAAAAGACCGCCGTGTAAACGCCGGTCAAATGGAAACAGGGCGGGGACGGTCAATCGGCGTTTTCCAGCGATGCCAGATATTCTTTGACCCTGCCGTAGTAGATGCGCAGGAACTTGTTGGCCCCGGCGGTCATGTAGACCAGGTAGGGCTTGCCCTCGGCGCGTTTCTTGTCCATGAACTGGTAGACCGGGTCATCCTGGGGCATGGATTTCAGCAGGCCGTCCATCACAAGGAACAGCGTCCTGCGCAGCTCCGGCGGGCCGCTCTTGGAAGTTCTGACGCTCTTAGCTTCACGCTCGCTGGACTGGTTAGCGCCAGGGTCAACGCCGGCGAAAGCGGTGATGGAACCTCTGTGGGCGAACCGCGTCACGTCCCCGATTTCCGCCATGAGCTGCGGGCCGAGGGAATCCCCTACACCGTGCATCTCCATAACGACAGGGAACTCCGGGAGCTGGGACGCCAGTTTCAGCATCTCAGCCTTGAGCTGTTCCACGGTCTTGGAAACAGTATTGAGGGAATCAATGGCCTGCCGGATCAGCCGCTTGGTCAAATCGTCCTTTGGTATCATGGCAATCTGGTCTTTCGCTCCGGTATAGATTTCGGCAGCTTTATCGCTGCTGAAATTGTAGCGGTTTCGCTTGCACCACTTGCGGTAACGCTCCGTGAAGGTGGCCTGGCTCATACCCCGAACACAGTCTGCGTGCCAAAAAGACGCAGCAAAGTCCACCCACTTCTGCGTCCCATCCTCACGGGCAGGGCTGCTGAACAGGGCGTTGACACCGGGGTAAGTCTGGTCCAGGAGGGCGATGAGGTTGTTTTTCATCGCGGTTTTCATCTTGGAGTACAGAGCGTGCTGCCGGTTCAGCGTTTTCAGTTGGTAACGAATCATATCCATGGAAGCATATTGCCGCAGTTCCCCCCAGTTGTCAAGGCCATATTTTGCAATTTTCTTGGAATCGGCCTTGTCGGTCTTGACCTTGCGCAGCGAGTTGTTCCCATAGTCCTTGATAAGTTTCGGATTCACCGCACTGACATACAGCCCCGCGTCATGGAGGAACTGAGCCACCGGCTCATAGTACCGCCCGGTATGCTCCATGATCACCCGCGTCTCACCGTCCAGGCTTTTCAAGTAGTCTGCCAGTTCCTTGAGTTCACTGCCGGTGTGACACACAGTAAACGGTTTTGCCACCACTTCCCCCAGAGGCCGCATAACCGATACCATGCTCTTCCCCTTGGAAACATCAATCCCCGCTGCGTTCATGGTTCAACTCTCCTATCGTAGATTATGATTTGGCGACCAGCCCTTCCATCATTGCCGATTCAATCTATTTGTTGACACGGACGCACCAGGTCGAAGCAGCGGCCCCGACGAGGCGGCTCTACCTGCATAAATCGAACGCTGCGAATGAGAGGCTGGCTGACGGACTTTCTTTCGGACGTGCCAGTCCTTGGAGCCTGAAGTCAGGCCAATGTCCTCCCATTCTAACAGCTTTGGCAACAATGCGGAAAAAGACACGGCTGGCTGCCGTGCCTTGAACCGTAATTCTTATTGTAATAGGGAGGAAAACAATTGAAGAAGCGAGTTCTTTCGATCGTTTTAGCGCTGTGCCTGTGTATGACCGTCATACCGGAGGCTTGCGCGGAGGAGGCGGTCCCCAGCCCGCAGGAAGTCTACGATATCCTGATCGCCTTTCGCGAGAAGGACGGGTATACGGAAGGGACGGCCTGGACCAACGAAACGCATCCAAATTATAAGTGGAACGGCGGGACGGCAGGCGGGATCGCCAGCATTGGCGCGGGGTGCGTCGCGTTTGCGTATGAGCTCAGCGACGCGGCCTTCGGTAATCTGCCCGCAAGAATGTACTCGTCGGTCAAGCTCCCGGAGGTAAAACCCGGGGATATCCTGCGGGTAAACGGCGGCGCCCATACCGTGATTGTTCTTCAAGTGAATGACGCGGGCGTGGTGGTCGCGGAGGGGAACCTGAGTGGTAAAGTCCACTGGGGACGGGGGATGTCAAAGGCCGAGGTGGAGGCCGCCAGCCACTATATCACCCGTTACCCGGAGGGCTACATCCCGCCGGACGATCCCTCCGCCGGTGAGCCGTTGGGTACGGGGACCATTGGCGGCCTTACTTGGAC
>OFGL01001792.1_pt1 | contig 11348 bp, 18 predicted proteins | sample 1521801 | NCBI WGS metagenome assembly OFGL01 (sample SAMEA3504085, study PRJEB24116) | mouse gut metagenome | biome: mouse gut; feature: mouse-associated habitat; material: faeces | place: Denmark | collected 2011 | reverse complement strand
GCATCGCCATCGTGTCCACGTCCAAGGGCGTCATGACCGACAAGAAGGCCCGCGAAGCCCATGTCGGCGGCGAAGTCCTGGCATTTGTCTGGTAAGGAGGGTTATAGGAATGTCTAGAATTGGCAGAGCTCCTATCGCCGTCCCCGCCGGCGTGGAGATTAAGATCGAGGACAATAACCTCGTCACCGTGAAGGGGCCCAAGGGCACCCTCACCCAGCAGCTGCACCCCGCCATGACCATCAGGCAGGAGGGGGCCGAGCTGCACGTCACCCGTCCCAACGACCTGAAGGAGAACCGCTCCCTGCACGGGCTTACCCGCACCCTGCTCCACAACATGGTGGTGGGTGTCACCGACGGCTTCAAGAAGACCCTGGACGTGAACGGCGTGGGCTACCGCGTCGCCATGGAGGGGGGCAAGCTGGTGATGAACCTGGGCTACTCCCATCAGGTTATCATGGAGGCGCCCGCGGGTATTACCATTGAGACCCCCAGCGCCAACCAGATCGTCATCTCTGGCTTCGACAAGCAGCTGGTGGGCCAGTTTGCCGCCGAGATCCGGGAGAAGCGTCCCCCCGAGCCCTACAAGGGTAAGGGTATCAAGTACTCTGACGAGGTCATCCGCCGCAAGGTCGGTAAGACCGGCGTGAAGAAATAAGAAGGAGGTGTGCCGATTATGATTAACCGTCCCAATACCAAGGCTCAGCGCCTGCACCGCCATAAGCGCGTTCGCGGCAAGGTGTCCGGCACCCCCGAGCGTCCCCGCCTGAACGTGTTCCGCAGCGAGACCAATATCTACGCCCAGATCATCGACGATACCAAGGGCGTTACCCTGGTCTCCGCTTCTTCCCAGGAAAAGGGCTTCGAGGGCCCCGGCAGCAATTGTGAGGCCGCCAAGAAGGTGGGCGAGGCTATCGCCCAGCGCGCCAAGGACAAGGGTATCGAGGCAGTCGTGTTCGACCGCGGCGGCTACCTGTACCATGGCCGCGTGAAGGCTCTGGCCGAGGGCGCCCGCGAGGGCGGCCTGCAGTTCTAAGGGAGGAGGAAACAAGAATGCCTAGATTTGAAAGAGAACCCAAAGAGTTCGTGGAGAAGATGGTTTATCTGAACCGCGTTTCCAAGACCGTTAAGGGCGGCCGCGTGGCCAAGTTCTCCGCCCTGATGGTGGTGGGCGACGAGAAGGGCCGCGTGGGCTTCGGCCTGGGCAAGGCCGCCGAAGTGGCCGAGGCCATCCGCAAGGGCATCGAGGACGCCAAGAAGAACATGGTGACCATCACCCTGTCCGGCACCACCATCCCCCATGAAGTCATCGGCGAGTTCGGCGCCGGCCGCGTGCTGCTCAAGCCCGCGTCCAAAGGTACCGGCATCATCGCCGGCGGCCCCGTGCGCGCCGTGATGGAGGCCGTGGGCGTGTCCGACATCCGCGCCAAGTGCCTGCGCACCAACAACCCCCAGAACGTGGTGGCAGCCACCATGGAGGGGCTCAAATCCCTGCGCAGCCCCGCCGAAGTCGCGCGCATCCGCGGCAAGAGCGTGGAAGAGATCTTAGGTTAAGGAGGCTGGCGACAATGGCTAAAACCATCAACATCAAGCTCGTCAAGAGCCTGAACGGCCGTCTGGCCAAGCATAAGGCCACCGCCGAGGCCCTGGGCCTGCGCAAGATCGGCGACACCACCGTGCAGCCCGACAACGAGGCTACCCGGGGCAAGATCGCCCACATCGGTTACCTGCTCCAGGTGACCGAGAACGCCTAATGGAGGTGCTGACCATGAATCTGCATGAACTGTCTCCCGCCCCCGGCTCCACCCAGGTGGGCAAGCGCAAGGGGCGCGGCCCCGGCTCCGGCAACGGCAAGACCGCCGGGCGCGGCCACAAGGGCCAGTGGGCCCGCTCCGGCGGCGGCGTCCGCATCGGGTTTGAGGGCGGCCAGATGCCCCTGGCCCGCCGCCTGCCCAAGCGTGGCTTCAACAACATCTTTGCCAAGCGGCTGGAGGCCATTAACGTCTCCGCCCTGAGCAAGTTTGAGGACGGCGCCGTGGTCAATGTTTGCGACCTGCTGGAAAAGGGTATCATTTCCAAGTGCGAGTACGGCGTCAAGATCCTGGGCAACGGGGAACTGACCAAGAAGCTCACTGTTCGGGCTTCCGCTTTCTCCGCCTCGGCCAAAGAGAAGATCGAAAAGGCGGGCGGCACGGCGGAGGTGATCTGAGATGATTCAGACCATGCGCAACGCCTGGAAGGTGCCGGAGCTGCGGGCTAAGCTGCTGTTTACCGTGTTTGCCCTGCTCATCTTCCGGTTGGGCAGCGCCATCCCGGTGCCCTTCATTAACGTTGATATGCTCAGCGACTATATGAAGGCCCAGTCCGCCAGCATCTTTGGCCTGCTCAACGTGATGAGCGGCGACGCCTTCGCCCAGGCCACGGTGTTCGCGCTGTCCATCCAGCCCTATATCAACAGCTCCATCATCATCCAGCTGCTGACCATCGCGATACCCGCCCTGGAGCGGCTCCAGAAGGAGGGCGGCGAAGAGGGCAAGAAGAAGCTGGCTGCCATCACCCGTTATGCCACCGTGGGCATCGCCCTGATCCAGGCCTTCGGCTTCTACACCATGCTCCGGGTGGGCTCCAACGGCACCAGCTTCCTGTCCACCGACAACATCTGGGCCGCTTTCGTCATTATCGCCGCCTTTGTGGCCGGCTCCGCCTTCCTGATGTGGCTGGGCGAGCAGATCACTGAGTTCGGCATCGGCAACGGCATTTCCATCATCCTGTTTGCCGGTATCGTGGCCCGCGGCCCCAGCATGGTGGGCAGCATGATTGAGGGTGTGAGGGGCTGGATCGCCAAGTCCGACCCCAAAAACTACCTGGTACTCCATCCCGCGTTCATCCTGCTTATCGTGGCCGGTATGCTGCTGCTGGTGGCCTTTATCGTGTTCATGGACAACTCCGAGCGCCGCATCCCTGTGCAGTACGCCAAGCGGGTGGTGGGCCGGAAGATGTACGGCGGCCAGTCCAGCCATCTGCCCATCAAGGTGAATATGTCCGGCGTGCTGCCCATCATCTTCGCCCAGTCCATCGCGTCTATCCCCGCCACCATCGGCATGTTTGTGCCCTCCGCCCAGGTGAAGGGCAGCGGCTGGTATAACTTCCTCCAGGTGTTCGACTCCCGCGGCTGGGTTTACTGCATCGTGTATTTCCTGCTGATCGTGTTCTTCAGCTATTTCTACAACACCATCCAGTTCAATCCCATTGAGGTGTCCAACAACCTGAAGAAGAACGGCGGGTTCATCCCCGGCTTCCGCCCGGGCAAGCCCACCAGCGACTTCCTCAGCAAGGTGGTGTCCCGCATCACCATGTTCGGCGCGCTCTACCTGGCTGTGGTGGCCCTGCTGCCCACCCTCGTCGGCAACATTATGCTGCTGGCGGGAAGCAGCGCGGGCCGGAGCCTGGCCATCGGCGGCACCTCCGTCATCATCGTGGTGGGCGTGGCGCTGGAGACTGTCAAGGCGCTGGAGGCCCAGCTCATGATGCGCCACTACAAGGGCTTCCTTGAGTGAGCGCAGAGGGTAAGGCCATGAAGCTCATCATGTTCGGCGCCCCCGGCGCCGGTAAGGGGACCCAGGCCGCCATCCTCAGTGAGCGGCTGGACGTGCCCACCATTTCCACAGGCAATATCCTGCGGGCTGCCGTGAAAAACGGCACGCCCGTAGGACTCCAGGCCCGGAGCTACATGGACGCGGGCAAGCTGGTCCCGGACCAGGTGATTATCGGCATCATTGCCGAGCGCCTGGCCGAGCCGGACTGCCGGAAGGGTTATATCCTGGATGGGGTGCCCCGCACCATCGCCCAGGCAGAGGCCCTGGAGGAGGCCGGCATCCAGTTCGACTGCGTGCTGGATATCGAGGTTCCCGACCAGGAGATCCTCCACCGGATGATCGGGCGGCGGTCCTGCCCCATCTGCGGGGCCACCTACCACCTGGAGGCCGCGCCCCCCAAAGTAGAGGGCAAGTGCGACCACTGCGGCAACACCCTGACCCAGCGGGAGGACGACAAGCACGAGACGGTAATCAGCCGCCTGTCCACCTACCACGCCCAGACCGAGCCGCTGAAAAAGTTCTACGCGGACCGGGACATCCTCAAGGTTGTGCCCTTCCAGGCCAGCATTGAGGCCACCACCCAGGCAATCGCCGGGCTTCTGGGGATCTGAAGGTATGGAACTCATCACCTTGAAATCCCCCCGGGAGCAGGACGCCATGCGCAGGGCCGGACGGGTCACCGCCCAGGCCCGGGCGCTGGCGGGAAATATGGTGCGTCCGGGCGTCACCACCAAGGAGATTGACGACGCGGTGCGCAAATTCATCCGCAGCAAGGGCGGACAGCCCTCGTTCCTGGGGTATGGCGGTTTTTCCGGCTCGGCGTGCATCTCTGTCAACGAAGTGGTCATCCACGGCATCCCTTCCAGGCGCACTGTGCTCAAGGAGGGGGACATCGTAAGCATTGATGTGGGGGCGGTTATCGACGGCTTCCACGGCGACTGCGCCGCCACCTATCCCTGCGGCGCCATCTCAGATGAGGCCAGGAGGCTGATTGAGGTCACCCGGCAGAGCTTCTGGGAGGGCTATGAGAAGGCCGCGCCGGGCAACCGGGTGTCCGACATCTCCCACGCCGTCCAGGCGTATGTGGAGAAGCATGGCTACTCTGTGGTTCGGGACTTCGTGGGCCATGGCGTGGGAGCCAAGCTCCACGAGGCCCCGGAGGTGCCAAACTTCGGCCCCGCTGGCCACGGCGCCCGGCTCCAGCCGGGTATGGCCATCGCGGTGGAGCCCATGGTGTGCGCCGGGGATTGGCGCGTGAAGGTGTTGAGGGACGGCTGGACCACCGTGACGGTGGACGGCTCCCTGGCGGCCCATTACGAGAACACCATCCTCATCACCGGGGAAGGGCCCGAGATCACCACCGTCACCGAGGATGGGGCCTATGATTGACTGCACAGGCCGGATCGTCCGCGCATCCGCCGGACGGGACAAGGGCGGACTGCTTTGCGTGGTGGGTGTGGACCGGGAGGGGCGGCTGCTGCTGGCCGACGGCAAGCGGCGCAAATGCGCCCGGCCCAAGGCCAAAAAACCATGCCACGTGGATATGCTTGCCGATGGGTTTTCCCATCCCGCCATTCAAAAGCTGAAGCAGGGCGAGGCCCTGTCGGACCGAGAACTGAGAAGGGCGCTGGCCGCCTTCCGAGATCAACTGGAGGTATGACGCTTTGGCAAAAGACGACATGATCGAGTTGGAGGGCGTCGTCACCGAGGCCCTGCCTAACACCACATTCAATGTGGACATTGGAAATGGCCACATTATCCTGGCACACATTTCGGGCAAGCTGCGGATGAACTTCATCCGCATCCTGCCCGGCGACAAGGTTACGGTTCAGATGTCGCCCTACGACCTGACCCGGGGCCGCATTACCTGGAGATCGAAGTAAACTATCAACGACCGAGTCTGGAACAGGCTTTTCCCTCAAGGGGCCTTGCCTCCGAAAGGGACCGCCAATCCCCGTCCCCCGCGGTTGGAGAGGAGGAGCAGCGGAATGAGCGAGCTTTCGGCTTAGCCGGAAGTCAGGGATATGGAGCTTGCTTCGACGAGGGGCCATTCAGGCAGTACAGGAGGTTATTAACATGAAAGTCAGACCGTCTGTCAAGCCCATGTGCGAGAAGTGCAAGATCATCAAGCGCAAGGGCAAGGTTATGGTCATTTGCGAAAACCCCAAGCACAAGCAGAGACAAGGTTAAAGGAGGGGCATAGAGTATGGCACGTATTGCCGGCATTGATCTGCCGAAGGAGAAGCGAGTCGAGATCGGACTCACCTATATTTACGGTATTGGCCGCACCAGCGCCAGCAAGATCCTCAAGGAGGCGGGCATTAACCCCGACACCCGCGTCAAGGATCTGACCGACGCCGAGGAGGCCAAGCTGCGTGAGATCATCAGCCACGAGTACACCGTCGAGGGCGACCTTCGCCGCAATGTGGCGATGGACATCAAGCGCCTGACCGAAATCGGCTGCTACCGTGGCATCCGCCATCGCAAGGGCCTCCCCGTCCGCGGGCAGCGCTCCAAAACCAACGCCCGCACCCGCAAGGGTCCCAAGCGCACTGTTGCCAACAAGAAGAAGTAAGGAGGGATAAGTCACATGGCTGCTAACAAAAAAGTTATCAAGCGCCGCCGCGAGCGGAAAAACGTAGAGAAGGGTCAGGTGCATATCCGCTCCTCCTTCAACAACACCATGATTACCGTCACCGACATGCAGGGCAACGCCCTGTCCTGGGCCTCCTCCGGCGAGATGGGCTTCCGCGGCTCCCGCAAGTCCACCCCCTACGCCGCCCAGACCGCCGCCGAGACCGCCGCCAACGCCGCCATCGAGCAGTGCGGCCTGAAGAGCGTGGAGGTGTACGTCAAGGGTCCCGGCCAGGGCCGCGAGGCCGCCATCCGGGCGCTCCAGGCCGTGGGCCTGGAGGTCACCCTCATCAAAGACGTGACCCCCGTGCCCCACAACGGCTGCCGCCCGCCCAAGCGCCGCCGCGTCTGATCTGGAAGGAGGAAAACCGATATGGCTAAGAATATGCAGCCCTACCTGAAGCGCTGCCGCACGTTGGGCATCTCCCCCGCCGTGATGGGCGTGAACAAGGAGTCCAACCGGAACCCCGGCCCCCAGCGCCGCCCCAAGAAGAGCGAGTACGCGCTCCAGCTCACCGAGAAGCAGAAGGTCAAGTTCGTGTACGGCGTGCTGGAGAAGCAGTTCCGCGCCTACTACGAGAAGGCCGCCCGCATGAAGGGCAACACCGGCGACGAGCTGATGACCCTGCTGGAGCGCCGGCTGGACAACGTGGTGTTCCGCCTGGGGCTGGCCGCTACCCGCCGCGAGGCCAGGCAGCTGGTCAACCACGGGCACTTCACCGTCAACGGCAAGCGGGTGAATATCCCCTCCTACCTGGTGAAGGAGGGCGAGGTCATCGCTGTCTGCGACAAGAGCCGTTCCTCCGCCAAGTTCAAAAAGATGGTGGAGGATGACCGTTTTGTGGCCGCTCCCAAGTGGTTGGAGAAAAACAAGAACGCCCCCCTGGAGGGCAAGGTGATTGCCATGCCCCAGCGGGACGACATCGACTTCGACGTGGCCGTTAACCTCATCGTGGAGTTGTACTCCAAGTAATGCCGGCTTTCCCCCGGCATTCCTGGCGCTCCGCCGCGAGGGCGGCAGCGGGGCCGCGTTTTTGCGCGGCTCCGCGCGGAGCGTATGGCAACACACGCCACTGTTAAAGGAGGGTAACACACGACATGGTAGAAATCCAGAAGCCGCGCATCGAATGCATCGAGAATGTAGGCGACGAGTCCTATGGCAAGTACGTGGTCGAGCCGCTGGAGCGGGGCTACGGCACCACCATAGGCAACTCTCTGCGCCGCATTTTGCTGTCCTCTCTGCCCGGCACAGCGGTCACCGGCATTAAAATTGCCGGCGTGCAGCATGAGTTCTCCGTCATCCCCGGGGTGAAGGAGGACGTGACGGAGATCGTGCTCAACATCAAGGGCATTATCGCCAAGCTGTACAGCGAGGGGATCAAGACGGTCTACATTGAGGCTGCGGGCGAGGGCGAAGTCACCGCCGGCGACATCAAGGCGGACAGCGATGTAGAGGTGCTCAACCCTGACCATCATATCGCAACCCTTGGGCCCGAGGCTTCTTTGAACATGGAACTCACCTTGTCCCAGGGGCGGGGCTATGTCACCGCCGATCGGAACAAGCCCGCCCAGACTGTCATCGGCCTGATTCCTGTGGATTCCGTCTACACGCCCGTGCGCAAGGTGAACTACTTCGTGGAAAACACCCGCGTGGGCGACGCCACCGACTACGACAAGCTGACGCTGGAGGTTTGGACCAACGGTACCATTTCCGCGCGGGACGCGGTGTCCCTGGGGGCGCGGATCCTGGTGGATCACTTTACCCTGTTTACCGACCTGTCTGAGACCATGGGTTCCAAGGCCACTGTGGTGGAGAAGGCGGAGGCCCAGCGGGACAAGGTGCTGGAGCTGACCATTGAGGAGCTGGACCTGTCAGTCCGATCCTTCAACTGCCTGAAGCGGGCCAACATCAACACGGTGGAGGATCTCATCTCCAAGACAGAGGACGAGATGATGAAGGTGCGCAATCTGGGCCGCAAATCCCTGGAGGAAGTCATCAATAAGCTGGCTATGATGGGCTTGTCCCTGGCCAACGACGAGAACCTTTAAGCAGCGCAAAGCGCTGTGCAAAGCCCCGCGAAAGACCAGCGAAGCGGGTTTCGCGGGGAGAGGAGGCACGGCGGAATCAATGAGCTTTCATCGCAGATGGAAGCGAATGATAGGGAGCTTGTGCCGACGAGACGGTACGGGGGTATGTAACGTTCCTCTCTGTACACATGGCAGCGGCTGTGTCCCGCATCATTGGGCGTCTGAACGAATTTAACTGACTTCGCCACGCGAGGTCGAAGGAGTGCTTACAAAATGGCTAAGAACCGTAAGCTGGGCCGTACCAGCGACCAGCGCCGCGCTATGCTGCGCGCCATGACCACCTATTTGCTGGAGAGCGGGCAGATCAAGACCACCTACGCCCGCGCAAAGGAGGTCGCCCCTATTGCTGAAAAGATGATTACCCTGGCAAAGAAAAACGACCTGGCTGCCTACCGTCAGGCCCTGAGCTACCTGACCAAGGAGGACGTGGCCAACAAGCTGTTCCACGAGATCGGCCCCAAATACGCCGACCGCAACGGTGGGTACACCCGGGTGCTGAAAATGGGTCCCCGCCGCGGCGACGCGGCCGAGCTGGCCATCATCCAGCTGGTGTAAATTGTTAAAGCTCCCCTGTCCAATTGGGTGGGGGAGCTTTTGCATTGTGTAGGAGGAAACTTTCCCCCTACAAGTGGGCAATTCGTGGGAAACACTTGACAAACTGGAAATTAAGCGCTATAATTTTTGTATAATTTAAGTGAATACCGTTTGATAGAGGCGCGGACGCCATGCGTACCGCGAAACAAAGGCCAGGCAGCCGGTTTCGCGGGAGAGGGGCGGCCGCCGAAGGAAAACGGGCCTGCCTGGGCCCCTATCCTGGGCCGTGGGAGAACATCCCCCGGACTGTCACAGTTGTGGAGCGCTATCAGTTCGCCGCTGGATTGGATGAGCGGCGGGTTTCGTCCGTACCGGGCGCTTCCAGAAGAAGCGCCCGTTTTTTGTGGTCTTTCGGTGTCACTTGAAAGAGACGCTGTACTGTTGCAGGCAAGTATATAGGGGGCAAGCCGGATTGAAACCGCTTGGCTGTGTGCGGCAACGGACAAAGCGTGACAAGAAGGAGAGAGTGCTAATGAGAACGAGAAGAAACCGCCTGGGGTTCATCGCGCTGCTGGTTCTGATGATTTTTGCCCTGACTACCACTGCCTTTGCCGCCTCCGCAGATCCCACGGAGGAGACAGGCACCAAAATGATTGAGTGCCCCGACTGCGGCGCCCTGGGTATGGTTCTGTCCGACGCAGGGGAGGCCACCGCCTGCGAGAGCTGTGAGGGGAGCGGCTATATCCACTCCCCCAGCCGGTATTACAACACCCCGTGGGCCCTGCTGCCCCCCGTCATTGCCATTGCCCTGGCGCTCATCACCAAAGAGGTCTACTCCTCCCTGTTCATCGGCATTTTGATGGGGGGCCTGCTGTACTCCAACTTCAGCTTTGAAGGTACGGTGCTCCATGCCTTCCAGGACGGCATCGTGGCCTCCCTGTCTGACGGCTACAATGTGGGTATCCTCATCTTCCTGGTTATTCTGGGGGCCATCGTGTGCCTGATGAACAAGGCGGGAGGCTCCGCCGCCTTTGGACGCTGGGCCCAGAAAAATATCAAGACCAGGACAGGGGCCCAGTTGTCCTCCGTTGTGCTGGGGTGCCTCATCTTCATTGACGACTACTTCAATTGTCTCACCGTGGGCAGCGTCATGCGGCCCATTACCGATAAGCATAGTGTTTCCCGGGCCAAGCTGGCCTACCTCATCGATGCCACCGCCGCGCCTATCTGCATTATAGCGCCTATCTCCTCCTGGGCCGCTGCCGTGGCCGCCTTTGCCGAGGACGGACAGGGGCTGAACCTGTTCATCCGCGCCATTCCGTACAACTTCTACGCCCTGCTCACCCTTGTGATGATGGTAGGGTTGGTAGTGCTCAATGTGGACTTCGGCCCCATGGCCAAACACGAAAGAAATGCGGTGGAAAACAGCGATCTGTTCTCCGGGTCCAACCCTTACGCCATGATGGACGAGGAGATGAATGAATCCAAGGGTTCCGTGCTGGATCTGGTGCTGCCCATCGCGGTGCTGGTGGTGAGCTGTGTGGTGGGTATGATCTACTCCGGCGGTTTTTTCTCCGGGGAGGACTTTGTCACCGCCTTCTCTAACTCCGACGCCTCTGTGGGCCTTATGCTGGGCTCCGCATTCGGTCTGGTGTTCACCCTGGTGTACTACATATTTCGCAGGGCCATGACCTTTAAAGAGATGATGGGCTGCATCCCGGAGGGCTTTAAAGCCATGGTGCCCGCCATCATGATTCTCACCTTTGCTTGGTCTCTGAAGGGGATGACCGACTCCCTGGGCGCGAAATATTTTGTGCGCGACTTTGTGCGCTCCGCCTCCGGCATTCAGGTGCTGCTGCCCGTTATCGTGTTCGCGGTGGGCTGCCTGCTGGCCTTTGCCACTGGAACCTCCTGGGGCACCTTCGGTATCCTCATTCCCATCGTCCAAAGCGTGTTCCCCATGAGCGAGCCCCTGGCCATCATCTGCATCTCCGCCTGTATGGCGGGCGCGGTGTGCGGCGACCACTGCTCCCCCATCTCCGACACCACCATTATGGCCTCTGCCGGGGCGCAGTGTGACCATGTCAACCATGTGTCCACACAATTGCCCTACGCCATCTCCTGCGCGGCTATCGCGGGCATTACATATGTCATTGCCGGCGTACTGTCCATCGTGGGCGCTCCCGGATTGCTTGCGCTGCCTGTCGGAGTGGTCTTGACATTGGGATTCCTGCTGTTGATGAAGCGGAAAGCTGCGTAACCGGGACTTGCAAAATTCCCCTGCCGAAGGGCGGGGGAATTTTTATGCAACGTTGCCCTGGCGGGCCGCTCCGGGCAGAATCGGAGACGGGCCGGAGCGGCATTGAAGCGTGCCCCGCCCGCTTTAATGCCGGAAGAAGGCCCGCCCATTTTCAAAAAATCCGCCCCCTGCGCCTTTTGTTGCCCCGGGACATACATCCCGGCCCCCGTTATCCCTCCCCGCCGGGAGGGATAAAAATA
>OFGL01001789.1_pt1 | contig 11374 bp, 12 predicted proteins | sample 1521801 | NCBI WGS metagenome assembly OFGL01 (sample SAMEA3504085, study PRJEB24116) | mouse gut metagenome | biome: mouse gut; feature: mouse-associated habitat; material: faeces | place: Denmark | collected 2011 | reverse complement strand
CACCTTTTGCAAACGGGTGGCCTTCCTTTTCCCCGATCTCATGCACTTCTATCACCTGCCTGATATTATTTGTTTGATTTGAATGTTCCACATTTTCTGGATGTTCGATCTTATTCGAATGTTCTATATTTTCTCGTCCTTCTATCATACATTTAGCAACCCATTCTAACAACTGATACTGCCGTTTTGACCACAAAGCAGCGCTTATACTTTCAAATGCTTGCGTATCGTAAGCGCACTTCCGACGAACCCGATACCGATTCCAAGCACGACCGCAACCGGCACAAGTATGCGGAACACGTCATCCACCGCAAGAAACGTCATAAGATTGTTTAAAAAGCTGAATTTTTCTGTAATGAACCGTATCAGCCTTCCATACATAATATATAAAATAAACATCGGCAGGATCGAACCAATCAGTCCGATCATAATGCCTTCTACGTAAAACGGTGCCTGCACGAAGAAATCCGAAGCCCCGATCAGCTTCATAATCGCAATCTCTTCTTTTCGCACAGTAATACCGACCGATACGGTATTGCTGATCAAAAATGTCGCAACGGCAAATAAGATCATAATAATGCCCATTGACACATAGCCGACCAGACGATTAAAATCTGTGAGCATATTTGCGACTGTTTCGGACTGTTTGACTTCGCGCACGCCGGCCAGCGACTCCAAATAACTGACCAGCTCTGCCTGTCTGGATACATCGCTTAAAAATATTTCATAGCTGTCCGAATCTTTTAAAGGATTGTCATCCCCATATCCTTCTGCCGCTTCTTCATCTCCGCCGAAATACTGCATTTTATAATCTTCCCATGCCGCTTCAGCCGAGATGTAGCGGTAACGCAGCACGTCTTCTTTCTGCAGCGAAATCGCCTGGCCGATCGCCTGCACCTGTTCCTCTGATATGCCGTCTTCAAAAAAGACCGTAATCGCTACTCCTTCTTCTACATTTTTTACCATCGACTGAAAATTTGCTACAATTGCATAAAACAGTCCGAACAAAAAAATGCAGGCTGTCATCGTCGCAATGGACGCGGTAGAAAACAGTTTATTCTTCCATATATTAATAATTCCCACTTTCAGAGAATAAAAAAAGCCACTCACTCTCATTCAAACAAAACCTCCGCCGGCAGCAGCCTAAATGCCGCTGCCAAATATATCATCTGCCTGTTGTTCATCACTGACCACAATTCCTTTCTCAATCGTGATCACACGCTTTCTCATCTCTCGCACAATTTCCAGATTATGCGTAACCACTACTACAGTCGTCCCGTTAGAATTAATATCCTCGAGCAGTTTCATAATTTCCCAGGCATTATTATTATCCAGATTTCCTGTAGGCTCATCTGCAAGCAGTATTTTCGGCTGGTTGACCAGCGCGCGTGCAATTGCGACACGCTGCTGCTCCCCGCCGGACAGCTGCCTTGGCGCAGACCGATACTTGGCGGCAAGCCCCACCATAGACAGCATCTGCGGCACCCTCTTACGGATCGCCCGATTCGGCTCTCCAATGACCCTCATTGCAAAGCCTACATTATCATATACATTCAGATCTTTTAACAGTCTGAAATCTTGAAATACGACCCCGATCTGCCTGCGGAATTTGGGAATCTGCCTGCGCCTGATCCGGCTGACGTCCCTGCCATTTATGTATACTGTTCCGTTTGTCGGCTCCAGTTCCTTCAGCAGCAGCTTGATCAGGGTTGATTTTCCAGAACCACTGTCTCCCACGATAAATACAAACTCCCCTTCCTTGATCTGGATTGAAATATTATCCAGTGCAGGAACACCCTCTGCGTATGACTTACTCACATCCTCAAGCCGAATCATATATCCTCCTAATCATTCATTGTTATTACTGTGCTTTTAATAATCCAGTGTCTCCATATATTTCATATATTTAACAACCATCAGCGCGATCTTAAATGTGATCGCGTCTTCAAACACACGCAGGTCAAGCCCCGTGCTTTTCTGCAGCTTATCCAGCCGGTATACCAGTGTATTGCGGTGGATATACAGCTGTCTGGAAGTCTCAGACACATTCAGGCTGTTTTCAAAAAACTTGTTGATCGTAGTCAGCGTCTCTTCATCAAATTCATCCGGTGACTTACCGTCAAATATTTCTTTGATAAACATTTTGCAAAGAGGTATCGGCAGCTGGTAAATAAGCCTTCCTATGCCGAGCTGCGAATAGGCGATAATATCCTTTTCTTCAAAAAAGATCTTGCCTACATCCAAAGCCATGCGCGCTTCTTTATAGGAACGCGATACTTCCTTGATCTCCCCTACGATTGTACCATATGCGATATGCTCCTGGCAATTCGGGTCAGATGAAAAAACATTCCATATAACCTCTGCCGTCTTTGCCAGCTCGTCATAGCCCTCATTTTCAGCCAGTTCCTTTACGACAATAATGTTTTTTTCATCCACTGCCGTCACAAAATCCTTGGACTTGCCTCCAAACAGGCTTCTTACCCTTTCCAGCTCATTGCCGTCTTTTTCACGGTTTGTTTCAATAATATATACGGCCCTGCGTACATCTGCTTCAATATGAAGCTTCTTTGCGCGGTTATAAATATCTACGAGCAGCAGATTGTCTAACAGCAGGTTTTTGATAAAGTTATCCTTGTCAAACCGCTCCTTGTAAGCAACAAGCAGGTTCTGGATCTGGAACGCTACCATTTTGCCTACCATGTAGACATCTTCACCCACACCGCCGGCAACCAGAATATACTCCATCTGCTGCTCGTCGAAAATTTTGAAGTATTGATATCCCTGGATCTCCTGTGAATCCGCCGGGGACTCTGCAAACTCTGCCGCCGCCCTGCCGCAGCGCTCCATTTCCTCTGTCGTCATGGCGGCTGCTTTCCCATCCACGTCCATAACGCAAAGTTCCACTCTGGCGATAGCTTTCAGACCTTCAATCGTGTTTTGCAATATCTGATTTGAAATCATTCCCCCACCCCTCTTATGTTTCGTAACAATTCACTATGCATTTTCGCCCCATATTTTCCGAAAAAGCAAAAGCTAGGTACTATTTTAATCTATATCTACAAAAAAATCTACCTACATTCGTGAATTTTTTGTGTATTTTTTAAGATTTTTGACGATTTGAAAGATTTCATGCCATTGTTAAAATTGCATATTGTTACCAAAACCAAATGTATGATAGAATGTATTGGAAGAAAGGTTGGTGATTTTTATGGATATTGCATCATTATCTATGGCCATGTCCAGCGCCAAGACAAATGACGCCTTCGGCGTAGCAATGCTTGCCAAATCTCTGGATCAGGCAGAAACCACAGGCAGCCAGGTTGTCGGCATGATGGATGCGGCAGCAATGGAACTGTCCGTCAATCCCCACATCGGCGGAAACTTTGATATGACAGTTTAAACGAAAAGGGGCAGAAAACTTATGTCTTCTGCCTCTTTTTGTGCGCCTAAACCAAAAACAGTTCCAGACTCATATAACCCAGACAGAGCACGACCGCTATAATCAACGGCACGCTCAGAAGATAATCTGCCTGCGGCGTCTCCCGCTGTATGGGCTGCATCTGCGGATTCCACTGCGGCAGTTGCTGATTCCCCTGGCGGGCCGTACGCCTTTCCTTCCTGCAAAACAGCTCCTTAAACGCCTCCTGCCGCCCTTCGTTCTTCGCAATCCACACGATGACACAGGCTGCAATGGGCGTCATCACGGACGCGATCACCAGATATACGGAGAGCGCCGCCAGAAGCTCCTGCGTCGTCAGCTTTTCTGCCGCCTCATTCACCGCCTGCCCATATATACTTTCCAGAATGCTTCCCGACAGATACATCAGCACAACCTGGCAGGAATTAAAAAACATATGGCAGAAAACAGAAGCCCAGAGGCTTCCCGCCGCCTCCACCAGAAGCGCCAGAAAAATGCCGATTGCAAAGGCATATAGCGCCTGGTTAAAATTCATATGCATCAGTCCGAAAAGAGCCGAAGACAGAAGAACCGCCGAGATACCATGACTGCGGGCCCCTGTATAGCGCATGTTATTGCCATATCCTCCGCTGCGCCTGTAGCTTCCGTATATCACGCCCCGGAACACAAACTCCTCGCAAAAAGGTCCAAAGATCCCGATCATAAACAGCATTGCCGGAAAGGGTGTTCTTATAATATCCCCCTCCAGCGCCGCAACTGCATTTTCCGTGAAAAACATAGTCAGCGTATTGAGTACAGTCACCAGCGGCATAATCAGAAACGTACACAGGGCAATCATCAGCAGGGTAGAAATTTTCACCTTATGAAATTCAGGAAAAGCCCCCCTGCGCCCAGATACAAGCAGGAATATCATTGTCGGCACAACCAATATGCCCTGGCTCAGAAGGAAGTTCAGCACAAGGCTGTCGGGAAGAAGATCTCCCCCAAAAATCAGAAATCCTATCACACCAAAATGCACCAAGATGATAGTCAGAAACAACCAGTTTGTTCGTTTACTCGTCATTGCGTCTTATCGCTTTCTCCGTTATCGTTATTTTCCCAGCCTTTAACAGGCTGCCCACCGCCCGCTTAAATTCATTTTTGCTCATCTGCATCTCCCGGCGGATCACCTCGGGCGACGCCTTGTCGTTAAAAGGCAGTACCCCGCCGGAGCTGTCGATCGCCTGCATCACTTTCTCCGCGTCCCCCGCAATTTGCAGATATGCCTTTTCGCGGATGCTCAGATCCAGCTTTCCGTCCTCCTTCACCGCCGTAACGCGGACATTGACGGTATCTCCTATCGCCACATTCCCGTACAGCTCCCTTTTCGGAATCAGCCCGGAATACTGATCGTCAACCGCCACAAATGCGCCGAAGTTAGGGCTGATCTCATAAACGGTGCCGCTGACGCGGTCGTCCTTTTTGTAACTACTGTTATTTTTCAGATACGGGTACACGTTCATGGTAGCGCAGAGCCTGTCGGATTTATCAATATAGAGCGCGGCAAGGCACTCCTCCCCGGCGGCCACTCTTCTTGTCTGTTCTTTAAAAGGCAGAAGCAGATCCTTCTCCAGCCCCCAGTCAAGAAACGCGCCGATCTTACCCACCTGCACAACCCGCAGTCTCTCCACCCCGTGCAGGGTGATCTTAGGCATGTTTGTGGTTGCAATCAGTCTGTCCTTGGAGTCGCGGTACAAAAAAACCTCCACTTCGTCGCCGCACGCCGCGCCCTCCGGCACCTGCTTTTTCGGCAGAAGTACTCTCTCCTCCGTGTCAGCTCCATCATGCAGATAAACGCCGAACTCTACCTGCTTTATGATTTTTAACGTCTGTATTTCTCCTAATTGTATCATATTAGTCTCCGTTTCTTTTGCAACCAACAACGATTCATATTTCCCGCCAAACCCGTGCAGGCACGGTTTGGTTCTCAGTCGGGGTCCGGCTGAGCTGGTGATGTAAACTCTACAACGCAGTATGGACTGCCGTCCGCTCCATTCAGGGAAACCGTGTACAGCTTTCCGTCCTCCCCTGCAGCCGCCACGGGATAAATTTCATCCCCCAGCACCGCCTGACTCTTATACTCTGCACGGAGCTGGCTGATCCCGAACCCGCCCGGAATGCAGTCCATCGCCATGCGCACATATTGTCCGTTATTGACATGATGGTTCGTGTCAAGGTGGTGGGGTTTCACCGTGAAAGCTTCCATATGCTGTCCGTCCGCAGGCATTGCAATTTTTCTGGGCGCATAGTCCATCGGGTATTTCTCCTCCGGCGCATATCCTGCCTGCATATCCGCATTCGGCTTCACCGGGCGCATTTTCTCCCTGTCCATCAATGTCCATATGGAATTGGCCCAGGCCAGCGCTTCTCCTTCCTTCGTCCGCATCAGGAAATTACGAAGTCCCATAAAGCCGCGGAACTCATAAGGAGCCGTGCCGACCACAATCCGCTCGCCATACTTCGGATATCGCCCGATGCAGATCTGCCACGCGGACAGAAGCCACACCTGCCCGATTTTATCCATATATTCCAACCCCAGCCCGATGTCCTCGGATTGGAAGGTGGAACAGTCCTGAAAATAGTCTAACAGGGACTGCATCGTCAAAAGACCGTCCTCTCCCACCTCGCTGTACCTTACTCTTCCGTCAAATGTATACATGCAATGCTCCTCTCCAGAATCCCCTTCATCTGCGCGATGGAAATACCATAGTTTGTCACCGGGACGCCCTGGGTCTTCGCAAAACGCATCCGCCGCAAAACCTCTCTCTCGTTTAACATGCATCCTCCACAGTGAATCACCAGCGCGTAAGGCGCAAGATCCTCTGGAAAGCCTGTGCCCGACGCCGTTTCTATGATCAGATCTTTTCCCGCGTATTTTTTCAGAAACCGGGGGATTTTCACAGTCCCGATATCGTCGCATTGCCTATGATGGGTACATCCCTCGGCAATCAGCACCCTGTCGCCGTCCTTCAGTCCATCAATCGCACGCACGCCCTCCACCGCGATTTTCAGAAAGCCTTTATAACGCGCCATCAAAATCGAGAACGAAGTAAGCGGAATGTCCTCCGGCACGATGGCCGCCACCTCCTCAAACGCCTGACTGTCCGTAATGACGAGCGCAGGCTTCTCCGAAAGTTTTGTAAGCGCATCTTTAAGCTCTGTCTCCCGCACCGTCATCGGAATCGCCCCCGCCTCCAGCAGATCCCGTATCGCCTGCTGCTGGGGAAGGATCAGTCTGCCCTTGGGCGCTGCGGCGTCAATGGGACCCACCAGCATCACAACATCCAGCGGTTTTATCAGATCCGCCACAAGACGGCGCTCACCTTTATCCGGAAGCATTGCCGCCAGCCTTTCCTTTAATTCACGGATGCCCACGCCCGTAACCGCGCTCACACATATAACACTCGCTATTTTATTTTCATCCGGGTTTTCTGCCCGGCTGACAGACCCCATATCCGCACGACCTTGCTCCGCGCCTGGTTTCTTCTGGCATCCGCCCGTCATATCGACCTTCGTGCAGGCTATCATAAACGGAATGTCCCGCTCTTTGAAGAGCGAAACCAGCTCCTCGTCGCAGGCTGTCATTCCCTCTGCCGCATCCACCGCCAGAACCGCGATATCCGTCTTGTCGAGCACCTGCTTTGCCTTTTTGACACGCTGTTCCCCGAGCGTCCCCTCATCATCAAAACCGGGGGTGTCGATCAGCATGGCAGGCCCAAGCGGCAGAAGCTCCATCGCCTTATACACGGGATCGGTTGTTGTTCCCCGGATCTCTGACACCACTGCCAGCTCCTGTCCTGTCACCGCATTGAGCAGGCTTGACTTGCCCGCGTTGCGCCTTCCGAAAAAACCGATATGCACCCGCTCCCCCGCAGGGGTGTTATTCATGCTCATATGCACTTCCCTTTCTGTACCATGACAGCGCGGCTAAACTGTTAAAACCGAAAGTCCCGGATCCCTTCCTCGATCTTCGCCAGATGATCCTTGGCTGTCTCTCTCACCTGTTCCCTCGGGATGTTCGCAAGCTCTGCCTGGATCAGAGCCTCGCCGATGGCTTTCGTCTCCTCGGAGGCGTAGTCCATCAAGTATTCCTTCAATGTCATCAGCGCGTTGGGATGACAGCAGTTCTGAATCTGTCCCGTCTTGCACAGGCTCATAAAGCGGTCTCCTGTCCTGCCCTCCCGGTAACACGCCGTGCAGAAAGACGGAATATAGCCAAGCTCCATCAGCCATTTAACGACCTCGTCCAGCGTCCGCTGGTCGGACACATCGAACTGCTCCGTATCCGTAGGCCGCTCCTCCTGCGTATAGCCGCCCACAGAAGTTCTGGAAGCGCCGGAAATCTGGGATACGCCCAGACGGATCACCTTCTCCCGCACCGCCTGGCTCTCCCTGGTGGAAATAATCATGCCCGTATAGGGAACCGCTATGCGGATCAGCGCGCAGAGCTTCGCAAAGGTTTCATCGTCAATGCCGTTGTCAAAAGCCGAGGGATCAATGTCATCGGCGCGCTTGATGCGCGGCACGCTGATCGTGTGGGGGCCTACCCCGTGGACAGCCTCCAGATGCTCCGCGTGCATGAGAAGCCCGGCAAACTCATATTTATACCGTTCCAGACCGAAGAGCACGCCAAGCCCCACATCGTCAATCCCGCCCTCCATCGCGCGGTCCATAGCCTCGGTGTGATAATTGTAATCATGTTTCGGCCCGGTGGGATGCAGGTTTAAGTAGCTCTCCTTGTGGTATGTCTCCTGAAAGAGAATGTATGTGCCGATGCCCGCTTCCTTGAGCATACGGTACTCCTCCACCGTGGTGGCCGCAATGTTCACGTTGACACGGCGGATCGCGCCATTCTTATGGTTGATGGAATAGATCGTCTTAATGCATTCCAGAATATACGAAATGGGGTTGTTGGCCGGGTCTTCCCCCGCCTCGATCGCCAGACGCTTATGCCCCATATCCTGCAGGGCTGTCACCTCCTGCCTGACCTCCTCCTGGGTCAGCTTCTTTCTGGGGATCTTTTTATTTTTCATGTGGTAAGGGCAGTATACACAGCCGTTCACACAGTAATTGGACAGATAGAGGGGCGCGAAGATCACGATTCGGTTGCCGTAGTAGGCAAGCTTGATCTCCTCCGCAAGAGCATAAATCTCTTCCAGAATCTTCGGATCCTCACATGCCAGCAGCACCGAAGCCTCCCTGTGGGAAAGCCCCGCACAGATCGTAGAGTTTCCTTCCTTTCCGGGCCTTGCCCTGTCCAGGATTTCACGGATAAGAGTCATGTTATCCTTGTTTTTCTCTGCGTATTCCAGCGTTTCCAGAATCTCCTCATGGCTGATAAACTCGTCCGCACACAATGATTTCGGATCGTACATTTCATTTACCTTCTTTCCACTTATAATAACTATTGTTATTCTGCAACATCCACGCCACAGCTTTCAAACCCCAGCCATCTTGCCGCCCCGTCTTGAACGCGTACTCACAGGGCGTCCCCTCTGCCTTCCACAATCTGATACCCCGCCCGGGATACACTCTCCCGAAGCGCCGCCAGTCCCTCGGCCGCCTCCTGCCCGGTACATGCCTTGTTGTCATAAAGACTGTACTGCCCGCGCACGTCTGCGGGAGAAAGGTTCGGCATGACCACATTGGCGCCCGCCTTCAGACCAAGTTCCCGGCCCTGGGGGTGAATGGTGCCAAGCGCCGTAGTGGCCGGAATAAGCGACTTCGGCAGTGTCAGCCTTGTGAGCGCCACCATCGTTAAGGTCAGCGTCAGAGGCCCCTGTGGGTACCCCGCAAAGGGCGTATCGTGGTGAGGGATAAAAGGCCCGATTCCCACCATATGAGGCTGAAATTCCTGCAAAAACCGCATGTCCGCAATCAGCTCCTCCGTCCCCTGGAACGGGGAGCCCACCATAAAGCCCGCCCCGGTCTGGTAGCCAATCTGCTTTAAGTCCCGCAGGCATTCCATGCGGTGAAAATATGTCTGCCCCGGCGGATGCAGCTTTTCGTAATGAGCGCAGGACGCCGTCTCGTGCCGTAACAGATAGCGGTCCGCCCCCGCCTGATACCAAATCTCATAATCCTCTTTCGGCCGTTCTCCCAGAGAGAGCGTCACCGCGCAGTCCGAATATTTTTCTTTTATATGGGAGACCATCCTCCTCACCCACTCTGTGGTGTGGCCGGAATCTTCTCCGCCCTGCAGCACAAAGGTGCGAAAGCCAAGCCCGTATCCCTGCCCGCAGCAAGAAAGGATCTCCTCCACAGAAAGTCTGTACCGATCCGCGTTCCCATTGCTCCGGCGGATGCCGCAGTAAAGGCAGTCCCTTTTGCAAAAATTCGATATCTCTATCAGACCCCTGATATAAACATCCGTTCCGTAATAACGCCTGCGCACCCTGTCCGCCTCGGCAAACAGAAGCTGCCTGTCGTAGTCTCCCTCTATCAAAAACCGCCACTCGCCGTCAGAGAGTGTACCGCCCGCGATGAGGCGGTCTGTCAGGTCTGTCATATATCCTCCCGCAGAAACCCTTCCAGAGTCTCTTTTAATTCTGGCAAATCATCCGAAATAATTTCCCAGACAAGTTTCAAATTGACACCCTCATAATCATGTACAATTTTATTTCTCAAACCATATACCTGTCTCCACGGAATTTCCTTATGCGCATTTTGAAACTCCTCATCTGCTTTATTGGCTATTTCTCCAAGCTGACTCAGATTAAACACGCAGGCTTCCACGAGCACTTCATTTTTTATAAATGTATCATAATCCATTCCCTCAATATAGGCAGAAACTTTTTTTTACATATATAAGCATTTTCGAAATTACGGTCTCATTTCTCATAAATCAGCACTCCCGTCCGCTTAATCTCGCTTTCGATCTCCGTCCCCTCCTGAATATGGGATATATCCAGCACATCTACGGTTTTTTCCACCGCCGTTCTCAAATCCTCAATCAGCCCCACGAATTTTAGCCCTTGCAATCCGCTGTCTATCAACAGGTCTATATCGCTTTTCTCAGTCGCTTTCCCTTGACTGTAAGAGCCAAACAAAGTCGCTTTTCTAACTCCGTACTCTTTCAAGATCGGAGAAATCCGCATTTTAATCTGGTTTATGGTATATATCTGCTTTTCTTCCATATTCCCCGCCTCCATACAGTACAGAAAACCCGACAGATCTTATCCGTCGGGAATTGAAAGGATTCGAACATTGAAATGTTCCATCTGTAATTGACCTATCCATCTCTTATTTTACTAATTATCACAGATTTGTCAACTTGTAACTGAGGAAGCCTGTTTTCTGCCCTGTCTGTCCTCCTCCTCGTAATACTGCGCCTGCGCGCGCCACAGCTCATAGTATTTCCCGTTTTGTCCGCCGCAAGCTCCTTGTGACTCCCAAGCTGCACCAGCTCTCCCTCATGGAAAACCGCTATTTTTTCACAGAAGCGGCAGGATGAGAGCCTGTGGGATATATACACCGCCGTCTTCCTTCCCACAATCTTGTCGAAATTAGGCTTCGGCAGTCATCATGCTTATAATATACTTTCTTTACTTTAGGCTCATCCTTAAAAAACATCATCCAGATGGAAAAAAAGCCCGTCTGTTCTCGCTCTTTGCAGGACATCTTCAGCGGCTGTCCTTAAATAGGATTCATTTACCTTTGGCAATGGATTGTCCCAATCTGTCAGTGAGCCTCCGCTGCTTTTGCTTTCCTTATGCTCTACCGCCAAAGAGTCACAGTTTTCACAGCAAAAACAATTAAAATACAATCCGCCTCCCATGCGTTCGTGCCTGTTTTCACCGCAAATACATAGTATTTTCGAACACAAAGAAACCCCGATGAGCCATTCTCATCGAGGTTTTCAAGCTGGGCTACAAGGATTCGAACCTTGAAATGACGGAGTCAGAGTCCGTTGCCTTA
>OFGL01001783.1_pt1 | contig 11392 bp, 11 predicted proteins | sample 1521801 | NCBI WGS metagenome assembly OFGL01 (sample SAMEA3504085, study PRJEB24116) | mouse gut metagenome | biome: mouse gut; feature: mouse-associated habitat; material: faeces | place: Denmark | collected 2011 | reverse complement strand
GGCTTGGCGGCGATAACATGCATCAGCGGGCCGCCCTGGGAACCGGGGAAGATGGCGGAGTTCAGCTTCTTGGCCAGCTCCTCGTCATTGGTGAGCAGCAGGCCGCCCCGGGGGCCCCTGAGGGTCTTGTGGGTGGTGGTGGATACTACGTGGGCGTAGGGTACGGGGGACGGGTGCAGCCCCGCCGCCACAAGGCCCGCGATGTGGGCCATATCCACCCATAGGTAAGCCCCCACCTCGTCGGCGATGGCACGGAAGCGCGCAAAGTCAATTACCCGGGGGTAGGCGGACGCGCCCGCGATCATCATGCGGGGCTTGCACTCCTTAGCAATGCGCTCCACCTCGTCATAGTCGATGACGCCGGTGTCTTCGTTCACGCCGTAGGACACCATTTTGAAATACTTGCCGGAAAAATTCACCGGGCTGCCGTGGGTGAGGTGCCCACCGTGATCCAGGTTCATGCCCAAAACCGTGTCGCCAGGCTGGCACAGGGCCATATAGACGGCGTAGTTGGCCTGGGCGCCCGAGTGGGGCTGAACGTTGGCGAATTTCGCCCCAAACAGCTTGCATGCCCGCTCAATGGCCAGGTTTTCCGCAATGTCCACACACTGGCAGCCGCCGTAATACCGCTTGCCGGGGTAACCCTCGGCGTACTTGTTGGTGAGCACGCTGCCCATGGCGGCCAGCACCGCCTCGGACACGATGTTCTCAGACGCGATGAGCTCGATGTTGTCGCACTGCCGCTGATACTCCGCCCGGATGGCCGCGCCCACCTCAGGATCGTGCCGGGATACAAAATCCATATACTCCAAAACCATATCTGTCTCCGCCTTTCAAAAATTTAGTCCTTGACATTATACATGGTTTTGCCAAAAAGCACAACTGCTGCCAGGCAAAAAAATATTCTCGCTTTTTTATGTTTTTTGTGCTATCCTGTTGGCGAGGTGAGTTTCATGACGAAGCAAGACGTATGCGCCATTGTGGAGGCGCTGAAGGAACTGTACCCTGATTCCCTGTGCTCCCTGCAATATGAGAAGGACTACGAGCTGTTATTTGCCGTGCGGCTGTCCGCCCAGTGCACCGACGAGCGGGTGAACAAGGTCACCCCTGCCCTGTTTGCCCGCTTCCCCACCCTGGAGAGCTTTGCCCAGGCGGATATTGAGGAGGTAGGCCGGTACATCCATTCCTGCGGCTTCTTCCGGGGCAAGAGTAAGGATCTGGTGCTGTGCGCCCAGATGCTGCTCAGCGAATACGGCGGCAAGGTGCCCGGCACCATGGAGGACCTGCTCCGCCTGCCCGGCGTGGGCCGCAAAACCGCCAACCTTATTTTAGGGGACATCCACAACACCCCCGGCGTGGTGGTGGCGGACACCCACTGCATCCGCATCACCGGGCGGTTGGGGCTGACCGACGGCACCAAAGACCCGGCCAAAGTGGAAACTCAGCTCAGGGCCGTCCTGCCGCCAGCGGAGTCCAACAATTTCTGCCATCGGATGGTGCTCCATGGCCGGGCGGTGTGCACGGCGCGGAAGGCCATGTGCGGCAGCTGCACCCTTGCCCCCTGGTGCAAGTACGCGAAAACAGAATTCAAGGCGTAAGAAAAGCCCGCCCGGTTGTTTGACCGGGCGGGCTTTTTGTTTGCTCAGGGTTCCACCGGGGCCAGAGCGTCCAGCGGAATGGTGACGGACCCGGATTCCTCGGAATTGCGGGTGAAGTCCCACTCAATCGTCAAGGTGCCGCCCTGGAATTTGGCAGGATCAGTGATCTTTGACAGGCGGTGAACCACCACCTTCTCATTGAAGTCAATTCCTCCGCCGCCACTGCACAGTTCCAGAGGAATGGCCTCCCCTTCCTTAGTTATCAAGGTAATCCGCCTTACATCATTTCCAATGGATAGCCAGCGGCTGTACGCCGCCTCGCCCTTCTCGTCCAGCGGCGCCCCAAAGTCCAGGCCACCCTCCCGGCTCAGCCTCAGCTCAAGGGTCATGGGCGACAGATACAGCTCTCCCGCCGTCATGACGGCTCCGTCCAGTTCTCCAATCACCTGATCCGCCTGCATGGCCCATCCGATTTCCTTCTGGGGCAGCGGAACCTCAAAGGACCAGTTTCCGGAATAAACGGTTATCTCTTTCTGCTGCTCCAGGTCATAGTAACCCAGATTCACCGCCGGCACCCGAAGGGACGCCGCGTTCCATACTGCGGCGCTCTCACTCATCTGGGGACTCAGCGTGAACATGAGCGGAACGTGGTTGTCCATGGGGTCGTCGTCCTCCAGAACCTTCCAACTGTAGAAGCCCACCAGACCGTCCTTCCCCAAGGGCTCCCCCGCCCCGTCCAGGAAATCCACCGCTTCCCCGCTGCCATTGTTCAATCCCTTAGAGGTGCTGATACCGGGGGGATCGGCCTCCCCCATGTAGAGCTGTGTCCCCTCCGGGGCAATGAAGTCCGCCAGGATCATCACGAAGTCGCGGTCCCGAAGCACTTGGGTCACATGGAGCGCCGCCCCATTATTCTCCTTGGTGATGTCCAGCGCCATAGCGCCGGGGTACAGCAAATTCTCCGCTTCGGCCACCGCCCCGGAATTTTCCGGCTCCACGTTCAGGTACTCCAGGAATCTTTGATTCAGCCCGGGTAGAACTACCGCCGCCGCGGCCCCCGTTACCAGCAGCGCCGCCGCTGCCATACCTATCACAACTCGTTTCCAGTTTTTCATCGGACGTTTCCTCCTCGCGTCATCCCGGAGGAGTTGGCGCAGCAATTCCCGCTCCCGTTTTTGGGTTGGGGCCAGTCCATCGAACATCCTGTTCAGCTCATGTCTGTCCATAGCCTTCCTCCTCCATCTTGAGTTTCAGCTTCTTCCGGGCCTGTACCAGCCGGGAGCGCACGGTGGAAGGATTCTCCCCCAGCATGTCCGCTATCTCCCCGGTGGTGTAGCCCTGGTAGTAATGGAGGTAGAGCGCCAGCCGCTGGGGTCCGGGCAGGGCCGCCACCTGATCCCACACTTCCCGGTCACGGGGCTGCTCCCAGACAAGGGAATCCAGCGCCTCCTCCCCCGCCCGCCGGGTGCGCCACCAGTGTTTGAGCTGGTTGCGGCACTCGTTTCGGGCGGCGACGATGAGCCACGCCTTCTCGTGCTCCGGATCACGGAAGGTCTGATCCCTCTCCATCACCCTGCGAAAGACGTTTTGGGCGGCGTCCTCCGCGTCGGGTACGTTTTTCATCAGCACCAGGCAGATCTGGTAGACCATGCCGAAGCGCCGCCCATAGAGGCCGGCCAGCTCCTCTTGAGACCAACCATGCCGTACCACGGGGATCACCTCCTCTCGTCTCTCTGCCTATTACACAATTGAGGCGGCCAAATTGTTGACAGCGCAGGAAATTTTTTGACAAAGCAGTGCGGGCGGCCTACGCCGCCCGCACTGTGAACCTGAGTGCCGCCTATACGCCCTGGTGCAGCTTCGCCGCCGTCAGGGTGTTTTTCATCAGCATAGCCCGCGTCATGGGCCCCACGCCGCCGGGGACTGGTGTGATGTAGGACGCTTTTGCGGCCGCCTCCTCAAAGCACACGTCGCCGCACAGCTTGCCCGCCTGGTTGCGGTTCATAGCCACGTCGATGACTACCGCCCCCTCCTTTACCATGTCCGCGGTGACCAGCCCCGTTTTGCCCACGGCGGACACCAGAATATCGGCGGAAGCGGCCAGTTCCTTCAAATCCGGTGTCCTGGAGTGGCACATCACCACCGTGCCGTGGGCGTGGAGCAGTAACAGCGCCATGGGCTTACCCACGATGTTGGACCGGCCCAGCACCACGCACCGCTTCCCCGCCGGGTCGATGTGGTACTCCCGGAGCATTTCCATCACGCCGCCAGGGGTGCAGGGCTGGAACACCGGCGTTCCAATGGTAAGCTGCCCCACGTTATACGGATGGAAGCAGTCCACATCCTTGGCCGGGTCGATAGCCAGCAGCACCTCCCGCTCGTCCAGCCCCTTGGGCAGGGGCAGCTGAACCAGAATGCCGTCAATGTCTGCCCGCCCATTTAACTCCGCCACCAGCTCCAGCAGCTGTTTTTGGGTGGTTTCGGCGGGCAGCGCGTACTCCTCGCTATAGAAGCCGCACTCCTCGCAGTCCTTGCGCTTACTGGTCACATACACCCGGGAGGCCGGGTCGTCCCCCACCAAAATTACCGCCAAGCCGGGCTTCCTGGGCAGGACCGCCGCCTCCGCCCGGACATTTTCTTTCAGCTTGGCCGCCAGGGCCTTGCCGTCAATCCGTGTCGCCGCCATCTTTCTTCTCCTCCTTATGTTCTTCCTCCTGCGGGACGGGCTGGATGGGGACCGTTTCCTCTGGTCCAGCCTCTTCCGCCGGAGCGCCCTCGCCTGTTTTCCTCTCTTCCCCCACTCCGTCTGCGGCCCGGAAGGGAGGCAGCGCAGGACCGGCGGTCCTGCGCCGGACCACATACAGCCCAATGCCAACCGCCGCCGACAGGATGCCCAGCATCTGGGACGAGCGTATGGGCGTGCCGAAGAAATACAGGCTGTCCGTTCTCAGCCCCTCGATGGCCGCCCGGCCCAGGCCGTACCAGATCACGTAACTGAGAAACATCTGCCCGTTGAACTTTCTTCCCCGCTTCATCAGCAGGATCAGCAGCGCCAACCCCAGCAGGTTCCACAGCGACTCATACAAAAAGGTGGGGTGGACCCCCAGCGTGCCGTCCAAAACGCTCTGGTACATCTGCTCAGATTCCAAAAATCCATCCCGCCACAGCTCATTGGCGATGGAGCTGGAGCACATCCGCCAGGGCAATTCCGTGAGCCCGCCGTAGGCCTCCACATTGACGAAATTTCCCCAACGCCCGATGAGCTGGCCGATGAGCAGGCCGTAGACGGTGACGTCCATGCCGCTCCAGAAGTCGATCTTCCGTACCCGGCAGTAGATCACGGCGGTGACCACCGTAGCGATGACGCCGCCGTAGATGGCCAGCCCCCCGTCCCAAAATGCGATCATTCTCAGCAAGCTGAAGGAGCCGTCCGCACCGAGGCACACCGCCGGATTGAAAATCACGTAATACAGCCGGGCGCCGATGATGGCCATGGGCACCACCACAAAAATAGCGTCGGTAATCTTATCCGGGTCCATGCCAAACCGGGGCGCGATATGCAGGCCGTAGATTACCGCCAGCAGAAAGCCCGCCGCAATAATGACGCCATACCAGTAAATGTTGTGACCGAATACGGTGAACGCCACCCGGTTGAGTTCAAATTCCAGCCCCAGGCCGGGGAAAAAAACGGTATTTGTCATGGTCATTCCCCTCTATGTCTTATCTATTCTTCCGGCAAAATGACGGACAGGGCAGTGCGCTCCTCCACGCACCATTCCCGCAGCAGGGCTTCCCCGTCCGCCCGCTCAATGCTCTGGAACACCTGGGGAAAGCTGAGGTAGTCCTCCCTGTTGAAGTGGGCCTCAGCCAACTCGACACAGGTGTCCTCCATGGAATTGAGGTGGCGCACCATGGTGCCGTAGGCCGCCCGTTTTAGCCGGTCCCACAGCGCGGGGTCAATGCCCTCCCGCCCCAGGCGGATCGCCTCCTTCAGCACCTCGCCGCGCACCCGCTCCGGGTCCCGGCTCTCTCCCTCCGCCACAACAAACGCACAGCCCGGGCCGGAGGAATAGAAGCTGCCAAAGGAGCTGTTGATGAGCCCCTGCTCATAGAGACGGCTGTAGAGCGGCGCGGACGGGCTGAACAGCATATCGCATGTCAGCTCCGCCACCAGCCGCTGGCGCAGGCCTTCCGCCCCAACCGCAGGCGTCCCCTTGAAGCCCAAGGCAAACAGGGGCATGGACACCGCCATGGTCTTTCGCGTGTCATGCTTCCCCACCTGAACCGGTTCCGGACGCCCATGGTCTACCGCCACTGCCGGGGCGGGCGCGCCCGGCAGCACCTCCTGGGCGATGTCCGCTACCCGCTGGGGATCAATGTTTCCCGCCGCGCACAGCACCATATTTCCCGGCCGGTAAAACGCACGGTGGCACTGGTACAGGGTATCCGCCGTGATGCAGGAGATGGACTCCACCGTCCCCGCCACTCGGTTTCGCACGGGATGGCTGACGTACATTGCCTCCAGCAGGCCATAATACGCCTCGTCGTTGGGGTCGTCCTCGCACATGCGGATCTCCTGGGCGATAATGCCCTGCTCCTTGGCCACGCTCTCAGGGGTGAACCAAGGCACGGATACGAAGGACAGCAGGGTGCGCAGATTCTCCTCAAAGCCCCGCACACCGTCGAAATAGTAGCCCGTCATGGACGCGGAGGTGAATGCGTTGGGGTCCACCCCATTGGCCGCCATGCGCTGGAGGGCGTTCCCATCCTCGGTATCAAAGGTCTTGTGCTCCAAAAAGTGGGCCACCCCCGCCGGGGTGTCCAGCCATTCCCCGTCCTCCCCGCGGAAGCGCAGATCCATCCCGCCGTAACGGGTGGCAAAAAAAGCGAACTGCTTGGCGTATTCCGGCCTCACATCCACGTAGATATTCAGTCCATTGGGCAACAGGCAGTGGCAGACGCTCTGGCCCAGCGCGGTATATTCCAGCTTGTCCATCACCTCAGCCCTCCTTCCCCGTCAGGCGGAATATGGTATCCAGCTTCAGCTTTTGGGCGGCCCCGGCCACCTGGTCCGCCGTCACCGCCTCCACCGCCTTGATAAGCTCCCCGTCCTCCCCGGCCGCTGCGTGGAACAGTACGCCGGTCAACCGGTCGTCCTCCATCTGCCCCTGGCTGTCCTGCCGGCCCCGCAGGCTGCCCGTCACTGTTCGGATGGCGGCGGTGAGCTCCTCCTGAGTAAAGTCCCCCCGCCGCACCGCCTCCAGCTGATCCAAAATCGCCTCCTGTGCCCGGTCAAACTGGGCAAACTCCACCCCGGAAGACACCACCATCAGCCCCTTTACCTTATCCAGCATGGACGAGGCATAGTAGCACAGGCTCAGCTTTTCGCGCACGTTCAGAAACAGTTTGGAGTTCGCGCTGCCGCCATAGAGGGCATTGCACACCACCAGGGCCGGGTAATCATCGCTGGCCATGGTAATCCCGCCGGTGCGAAAACCAATAGCCAGCTTGCCCTGGGTCACGTCCATGGCGTCGGTCACCGTGCGCACAGGCCCCTTGGGCTCCGCCTCCACCTGGCAGCGCACAGGGGCGTCCCGCCCCGTCAGCAGCGGGGCAAAGGCGCAGCGCACCGCATCCTCCACCCGTTCCAGCCGGGCGGCGCCGCCGTAGTAAAAATTTACCCGGGCCCGGGAAAGCAGCGCCCGGTAATCCGCCCACAGCCGCTCCGCCGTCATGGACCGGGCGCGCTGTGCGCTGCCCAGCTTATCCACGGCATAGGCCTCCCCGGCGCACATCTCCTGTATCAGCCGGAAAACCGCCCATCCACGCTTGTCATTCACCCGCGCCTCAATACGGTCGGCCAGGTTGACCCCTTCCGACTCCACATAATCCCGCCGGAATGCCCCCTCCTGGAGCACGGGATCCAGCAAAACCTCTCCCATCAAGGCGGCGGCCGGTTCCAGCACCGCCGATCCATCCAAGGCATAATGGTCGTCAATGAAGCTGCTCAAAAAGCTGACGCACTGGCTCTCCCCCCGCTGGCGCACCGCCGGGCCCAAAGAAGCGCCGTACAGCGCATCCGTCGCAGCGGACAGCCGCTCCATATCCGGGTGGTTCCTGCTGCCCCGGCTGAGCACCTCCGGGATCAGCGCCCCGGCGGTGGCGGTTTCCCCGCTCAGGGGGATGGTAAGGGTCACGGCCAACAGGCCGGTCTTGAACTTGTCCGTCCGGTTCACCATCAGCTCCACACCGTCTGCCAGCTGTTTCCAATGCTGTTCCATTGTATTTCCTCTCATTGGTGCAGATTGTTCTAAACCAGTATTATACATCATGGGCCGCCATTTGACACCTGTTATTTTGCCTGGAGCGGTAAATTTTTTCTGAACATGGAAACACCCCCGCCCAGGCAGGGGTGTTTCCATACTATTCAAACCAGCCCTACTCCTTGAACATGGGTGTTGACAGGTAGCGCTCCCCGGCATCGGGCAGAACAGCCACAATCGTTTTGCCCGCGTTTTCCGCCCGCTTGGCCAGCTGCACCGCCGCCCACAGGGCCGCCCCGGAGGAAATGCCCACCAGTATACCCTCCAGCCGCCCCATTCTTCTACCCAAAGCAAAGGCGTCCTGATCCTCCACGGTGATAATCTCATCGTACACAGTGGTATTCAGCACCTGGGGCACAAAGCCCGCACCGATCCCCTGGATTTTATGGGCTCCCGGGGTTCCTTTGCTCAAAACCGGGGAGCTGGCGGGCTCCACCGCCACCACCTCCACCTTGGGGTTTTTCCCCTTCAGGTATTCACCTACCCCAGTAATGGTGCCGCCGGTGCCCACTCCAGCCACAAAAATATCCACTTGGCCATCGGTATCCTCCCAGATCTCCGGCCCGGTGGACGTCCTGTGGGCGGCAGGGTTGGCCGGGTTGACAAACTGGCCGGGAATGAAACTGCCGGAAATCTCCCGGGCCAGCTCCTCCGCCTTGGCAATGGCCCCAGCCATTCCCTTCGCCCCTTCAGTAAGTACCAACTCGGCTCCATATGCCTTCATCAGCTGCCGCCGCTCCATGCTCATAGTGTCGGGCATAACAATGATGACTCGATAGCCCCGCGCTGATGCCACCGAGGTCAAGCCGATTCCGGTGTTTCCTGATGTGGGCTCAATGATAACGCTGCCCGGCTTCAGCATCCCCCTGGCCTCGGCGTCATCCAGCATGGCCTTGGCCACCCGGTCCTTTGCACTCCCCGCAGGGTTGAAATATTCCAGCTTTGCCAGGATCCGGCCCCCCGTCCCCTCTGCCCGCTCCAGCCGGGTAAGTTCCAGCAGCGGTGTACGGCCGATCAGCTGGTCTATTGATGTATAAATGTTCCCCATATACGGCGTCCCTCCTCAATGAGCGCGCTGTCCAAGCTTTTAATGCCCGGCGCCTTTCGCCCTTCCGTGATGCGTTATTTCCAGATCGGCCTTTCCCGGCCCGATATACATCATACGCCGTGCACCCTTCGCTTGTCAATGCCGGTTCAGCATAAGAATCTGCCCCGTCTGAAAGGTTTTCCAATTTTTTCGGAAATTTCCCGGTTTCCCGGAAAATCCAGGCATTTTCTCCTTGACTTTTGAGATCGTTTGTGGTATAGTAACTCATTGTAAAGCTAATAAACTTTACACATTATTTTTGGAGGCGGGATTCCATGAAAAATCAGGCATACCGAATGGCCATGCTGTTTGATTTTTACGGCGATCTGCTCACTGAGCGCCAGCGGGAATTCTATGACCTCTATTACAATGAGGACTTGTCGTTGGCTGAGATCGCGGAGAATTACGGCATCTCCCGCCAGGGCGTGCGGGATGTGATCGTCCGGGCCGAGGCATCCATGACGGAGATTGAGGACAAAACCCACATTATCCGCCGTTTCCAGCAGTCCCGGGCGGCTATCGCCGCCATTGACCAGGCCGCCGACAAGCTGCTCCAGTCTGTTGACCGGCGCAGCTACAGCGACGCCATGCTGGATGAGCTGGCCCGGACTATCAAGGAAAATGTGGCCAAACTGGAGCAGGAGTAACTGTTATGGCATTTGAAAGTCTCACCGATAAGCTGTCCGCCGTGTTCAAGCGCCTGCGGGGCAAGGGCCGTTTGTCCGAGGCCGATGTGAAGGAGGCCATGAAGGAGATCAAAATGGCCCTTCTGGAGGCGGACGTCAATTTCAAGGTGGTTAAAAGCTTTGTGGCCTCGGTCACCGAGCGGGCCGTGGGCCAGGACGTGATGGAATCCCTCACCCCCGCCCAGATGATTGTAAAGATCGTCAATGAGGAGCTTACCTCCCTCATGGGCGGCGGCGGCAGCAAGCTGGCCATCTCCCCCGCCCCCCCCACCATTGTCATGCTGGTGGGCCTTCAGGGCGCCGGCAAGACCACCAACGGCGCCAAGCTGGCGGGCCTGATGAAAAAGCAGGGCAAACGGCCCCTGCTGTGCGCCTGCGACGTGTACCGCCCCGCCGCCATCAAGCAGTTGGAGGTAGTGGGCGAGCAGCTGGACATCCCGGTGTTCCAAATGGGGCAGATCGACCCGGTGGACATTGCCAAGGCTGCGGTGGAACACGCCAAAAAGCACGGCAATGACATGGTGTTTCTGGACACCGCCGGGCGGCTCCACGTGGATGAAGCGCTGATGGACGAGCTGCGCCGGGTCAAAGAAGCCGTAACCCCCACCGAGATTCTGCTGGTGGTGGACGCCATGATCGGCCAGGACGCGGTCACCGCCGCCAAAGCCTTTGACGACGCGCTGGACATCGACGGCGTCATGCTCACCAAACTGGACGGCGACGCCCGGGGCGGCGCGGCTCTCTCCATCCGGGCCGTCACCGGCAAGCCCATCAAATTCGCCGGCACCGGCGAAAAGCTGGACGCGGTGGAGGTATTCCACCCAGACCGTATGGCCAGCCGCATCCTGGGTATGGGCGACGTGCTCTCCCTCATTGAGAAAGCGGAGCAGAATCTGGATGCCAAAAAAGCCGCCGAACAGATGGAGCGGCTGCGGAAAAACAAGTTCACCCTGGCCGATTTCTATGACCAGCTGGTCCAGCTCAAAAGCATGGGCTCCATGGAAGATATTATGGGCATGCTCCCCGGCATGGGAGGCAAAAAAATGGATCTGTCTGTGGATGAGGGCAATCTTAAGCGCATTGAGGCCATTATCCAGTCCATGACCCCCTTTGAGCGGGAAAACCCCTCCGTGCTCAACTCCAGCCGGAAAAAACGTATCGCCGCCGGCTCCGGCACCCAGGTAGTGGATGTAAACCGGCTGCTGAAGCAGTTTGACATGATCCAGCAGTTTACCCGGCAATTTGCCAACCCCAGGAAGGCCAAGGGCCTGTTCGGGAAGTTTAAGGGTATGGGAATGCCATTCTGATAAGGGGGCGTTTTTATGAATTGCGGCACGTGCGGGACTGCCTTGCTAACCGCCCAATTTTATACCGGCGCGCATAGCGTGCCGCCCTATCTGTCGCGCAAGCGCGGTAAGGGCGCTTTCGAGCCGGAGCGCCGCAGCGGCGTGGACTGCTTTGTATGTCCCGTGTGCGGAAAAATAGAGTTTTACGCACAGGACGCGCAAAACCTTTTGTTCCAGTGAAAAATTTCGTTGGTTTACGTCCCTTCCGGGGCATTTACCATAAATGAACAAACAACTTTTGGAGGTGAATATAAGATGGTTAAAATCAGACTGCGCCGCATGGGCGCCAAGAAGGCCCCCTTCTACCGCGTTGTGGTCGCCGACTCCCGCTATCCCCGGGACGGCCGCTTCA
>OFGL01001777.1_pt1 | contig 11404 bp, 7 predicted proteins | sample 1521801 | NCBI WGS metagenome assembly OFGL01 (sample SAMEA3504085, study PRJEB24116) | mouse gut metagenome | biome: mouse gut; feature: mouse-associated habitat; material: faeces | place: Denmark | collected 2011 | reverse complement strand
TGCCGGAGTCGATCAGGGAGACGTGGTTTTTAGGGATTCCTTCCTGACGTTTTGTGTCGAATTTCTTTTTAGGGTTCTCTTGCTGCGCACTATTTTCGTCCGGCTTTCTTAACGGCGGCTTCTCGCTTGAGCCGTCATTCTTTGAGTTATTTGCAGAGTCATTTTTTTCAGGCTCTTTTTGATTCTCCTTGCCGTTATTTTTTCCTGGGTCGTACAGTCCCAGCTCTTCTAGGGATTTCAATGCTTGTTTTTGGTTCTTTGCGCCCAGCAGCTTGAAAAGCTGCTTTTTGCCGTCTGCGTCTAGGTAGCCTCCAGTCAGCGCTTTGATTGCCTGGTCAATAGAGGTGATTTTCTTGGGTTTTTCCGTTCCTGTAGTGGACAGAAGGTAATCCCAGACAGCGTTTTTGGCGGAGCCTTTGGAGGAGTCTTTTTGCGCTTTTAGTTCTGTGACTTTCTTTTTGGCGGCCTGGTAGTCGCTGTCTATCTCCTGGTAGTTCTTTTTGGCGGCTTGATAGCTCTTGTCTGCCTTTTTATACTGTGTGGAATCTTTGCCGTGCTTTTTTTCTGCCTCTTGCAGTTTCTTCTTTGCTTTGTCTCTCTTTTCCTTTGCCTCGTCCCGGTCCTTTTTCAGGGAGTCTTGCTTCTTATCCGCTTTCTGAATCAGGGGATCGTAGGAGGCGTATGCGGCGTAAATGCCAGAGGCTGTGTCGTATGCTTGTCGTTGGTTTTCCTTGTCGTGTTCTTTTGCAATTTTTCGATCGCCTGCAGGATGGCATTGATACCGCCCGCTGCGTTTTTGTAGCTTCCCCAGGAGGAAGTCATGGCGTCTGATAGGGCGATGCCAGATTCCCCAGACAACTCTTCTAATGTGGCGCGGATGCCGTCCGTGCTTGTGGTGACGAGGCGGATCCCCTCCTCAACCAGCTTGTCGCTGTCCTGTTCTAGTTCTTCTAAGAATTCTTCCAGCTCGTTTACCAGGTCATCCATGGCGTCCTGGGTATCGGAGAGATACTTGTCGTACAGGGTTTCAGACAGGTTGTCTTCTGCGTTTGCGAGGCTGTCTTGCAGTCTCTGCAGCTTTGCAGCGTTCTCTTCGCTGCCTGTCAGCGAGGCATAGGCGCTTGCCTGCTTTTTCAGCTTTGTGATGTCCTTTGCCTGACGGGCGACGTCTTTCTGATAGCTGTGGGCGTCTTTTGCACTTTGCAGCAGTTCCTTGTATTTGCCCACAGACTTGTCCAGTGAGCGAATGAGCGCCTCGTAGCCTTGCTTTGCCAGATCTGCCATTGCTTGTCTTTCTTGCCTGGCGTTTTTTATGCATTCCCTTTGTATGTCTTGATATTCTTGCATCTGGGAGAGCAGAGTAGTGTTAGCGGGATCTTCTGCCAGCATAGAGCTGATTTTCTTGATTTCGCCTGCATACCGTTTTGCCTGTTCTTCATAGATCTCAGATTTCTGATAGTGCAGGCCCATGGAGGCGGCGCCATGCTTGGTCAGCCCGGCGTCGTCAGTCAAGGGCCGGTTGGCCATGGTGTCTAAGTAGAAGTCTGCCTCTGTGTGGAGGCGGCTGATTTGGTCCTGAAGGTAGTCAAACTGGGCAAAACCTGCCTGTCCATCGACAACCACATAGGCAATCGGGGATACCGCCTGCCGCATTTGGTTGCGGTATTCCAGGAGGTTTTTTTGGGACTGCGCCAGTGCAAGATCTACTTCGTGGATGGCGCCTGCCATCTCTTCCCATTCTTCAGAGAGCTTCTTCACCTGTCCGGAAGCGACGGCTTGATCTAATTGTGTTTGAAGTTCCTTGCGTTCTTTGGCAAGGCTTTTCTGATGCTTTTTTTCCAGGGAGGCCAGGGCATTGTAGTGGCCTCTGCTGGAGAGCCGCCCGCCTGCTTCGGACAGATCTAGGGAGGCTGAGAGAACGTCTGTGCGCTCCTTCAACCGATTGCTCTTTCTCTCGTGACTGTCTTTCAGATTCTGGAATTTTTTCAGGCTCAGCCCCGCCGTCTCTTTCCGAGAGGTTTCCGCTGTTAGTTTTGCTGTCTCCTGAGCAGTCTCGTTCGCCGCCAGAGCAGCGTTGTAGCCAGCTGCCGCCTGTTGCAACTCGGACAGCCCGGCAGAGGCGATATCACGTAGGAGGCTCGGCGGCACGGGCTCTTTTTTCTTCACATGGCGTTGCAGTTTCTGATAATAGTTGTCTGCCTGTTTTTTTGCGCTTTTGGACAATCCTTTCGTGTCCTTGTCTCTGGCAGGTTTGAGGCGCAAGACGGAATCTTTGTAATTTTGCTTGGTTTCTTGCGCCGCCTTTTGGGTTTTATCGTTGTTTTGCTGCACGATTTTAATCTGCTTGCTGACAAGCTGATTTTTTCTGCCAGCTTTGACAAGGTTTGAGATTTTTGCCTCGTAGAGCTCGCTTTTGGCATTGCTTTTTTCTAAGTAACGGTCTAATTTGTCTAGAGGAAGGTTCGCAATTTCTGCCGCCAAGTCGGCGATGGCTTTGGTGAACTCCTGGCTCTTTTCCCGGTTCTTTTCTATCTGCTCCTGGAAGGCGTTCCATGCGTCTGTGCCTTTTTCTACGGAATTTTGCAGCGTTTTAAGCCTGGCATCCTGTGCCGCCAGGATCGAAAGCCCTTTTGCATAGTTGTCTTGGCGTCCCTTGAGGGATCTTTCCGAGACGTTTTTGCCAAAAGCCTCTTTCAAATCTGCAAGAGCCTTGTTGGCGGCGATGGCGCGTTCGGTGGCGCTGATTTCCTTGTCGTGAAATGCGGCGACTCTGTCTGCATAAGACTTTTGTGCCTGTGTCTTCTTTTCTTCTAGGGCAAAATAGTCTTCGTCGCATTTGGAGCGTTTGGCATAGTAGGCTTCGTAGGAGGAGATCTGCTTCTTTAGTGTCTCGTCTGTGACGTCCTCGATGGCGTATGCCCCGTTTTGTATCTTTTCTATCCATTCTGGCGAAAGACCGATACTGTTAAGTTTTTGTTGGTATGCCCAGGCGGCTTCCCGGTTTGCCGCAAGCTCAGCGCTGATTTTGGAGAGGTAGACATGGAATTTCTCCAAGGTTGATTTTGGAGTAAAGGCTTTTTCAAATGCCTTTCTTGCCTGTTCTGTTTCCTTTGTGATATGGGAAAGCTTTTTCTCCACCCAGTCGTAGGTCTGGGGTACGGGAACGCTTTTGCTAGAAGAACCGCCGACGGAGGAGGGAGTTTTCAGGTTGTTTCGTTTGGAGCTTGATGCGCCGATATCTGGCATGTTTTCTGTAAATTTTCGGATCGAGTTTTGGACTTCTTGTAGCTTCTTTTCCTTTTCTTTCTGGTAAATTTCGGGATAGTTGCCAGGTTGGTAGCGCATGATGTTTTTGGCGGACGCTTCCGCTGCCAATATCGCATTGGCGGCAAGCGCCTGAGTAGTGACGTCGCCATAAGTGTTTGCCAATTCTTTCAGCGCTTGGATTTTCCCATTGGTGTCCAGCCCAGAGCGATTATAGGATATCTCAGCGGCGGCGAGTGCGTAAATGCTCCTGCCTGTCTGCCCTGCGAGTTCGCTTTCGCTGAGTAATCCTCTGGCGGCGAAGTCTGCAGCGTCCGCAAGCGACATCTGCCGTGCGGCGGCTTCTCCCAAGACTTCTGCCATGCGCTCGGTGATAAGTCCTGAGGCGTTGGAGACGCCCTGCAGCTCTAGTTGTCTGACGATGCTGTCCCTTGTGCCTTGGTTCAGGTTGTCCAAGGAACCGCTGACGATCAAAGCTTCCATGGCGATATTGTTGAAAGCGTCTTCAATCTGTCCGGCATCGCAATGAACATCGCTGGCTATTTCGGAAAACTTATGGAAGCTCTCAAAGCTGCCAAAGAATTCCTCCATTGTGTCAAGGTCTGCGGCAGATACAAAACCTGAGGAGTCAAAGTCCTCGTAGATGCTCTTTAGTGTCCTTAGCTGACTGGCGTAGACCTCCAATTTGTCATGGGCAGAGAGTGTGGAGAGCACTTGTTCTGTGGCTTCCTCTGCGGACATGCCGATGCCTGTGAGGAAGTTTTCTGCTCCGGAAGCTTCCTGGAAAGTTTCTGCCGTAAGACGTCCTGCCCTGGCAAGCTGCAGCAATTCTTCTCGAGTCTCTTTGAATTCTTCAGAGTGGAAAGCTTCTGTGAAAGAAAGAGAATTTGTCGTGTCAGTGCTGTCTGTCTTGTTTATTTCTCCCGGGGTTCTTGTCAAGAGGACTTTGAGATCCCGGATGGTAGCGTTTTCGTGCAATGTCATCTCTGACAGCTGTTTGATTTCTTTGTCCGTGAAATAATCATTCAAGTTCTGAGCAGTCAGGTTTGCTAGGCGTTTGTCCAGGGATTTGGCAAGTAGCTGGGGACTGTTAAGAATATCTGTAAGTTGTTTGATGTAGTTTTCAGCTATTTTCAGAATGTATTGGTATTCATTTTTCTTTTTTTGGGCTTCCTCTTGACTGTCAGATGGGATATTGGGGTTTTGGGCATGTTCCTCTAGCTGGGCGATGGCATCCATGTATTCCAGTCTTTTTTCTTTCCAGTGCAGGAGCTGGTTCTGCATCGTGGAAGAATCGTAATCTTCCAGTTTTTTTTTGCTAACTTTAAATGACAAGGCAGCGATGTCATAGAAATCGCTGTTCTTTGGCAGGGATTCCATCTGCTCTTTGTAATCATTAATTATTCTTTTTAAATCGTTGTAATAGGAAATGGTGTTTGCCGTTTTAATAGATAGGACGTTGAAATTGTCTGAAACATCCCCAAAGATGAGTTCAAGGGGAGAGATAACCCTCCATTTTTCCAGGAACAATTTTTGGCTAAAGCTGTCCTCGTCGAACAAATCCGTGAATTTCCCGCCAATCTCTTCCTGCGCCGATTTCGCCTTTAGCAGTTCCAATAGTTCTTTTTCTTTATCGATGCGGTCCGTCAGATAGTTTAGGCGTTCTTGTTCTGCTTCGGAGAGGGAATCTGGGTTCTTTGCGGAGAGTGTTTCGTATTCTGTGTTGAATTCATTCAGCCTTGCGGAGACTTCTCCTATTTCTTCCTCGGTTTCTGCAACGGTGACATTGAAATAATCCCAAGCATTGGATAACAGCTTGATCTGTGCGACAACGGCGAGCATGATGCCTGCGTTCAGCGCAGTGTTTAGCAGCGCCGCCTGGATTGCAGCAAAATTATAAGCCTGACCTGTCTGTATCAGATACTGCGAGAATCCCCGGGTGGAGGCGGAGGAGTTGTCAATGGCGCCGTTTGTCTGCTGCAAGGTTTGCAGATAGCCCATCAGCCGTTCGTCCGTGGAGCCGATTGCACTTGCTATCTCGTCCCATTTCACTTGACCGCTTAGCGTTTGAAAACGTGGTGAAGATAAATCTAAACTTGAGAAGCTCTGGATGGCGCTTGCCTGCGCTTGCGGGTTTGCCATAAGCTTCTGGAAAATGCCTCCCAATGCTAATTTGCCGCCGCTTACTTGTGCGAGCGTGTATGGCGTTGTCCAAAAGCAGCTTCCAAAGCTCATGGACGGGCGGCAAGATATGTGGTAAAATGCATAATATAATGTTGTAAGGAGGTATATGTAATGGATCAGATTTGCAAATGTTTAAAATGTGGAGTTATTAGCTTGAGGGAGGATGGGGCTCCTGATATTCATACAGGTAATAACTGTAACGGGAAGCTAATGGAAGTTCCGTTGTCACTAGAGGAATATAACACAATATCATGCGCGATAATAAAAATCTTTCCAGATGATGATGATTATTTTGCTTTTATTAATTCCATGATCGAGCTGAAGGAGAATGACATTGTGGAGTATGGACTGAAGTATTCCCAACTGCAGATGCAGGCAGAACAGAGGAGGGCAAACATGGCGCAAGCCAGTTTTGTTCTCAAATGTCCGACTTGCCACAGCACGCAGGTGCGCAAGATTGACGTTGTAGAACGTGCAGGATCCGTTGCATTCCTGGGCATTTTCAGTAAGAAGATCAATAAGTCTTTTAAGTGCAAGAACTGTGGCTATACTTGGTAAATGGCGCAATTTTCGCCGCTTGCTAGAAACAGGGGAAAAGGGTGCGCCGTCTGCTATTATTGGCACGCCGCATAGCTGCGGCTGACTTTTTTGGGCTGCCACGCTCAATGACAGCCGGGCTGACTCTACCTTCACGAATGAGATCATGTATCGTCATGGTCATCCGTGTCCACTTGGGAGCCGATGGGAGCGGCACTTGCCTGGTAGCGGCAGTACGCCTCTCTGCTGATAGTCTGGCATGTTACATGATGAGTTGCATGTCAGACGTCCCAGTCTCATTTGCCACGCAGTCACGCATGGCCATATCAGTGGTCTGCAGGATGCAGTTAATTTTTCCTAAGGCCCTCTTGCCCATGCCACGCTTACGACATGCGCTCGTTCCCGTTTTCTCCATGTCTTTTAAACATGGCGGTAGGCGCCTTCTTGAGCCTCGCAGCCATTTGTGCCACAGCATGTATGCTGACCCAAGCCTTTTGCCCCCAGATATCCGCCGCCTAAGGCGCCGAGTGTTCCAAGAGCTCCGATTTTGTCTGTTATGGCGCTTAATGCGCCAACTCCCGTCGTTCCCAGTTCTAGGAAGAAATCCAGGATGCCAGATTCTCTTAGCGCTGCGGAAAGTTTTTCGACTTGGTTCTGCAATCCGGCAGTCTTTCCAGAAATAGAATCCAGGTATCCGGAATTCGCTTCATCTGCCGCCCCAAAGCTGTCAGAAGCAAAGGATGCCGCCTGCTCCACCGCAGTCCAGTTGTTCATCAGCGCTGTGAAGACTGCGTGATGTTCCTCGCCGACGCTGGAAATCGAAAAGGACTCCCTGGAGGATTGATCCAAAGCCTCCCATGCTGAATGCAATTCCTGTAAGACTTCGTATACGCTTTGCGCTTCGCTATGTGTAGTTTTCAACGTAGTGAAAAGAGCTTTTTCTCCGTTTGTCACTTGGTCAAAATCCTTTAAGGAATCGTATGCGCCGACAAACAGACCTAGCATTTCTTCGAAAGAGATGCCCGCCATACTCGCAGATTCTGCAAGCATGGAAGCTCCTTCTGCCAGTAGGTGGAATTCTGTGCCCCCTGCCTCTGAGATGCCCGCCAGGGCGTCGCTGATGGCGGGAGCAAAGCTGGCGTTTTGCCCGAAGCCGTCCAGGATGTCTTTGATATGGGATATGGCTGCCTCGGCATTACTGATTCCAGGGGAGATGTTGTCCATTTTCAGAGCTTCTTCTGCAACTTTCAAAGCATCTTCCATGCTATAACCAGCTTCGATTGCTGCATGGATGCAAGAAAGCGCCTCGGTTCCAGTTCTGCCGACAGCGTCGCCCAGCCGGAATGCTTCCTGTGTGACTTTTTCAAGGCTGTCAGCAGAGAGATTGGAAGTTTGCGCCAGTTGTAGAAGCGCATTGTCTAATTGGCTGACAGTGTCTTTCATTTGCTGGATCGTCTCGATCTCCTCAATTAGGAAGCCATCTGGAAGAAAATGGTCTCTCAATGCCCCAATTTCCTCGGTGAGAGGGTCATAATTATTTTGTTGATTATCGCTGCTCAATGTAACCTCCTTGTGATTGGTATTGCAATTGTTATATGGTATCCTCAGGTTTTTCCAACAGTTGCCGCACGGATTCTTGAATATGAGGAATGAAAGAATCAAGCTGTGACAGATCGCAGCTACTTAATTGTTCCTTAGCCTCTGTGCGGTTCGTATATCCGTTGGAATAGCTGTTTAAGATCAAAAAGATTTTATAACAGGTAAGGGTATCTGTGATCGTGCGCCAGGGCTGGAAGCTTTTTACATTTTCACAGCTTTGACAGGCGCGGTATGGTTTACCGCAGATCAGGCAGACATGGTTTTTCTTGTTTTTCATCATGCACCTCTAAGGCTTGGGGCGGCATTGCCGCCCCGGAGTGTTTTTGCATTACGCTGCGCTGTCGTCTGATACGAAGATATCAAAGAGCTTCGCATTTTCGTCACAGTAAGATTTTTGAAGCTTGTAGCTTGCCGCATGTTTTCCTTCTGAGGTCAAGGCAAGTTCCACTGCCGACGGGTCGATCTGCGCTCTTGGGATCGAGATTACCCCGGCATATACCAGGTTGGTATCGCAAGGATCATGGAACAGCGCATGTACGAGCAGGGAGCGTACCTTGGGAATGCCGTCTGAAGATTTTGTGACTTTCACAGTGTTTCCAGTGACGGCATCGTATCTGACGAAGACCCGTCCAGTAACGTCTGCCGGGAAGGTAAGCGTCTTGCTGTCAGCGTCCAGGGCGAAGGTGCCGTCTGTGGGCGTCCCTGCTGATGCGGCAGTGGATAGGGTGTAGGTCTTTCCGAAAGTATTGTCGTCATTGATGACTTTGACGGAAGTGATCTCTGCGCCTTCTGTGCCCACTGGGATGTATTTGAGTTTTGCCGTGTGGTCGCTTTCCACGGTGATCGTCTCACTGACCGGACGTTTCATGTCGGCGGCGATCTCCTTGACGGTGCCAAACTGAGAAGCGGCAAGATCCAGGGAGAACAGGCTGTTTGTGAAGTCGAAGGTTCCTGTCTGGGCGTTGTAGAAAGTGGTGATTTCAGCACCCATGGCGTCGGTCACAGTGGTTCCGGTTGCAGCTGTTTTCAGGCTGGGGCTTTCGATCTGCGTGTATCTGCCCACCAGCTCGTTGGTTGCCAGGTCGTATTCCTCTACGGCTCTGATTTTTTCAAGAATTAATTCATTTGCATTAAAAGACATTATTTTGTTCCTCCTTAAAATTTGTTTTAGGGCGGAAGCGTGTCAATGTTAGTCCAGCGCTCCCGTCCAGTCTAATTGTTTTTCTGGGACTTCTTTTAGGCTGATTCCAAATCCGGAATACCCGCTTTGCAGGAGAAGATCCGCATGTTTCATTTTGGAAATTCGTCTGACCGAATCCAGAAAGGCGTTGATCTTCATATCCCATACCTGGGCATGGTTATATTTGAAACCAGGGCAATTGATCATGGCGGAAACCAGGTTTTTCAATTGGGAAACGCAGGGCTTGTCTTTGTTGAGCTCATATTCTTCCCTGGCGTCTTCAATGAGAATTTGCTTTGTTGCCTCATTGGCAGGAAGCTGGCTGTTTCGTCTCAGTCCGTGCATGTTCCGCAAAATTTCTGCAAATTTCAGATATATTTGCTGGTCTATGCGAATGTTTCTCTCCAAATCAAGCATTACAATCTCTTCGGAGCCGTGTTCCTGTATTAACTTACAGCTTGTGAAATCTAAATCTCCGGTTATGATGCTGGTTTTGGATTGGTTGAAAGACGGAGCCAACAGACTGTAAAACAGTGTGAAATCATCGATATCCGTGTAATCAACGCCCATGTCGTAAAGCTGGAATTTTAAATCGGCGCCAGTGGAAGTCAAGGTGTAAATCATGTTCCAGTAGGCGTGTTCGCCGTATTCGCATATCTCATCCAGCGTGGGTTGATGAATTGTGATTCCAGGCGCAAGAAGAATATCTTTGCCTTGGTAAATCTGTAATTCATCATCTGCAAATAGTTCCAAGTTGTTCACCACCTTTCATGTTTTGCGGATTTTTCTCCTGCTGGGTACAAAGCCTTTTACAGGAAGAAATCCTATATCGTATACATATAGTGCCTGAAAATGCTTTTGCACCCAGATTTTACAAGGGCTCTCGGTCATTTTTAATCGTGTGGTAAAAACTGTCCTGGTTAGGAGGACGACGGCGTGTCGCGCTTTAAGTTATAGCGTTTGTAGGACAGGTTGCGGGATTGTTTGCGGCAGCAGTCGCAGAGCCGGCGGTTGCGGCGCTTGTTCTGTAGAAACAGGTTGCCACAGGCGCACCGCCCATAGGTAATGGCGCCGTGGCTGTTGACGTTATAAAGCCCATAATATTTTTTCTGGTAACTTTTGATATAGCCTTCCAGCCCCCGGCAGAAGTAACGGATGCAGAAGTGGTCTTCCTCCCATGCTCCGTCGTAGACCGCAAGCTCTTTGCGGTTTTGATATTCCTCAAGGGGCTTATAGTGGTCGAACATCCTGCGGAAGTACTTTTCTGTAAGTTTGGCATATTCCTGCCAGTCCAAATCCATGGTTTTCCTGGCACAATTTTCCTTTATAATCCTGGCACGTTTCATGGCGTCCTCCAGTTTTAAAGTAAGTTCCTGTGGGGAAAGGGTCCAGGAAGCATCTTTTGTGCGGCAGGAGGATTGCCACTGCAGATACAGTTTTTTGGGCAGGCGCAGCAAGTCCAGATATTCTTTGTTACAGCAGACGTCTTTGTCAAAATAATAGGTGTATATGTTGTTGAGCTTTTGGCGGATCAGGCTGGCAAAATCCCGGCTTTCTGTGACAGAGGGAGAGTAGCTGCGGCAAATGGAAGCATAGTTTGCAAATATTTGCCCGGTTTCTGTGGCAAGCAGACTGGGCTTGATGCGGAAAGTAATCGGTTTCTCAAGAACTATGCGCTTGTTTGGATTATCCCAGAGCAGACGGCAGAAATAGCAAAAAATTTCCTCCCGCTCTGCTTCAGTTTCGGCAAATTGGTAATCTTCGAGCAGTTCATACAAAAAAACATTCATGACAATTCCTCCTCGCAGTTCAGGATGTAATATTTACCAAGATATTCTCTTCCGCCTTCTTGCTTAGAAACCTCCTCAATGGAGAAATGCTGGGCGTTTGGCGAATTTTCCCTAAGATTTTTGAGAATATAGCTGCCAAAGCCTCCCCAGGCGAGATATTTGCCAGTGGAAAGATTGCAGTAACATGCCTTGATGGCATAATTCGCCCCTTCTTCCTCGGAAGAGATTCCCTCCAAGGCAAGGATCTTTTTGCGGTAACGCTCTGTTAGCAGGTTGAGCTCTCCGTAATCAGATTCTGTCCGCTCTTCGGAAAGCTTGGAAAGCAAGTCTCTAAATGCAACGTTGTATTCGTTTACCAAATGGCGCGCCTGCCGCAGGACTTTACGGTCGTCAAGTGCAAAATCATGGTTCAACAGGATGTCACGGTTGTCCGTTACAGTGTTGTCCCAAAGAATGCGGCGTTTTTCCCAGGTGCAAATATAGTCGCACAGCTCGTTCATGGGCGAAGGGGAAAAATAGGCAGGAGAGGGCAGGCGGTCTGCCGGGTTGTCTGCCGCCTTATTTTTCTTTTGGATTTCTTCAAAAGATTTCAGTTTTTTGGGATAATTGAAAAGCAGGAACCAGGGAATCTGTTTCAAATGCCAGCGCAGCCCGTTGTTCAGGTGCCAGCGGATCCCAGTTTTGATGCTGTCTATCTCTTTTCCTTGGATGACCCGCAGAAGGGAAGCCATGTCTTGGTAACAGGCCGCAGTTTCTGCGTTCTTTGGCAGCCTGTTTTCAATACTGGTGGCACAGTTGGTAATTTCCCCGATTCGAGAGTCCCGGGTGGCAATCTCATATACATAATTGT
>OFGL01001773.1_pt1 | contig 11418 bp, 15 predicted proteins | sample 1521801 | NCBI WGS metagenome assembly OFGL01 (sample SAMEA3504085, study PRJEB24116) | mouse gut metagenome | biome: mouse gut; feature: mouse-associated habitat; material: faeces | place: Denmark | collected 2011 | reverse complement strand
GTGATCCCCCGCCGGGAGTGGGTGGACCAGATCACGGCCTTTTGCGCGGAGAATGAGATCCCCGTGTTCTACAAGGGCAACCTGCGGGAGTATTTCCCGGACCTCCCCGCGTCCGCATTTCCGTGGGAGGTATGAGCCGTGAACAAGGAGCAAATGGAGCAACTGCGGAACGCCCTGGGGATAACTGCGGAAATGGCGCTGATTTTCTATCGGTCAGCCGTGGGAGCGAAAGCAACACCGGCGGAGGCCATGAAACTGACCCAGGCATATATAGCGGCCATCATGTTCAACCAGAACAAGAACCCGGACGGAGAGGAGGCCAAGGAGTGAAAGCCGTGCTAATGAGCGTAAAACCGGAGTGGTGGGAGAAAATGTTGTCCGGGGAAAAGATGCTGGAGATCCGCAAGTCTGCCCCGCAGAGCAAAGACGGGCGGGCGTTCAAGTGGCCGCTGATCGTGCTGGTGTATGTCAGCGGGACCGGAGCGGTACAGGGTCAATTTACCTGTCCGGGATGGGTCAAAACCAACCTGCTGGAAATGCTGGTGGAGCGGTCCGGCGTCAAGCTGGAGGACCTGCGGACCTATGCCAAGGGAGGGAGCCTTTACGGGTGGCTGGTGGAGGCCCCGGAGAAATACGACACGCCCAGCCCCCTGGCGGAGTTTGGCATGAACCAGCCGCCCATGTCGTGGCGGTATGTGGAGATCCCGGACGCGGCGGCGGAGGTGTAGCCGGTGGCCATCGACGTGAAAGACCTGCCGCCAAAATACCAGGCCCAGGCGTTCCAGAAATACATGGCCCAGCAGGCGCGGCGGGGGCCGCCCTCCTCCCATGCCGCCGATGGGCCGCAAAAAGGCAGCAAATACCACAACAGCCACACCGAGCGGGTCACGCCGTCCGGGGCCGTCCTCCATTTCGACAGCCAAAAGGAGGCCCGCCGCTATGATCACCTGGCCGCACTTGAAAAGGCGGGGAAAATCCGGGACCTGCGCCTGCAGGTTGATTTTACCCTGCAGGAGGCATACACGGACACCGAGGGCCGCCGGGTGCGGGCCATCCGATACAGGGCGGATTTTACATACTACCGCCCGGCGGCGTACTGGACAGGAAAAGGCGTGGCATTGTGGGATCTGGTGGTGGAGGACGTGAAAAGCCGGGCCACCAGGACCAAGGAATACCTGCTAAAGCGGAAAATGCTAAAGGACAAGCTGGGAATTGACATAACCGAGGTGTAACCATGAGCGGAAAGACAACGGGGGCAAAGCTGGAGCGGGAGGCGGTGAAACGCTACCTGCAGCAATATCACGCGGCCAAACAGAAAAAGCGGATTTTGGAGGAGCGCCGCCGCACACTATCCGCAGAACTGCGGGGGCCATCCGCCAAACCGGTACACCCGGACGGGGCGGGCACCCTTGTCTTTCAGATCGCGGACGTGGAGGAGCGGATCGAGGCCCAGCAGTCGAAAATGGCCAAGGCCGTCCAGAACGTCATGGACTTAATAGACCTGCTGCCCATAGGGTCCATGGAGCGGACCGTGGTGGAAATGCGGCATATAGACAGCCGGAAATGGGAGCGGATCGCCAGTGAGGTCCACATGAGCCGGTCCCGCGTGATTGACTACTACAACGCCGCGCTGGACACCCTGGCCGCCAATGAGAAAAGCGTGGAGGTCATAGGGCTGGGAAAGGCGCAGGGAAAGGCAACCGCAAAGAAGAACAGCAAGGCGTAAAAGTTCGGACGTTATCGGACGTTTTGGTGTGCTATATTGATAGCATGAAAAGCCGCAAGGAATACAGGGGACGCCAGGGGAAAGAAACCTGGTGGCCCCGCTGCTTTTCGCTCCATGGGTGTGGAGGGTGCGCGGCGGGGGCTTTATCCTTTCACCCCGCCGCCATCCATGGGCATGGTGGGAGGCCGGGCAGCTGGCCAGCAGGCCCGCGAGATCGGCGGCCACCCCCCTGCGCGGGTCCTCCCTGGAGGCAAAGCCAACGCGGGGCAATAAAAGCGCGGCATCTTTGCCCACAAAACCAAAAAATTTTGGGCCTGTTACGTTACGCATAGCAAAAACGCCGGGAAATTTTATCCCCCCCTTTAGGGGGGATAACCGAGCGGGCCGGAGCGGGTCAAAATGCGAAACGGGCGCGAGAGGAAAAACGAAACCGGCGGACCTCCACCGCCGGGGCGGGAAAGGGGGCCGCCTCCAGTGGCGGAGCAGAAGAAAACAGCCGTGAAAAAAGCGGCGCCGAAAAAGCCAAAAGCGGAAAAGCCGGCGGTCCTGACCGGGACCGTGCCGGAGTGGTCCAGCACGGGAGTGATCGCCCAAATGCTGGGCTTTAAGGGGTGCCGCAGGGTCCAGCAGCTGACCCAGGACGGGGTGCTGGAAACCGAGATCCCGCCCGGCGGCGGGGCGCGGAAATACCGGACCTGCGAAACGATCCAGCGGTATATTGCCCACATCGAGCAAAAGGCCCAGGAAACCGGGGAGCGGGGCCGGGCGGAGGAATTGGCCCTGAAAAAGCTGGAGGCAGAGGTGGAACTGAAAGAAAGCCAGGGGCAGCTCCACAAGCTGAAAACGGCCATAGCAGAGGGGAAATACATACCGGCGGACCAGGCGGCGGAGGAACTGGCGGAGTTTATGGCCATGTTCAAAAAGTTTGCCATGAATATCCCGCCCCGCACGGTGGGCACCCTGGCCGGCTATGCGGACGCGCTGACCATACGGACCATGGAAAAGGCAATGAGGAAAGAACTTGAAACCATGCTGACAGCGTTTTCGGACGCCGCTATGGAACAGCGCCAGGAGGAAACATGAAACGGCGGCAAAAAATAAAGCCCTACACGGTGCCAAGCTGGATATATCGGGCCATTCAAGTCCTGCGCCCACCGGAGCGGCTGACCGTTTCCCAGTGGGCGGAAAAAAAGCGGACCCTGACCGGCGGAGCCATGCCGGGGCCGTGGCGCAACAGCGTGACCCCCTACCTGGTGGAGATCATGGACGCATTTTCTGACGACGTGATCGAGGAAATTATATTCGTCAAGCCCACCCAGGTGGGCGGCACCACCGCCATGGAAAACATGATAGGCGCCCTGGTGGACCAGGAACCGGCCCCCACCATGGTGGTCTATCCATCGGACGACCTGGCGGAAACAACGGCGGAAACCCGCCTGGTGCCCATGTTCAAAGCCTGCCCGGATATAGCGGGCAAGTTCCGGGAAACGGAAAGCAAAAAATTACAGCTGAAATTCCGGGATATGTTTCTATACCTGACCGGTGCCAACAGCCCGGCGGACCTGTCCAGTAAGCCGATCCGAAACCTGTTTCTGGATGAAGTGGACAAGTTCCCAGGCGCGTCAAAGCGGGAGGCGGACCCCGTTTCCCTGGCCAGGGAGCGAACAAAGACGTTTTTCAACAGAAAAATTTTCATGGCCTCCACACCGACACTGAAAAGCGGCCATATATGGCGGGCGCTGGAACGGGCGGACATGGAAAAACACTATTTCGTCCCATGCCCCCATTGTGGGGAGTACATAGAACTGAAATTCGCACAAATCAAGTGGCCCAGCAAGGACGACGTGCCGGACAACGCGGAGCGGGCGGAAATGGCGTTCTATGTGTGCCAGGCGTGTGGGGGTGTGATCACAGACCAGGACAAGGGGAAAATGCTGGAGGCCGGACAGTGGCGGCCAGTACGGCAGCGGGGCGGGACCGCCAAAAGCGTGGCGTTCTGGATGAATACGCTATACTCCCCCTTTACCCGCTTTTCCGATATAGCGCGGGAGTTCATGCGGAGCAAGGACGACCCGGAACTGCTGCAGAACTTCACCAACAGCTGGCTGGCGGAGCCGTGGGAGGACACGGCCCTGAAAACCAACGCGGATCTGGTCATGGAGCGCCAGACCGAGGTGCCCGCCTGGGAACTGCCAGAGTGGACCAAGCTGCTGACCGGCGGGATCGACGTGCAGGAAAGTTGTCTGTACTGGACGATCCGGGCCTGGGGCGATTTTATGACCAGCCAAAACGTGGCCCACGGCCAGGCCCTTTCCATGTCGGAGGTGGAGCGGGTTATGAATACCAGCTTTTCCATGCCGTCCGGCGAAAAAATGATGGTGGAATTAGCCCTAATGGACAGCGGCGACCAGACAGACGCGGTATATGAATTTTGCCTGATCAATGCGGAGTGGGTGCGGGCATGCAAGGGCGTCCCAACCATGCAGGGGCATTATAGAATTTCCACCGTGGACAAGGCAGGGAGCCGCGCCAACGGTATGCAGCTGGTCCTGGTGGACGGTGGAAAATACAAGGACATGATCGCCTCCAGAATGAGGAAACCAAACGGGCGGGGCGCCTGGATGGTACACAAAGACTGTGATCTGGAGTATGCGGAACAGGTCACGGCGGAGCATAAGATCACGGAGCGGTCCAAGGGAAAGGTGGTCCAGCGGTGGGCACTGAAAGCCTCCCACGCGGCCAACCATTACCTGGACTGTGAGGTGTACGCGGCAGCGGCGGCGGACGTGCTGGAGGTCCGGTCCCTGTTCCTCCAGAACCAGGACAGCACAGCGGAGAAACCGCAGGAAAAGGCGGACCAGACGCCCAGGCAGGAAACGGCCCCGGAGGAAAACTGGATCTGCCAAAGCGGTGAGTGGATTTAAGCGGAGGGAACCATGGACGAAACGAAAATGACGGCGGCGGAAATGCTGGCCCAGGTCAATACCGCCATCACCACCGTGTTGTGTGGCGGCCAGTCCTACAAGATCGGCAGCCGGTCCCTGACCCGTGCGGACCTGGCCATGTTAAAGTCCATGCGGGACGACCTGGAGGCACAACTGGCCAATGAGGAAAGCGGCAGCCTACTGGGCCGGACCTATGTGGCATTTTTCGATGGGAGGTGATCGGCGTGGGCTGGTTTGACAATGTGATCGCCGCCGTGTCCCCGCGCCGGGCCTACGAGCGGGAACTGTGGCGGCAAGGGCTGGACGGCCTGCGAGGGTATGACGCCGCAGGTTTTGGCCGGGTCAATGCCGGGTGGCGCGTCCACAATGAGAGCGCGGAAACCACGGACAGGCACAGCCGGGACGTGGTGCGGGCACGGGCGCGGGACCTGGAGCGCAACAGCGATATTGCCCAGGCCATCCTCCACGCCTACAAGCGTAACGTGGTGGGAAAGGGTTACACCCTGCGGGCCATGACTGGGGACGACGGCCTGGACAAGCGGATTGAAACCGCGTGGAAACGCTGGTGCAAGGCCCGCAACTGCGACGTGACCGGGGAACAGTCTTTCAATGAAATTCTGCGGATGATGGTGGAGCGGAAAAAGGTGGACGGCGGCATGATCGTCCTGTACCGCTACACCCCCGGCGGCGTGGTCCCGTTCAAACTCCAATGCCTGGAGGTGGACGAACTGGACCAGACCCAGGCCACCCCACACCAGAGAGGCAACAGGGTGGTGGGCGGAATTGAGTACAACATACACCGCCGCCCCGTGGGCTACTGGATCCGCCAGTATGACATAGAGGGCTGGCAGCTGATGGATCCGGTATACATCGAGGCCAAGGACGTGTTTTTCTACAAAAGCAAGCACCGGCCCAGCCAGATCCGGGAAATTTCTGACATGGCCCCCACTATCACCAGGATCCGGGACACAAACGAGTTTATCACCGCTGTGGCCATCAAAGAGCGGATCGCCGCCCTGGTGGGACTGGTGATCAAAAAGACCATGCCCAGCGGTGGGAACGGGCGGAGCAGCTGGAACGGCAAGGGCGGCCAGGTGGATTATACCGGCAAGAAAATGACGCCCGGCATGATCATGGAACTGGGGGCCGGGGACGACGTGGAAGTGGTGGATCCCAAAGGGGCGGCCACCGACGCCACCGCGTTTCTGAAAACCCAGCAGGGGCTAATTGGAGCAGGCCAGGGCCTTTCCTATGAGGCGGTGAGCCGGGACATGAACGGGGCCACCTATTCGTCCGCCCGTCAAAATGCCCTGGAGGATGAAAACACATACACGGAGGAGATCGAACTATTAACCGCGTTCATGTCCGAGGTGTACGAAAATTTTGTTATTTCGGGGGTTTTGTCCGGCCTGTTTCAAATGCCGGGATTTTGGGACCACAAAGAGGAATTTCTGGATCATACATGGGTCAAGACGCCGAAAAAGTGGATCGACCCGGCAAAGGAGGCCAGCGCGGACAAGATCGCCCTGCAAAGCGGTCAAAAGACTTTCCAGGACCTCCAGGCAGAAAAGGGCAAGGACTGGAAAGAGGCCATAGACGAACTGGCGGAGGTCCTGGAGTATGGCCGCCAAAAAGGAATTGACATGGGAGGTGTAATTTTTGGAACTGGAGCGACAGCGGCCCAGCAGAGCGGCCCCGGAGGAGGAAAAGAACCGGACAACCAGGAGCATGGGGGAAATTCTGGACAGGGAGGCGAACAGCCCGGAGGCGGAGAACAGCCGGCGGCGGATAGTTAGCTTTTCCAGCGAGGAGCCATACCGGCGCTATTTTGGTATGGAGATCCTGGACCACGGCCCTGGTGCGGTGGATCTGTCCCGCCTGAATACCGTGGGCGTGGTACTGTTCAACCATGACGTGGACAAAGTGGTGGGAAAGGTGATCCGGGCCTGGGTGGAGAACAACCGGGGAATGGCTGAAATTGAGTTCGACAGCGACGACGACGCAGAAAAGATTTTCGGCAAGGTCAAGACCGGGACATTGAAAACCACGTCCGTGCGCTACGCTGTGGACGCCTGGGAGGAGGTCAAGGCCGGGGCCGTGTCTGCGGACGGGCGTTTCACTGGCCCCTGTCAGATCGCCAGGAAATGGACGCCGCTGGAGGTTTCCGTTGTTTCCGTGCCTGCGGACGCAACCGTGGGCGTGGGACGGTCCGACGCTGGCCCGCCGGACCTGTCCGTGTATGAAAGGCAAATCCAGATCAACAACAACAAAATGGAGGTAAGAGAATGAAAAACAAGAAAAAGTGGATCGAGCGGCAGCAGGCCATTGTGGACGCCGCCCGCGCCGCCGGGCGTGGCCTGACGGCGGAGGAGCAGGCGGAGTTCGACGAACTCCAGCGCAAGATCGACGCGGAGCCGGACGACCAGGGCGGCGGGGAGCCTGCCGGCGGTCAGCGCAGCGTGGGCGGCCAGGACCCCGTGAACACCCACACCCATCCCCCTGCCGGGACGCCCGGCACCACCAGCGAGGAGAGCGCCCAGCGGGCCGTGGCGGAGGAGCGCCAGCGGATCAATGACATTCTGGCCCTGTGCCGCCAGACTGGCATGGACCCGGCGGAGCATATCCGCAGCGGCGCAACCATGGACACCGTGCGGGCCGCCGCCGTGGAGCACATGATCAAGCATGGTGCCCCCGTCCAGACCGGCGCACGGGACACCGACGGGGACGGTTTCCGCGCTGGCGCGGTGGACGCCGTGCTTATGCGGGCGGGTGTGCCCCTGGAGCACCCGGCGGAGAGCGCGGACCAGTTCCGGGGTATGAGCCTGCGGGATCTGGCCATCGAGTGCATGGCAAGGGACGGCGAGGGCAGCACCGCCAGCCTGTTGCGTATGGGCAAGGATGACCTGTGGAATATGGCCTGCCGCCAGTTCTTCAACCCCACAGCGGCGTTTCCGGCCATCCTGGACAACGCCATTAAAAAGGCCATCGAGCACAGATACAACCATATCCCCACCACGTTCCAGCTGTGGACCAGCAAGGGCAGCGTGACCGACTTTAAGCCCACAAAGGATCACAGCTACCTGATCGGCGGGGCCGGCGAGTTCAAGCGGGTGGGCGAAAACGGCGAACTGGTCCACGATACCCCCAGGACGGAACTGCTGCCCCGGCGCCAGATCGACACCTACGGGCGCCAGTTCTCTATGAGCCGGCAGGCGTTCATCAATGACGACATTGGTTTTATTACCGAGGTGCCGGGCCTGTACGCCGCCAGCGCAAAGCGGACCATTAACAAGGGCGTTTACTCCATCCTGATGAAGAACCCCGCCATTTTTGACGGTGTGCCCCTGTTCGACACCACCCACAAGAACGTGGCCGCCACCCCCAGCGCCCCCTCCATCGACAGCCTGCAGAAAATGATGTTGAAACTTCTGCGGCAGACGGACCCGTTTGGGGAGGCCATCACCATCCAGCCCAAGTATATCATTGTCCCCGTGGGCTATGGTTTCCTGCTGTCCCAGCTGCTGGAAACCCAGGTCCTGGACGTGACCGGGATCGGCAGCCACACCGCCAACGCCCTGTATAACTACCGGAACCAGCTGCAGGTGATCGAGGAGGGCACCCTGAACGCCATGGCGGGCACCGGCGCGGTCCCCTGGTTTATGGTGGGTGATCCCAGCTATGCCAAGAGCCTGCAGGTTGACTATCTGAACGGCCAGGAGGCCCCCACCATCCGCCGCAGCGAGGTCCCCGGCCAGCTGGGCTATGTGTGGGACATTTGGCTGGACTGGGGCATTACCGCCGTTGACTTCCGGGGGATCGCCCGCAACAGCGGCGTGGTCATTACGGACAACTAAAGGAGGAGGACACCATGAAAGCGACCTATTACCAGAGAGGCGAAACCCTGGACTATACCGCCGCCAAAAAGCTGGAGGCGGGGGACGTGGTGAGCCTGGGCAGCCGGATCGGCGTGGCGGCGGAGCCTGTCAGCGCCGGCCAGGTGGGCCATGTCCACGTTGTGGGCGTGTTCGCCATGACCAAGGCCAACACCGAGGAGATCAAGCTGGGCGCCGCTGTCTACTATGACGCGGCCACGGACGAGATCACCACCACCGCCTCCAAGGAGGAGGGCGAGGGCGACAACAAGACGACGGTTTATAACGCGCCCGCCGGGTATGCGGTGGAGGCCGCAGCTACCACCGCCACCAGTGTGCTGGTCAAGCTGCTGGGCTGATCGGAGGGCTGGAGCATGAAAAAACTGATTGCCCAGCGCCCGATCCAGTACATGGGCCGGACCTATGAGAGCGGGGAGGCTATCCCCGCCCACGACCCCAACATGGTGGCGGCGTGGTTAAGAGCCAACAGCGCCGCGTGGACGGGGACGGACCTGGAGGACACGGCCCGCGCCGCCGTCCGGGAGGCCGCCAGGCGCTCCAAGGTGAACGACCTGGCGGCGGAGGCCATCCGGGCCATGGGTGTGACCATTGAGGACGACGCCGGGGAGTTTGTGGGGGCCTCCAGCATGGAGGAACAGATCCGCGCCATGTTTGCCCATGGGAGCCTCCAGAACGGCGGCGGAGCCGGGGAGGGGCTGGACCACGGCGACGGTGAAAACGACGCCCAGGGCGGCCAGAACGCGCCGGGAGAGGGTGAAAACGGCCAGGGCGGCGGAACGTCCGCCATGCTGACCGGGCACCTGGACCTGGCGAAACTGGAGCGCATGAAAAAGGAGGACCTGCTGGACCTGGCGGCAAAGCTGGGCGTGGACGTTTCGGCGGCCAAGAACCAGCAGGAGCGGGCGCAGCTGATCGCGGCGGCGGAGGTCCAGGCCACCGCCAACCCCCAGGAGAATGACGGGGGTGCCCAGTAATGGGCGCCCCCAGCTTTAAGGAGTGCATAGCGGCGGACGTGTTCAACGTATTTCTGAACAAGCTGGAGTTTGCGGACACCCACACCGTCAACGGAAAGAAAATGGCGGTCCTGGTGGATGAAAACGAACTGCTGGAGCGGGACAAGGGGAAGTTAGGGGTACAGCAGACCGGCCTTTACAAATCCCGCCGTCTGATCTATGTGGCCCGGACAGACTTCGGACCGCGCCCGGCTATCGGGGCCGTTCTGACGTTGGACCGCCAGCAGTACAGGGTTGTGGACTGCAAAGAGGAGACCGGGATCCTGTCCATTGAATTGGGGGTGCCAAAGTCGTGAGCGAAAATCAACACATTTTGCAGATCGACACAGACGCGGAACTGCAAAAAATTATTCGGCAACTGGACAGCGTACCGGATCAACTAAAAGCCCCCAGTGTGCTGGCGTTTGCGCTAAACGCAACGGCCAATGAAATGCGGCGAAAGATGGGAAAGAAAGCAAGAAAACGGTATGCTGTCACAGACGACAGGATCCTGACAGAAAAAAAGCGCGGCGGTATGTTCACGGAAAAGGCCAGCGGCCAGGACCTGGAGGCGCGGCTGATCTCTAAGGGGGCGCTGGTGGAGGCTATGGCCTACATGACGCGCAAGAACGAGGGAGCCACGGCGGCCATGCTGAAAGTGCTGAACGAAAGCCAACTGACAGCCCTGGAGGTTGACGGGCGGAAAGCGTTTGAAACCACGTTTGACAGCGGACACACCGCTATTGTGCGGAGGCTGGGAAAAGAACGCCTACCGGTATATCAGCTGATGTCCCCGGCGGTCCCGAACTTATACGGGGTAATCTACGGGAACGAGGAAATGGACTATTACGCTATTCTGCAAAAGCATATACAGCGGCAAGTGGACCGGGTGCTGGAACGGAGAGCGGCATAAAAAAGCGGCCCAGGAGGGCCGCCTGTGCGGGAAAATCAATTACTGTCAACGAGTTCAAGTCCGGTTTGGGTTTCCATGTAAGCGGAAATATCAACGGAAGAAATATTCTCATATCCAAGACCGGTTATTGTTTCCTCAATGGAATTGATTACTTCGGTGCTTTCAGGAGGGATTGCATTGACCATAATGGACAAAAGAACGCTGTAAGTTCCGTCGTTTTCCAAAAGAACATCACAGGAATAAAACGTGCCCTTATATTCATCAGGTACAGCCGCCTCAATAGCGTCTTGAATTTCGTGCATTTCCTCATAGGACGTATATTGATAGCTTATAGGAGCGTCACCAGAGGCGTCCCAGGTTTCAGGTGTGATCGTTCCGGCGGCGTCAGAGAAAGTAACGGTTTCGATGTCGATTTTCCCATATTCAATAGATCCTTGCCATCCGGGACCGATGCGGAGGCCGGTGCCGTCCTCAAAAATAATACCAACCCAGTTTAGACCGCTGCCAGCATATCTGTTTTGGCAAAATTCTGTAAGCTGTTCGCCGGTCACGGTGGCCATATCAGATTTTGAAATTTCAATGTACCCCCATTCCCCTATTTTTTCCGTTCCAAAGCCGTTCATTACATCGGCGGTGTGCAGTTCCGCCTCCATGAGCGGATTTACAGAAACAGGAGCGGGAGGATCGACGGGGGCAGAACTGACAGCGGGCGGATCCTGTTCAGTCCCAGGGGTTTCAGCGGGGGGGCCGTCGGTAATTGTGACCCAGCCGCAGCTTGCCAGAGAAAAGAGCATAGCCACAAGGAGCAACGCAACAAATAGCAGTTTTTTGTGTTTCATAATGTAATCCTTTCTGTTTGTAGAATATTGTCGAATTGTGCTGATTATTTCAGCGTTACAAAGCTATTATAAGCGGCAAAAAGTCACAAGTCAAGGAGGCGGGACCAGGT
>OFGL01001760.1_pt1 | contig 11537 bp, 7 predicted proteins | sample 1521801 | NCBI WGS metagenome assembly OFGL01 (sample SAMEA3504085, study PRJEB24116) | mouse gut metagenome | biome: mouse gut; feature: mouse-associated habitat; material: faeces | place: Denmark | collected 2011 | reverse complement strand
GACAGCCACAAGGCGATGTAGGAATCCCGTTTAAAGTAAATGTAGGTTCAAAATAACAAGAGTTATCGCACATTTCAGGTTATTTCTATTATATCCAATCGTTATACAAAATACAACTGCAAATTTTGGTATAAATGCAAAATATATGTCCGGGCAGCGCCGCTACTCATAATAATAATGCATTCCCGTCTCTGTCCGAACAGCCTTTACCGTTATGCCGTACAATTCCTCCATAATATCCGATTCCAGTATCTCCTCCGGCGTTCCGCACCGGATCATTTTCCCATCCCGAACCGCCGCAATGCAATCGGAAATTTTCAACGCCAGCAAAATATCATGCAAAACAAGGATTATTGTTTTTCCGCTCTTTGATAAATTTTTTATCATTTGAGTAAATTTTAACTGTTGTCCGATATCCAGATAGGTCGTCGGCTCGTCCATCACGATAGACGGAGCCTGCTGCGCCAGCGCCATAGCCAAATATACTTTCTGCCGCATGCCGCCCGAAAGCCCGGCCATCTGCCTGTCCGCCAGCTCCAAGATATCCATTTGCTTCATGGCTTCTTCCGCAATCCGAAAATCTTCTTTCCGGTATCTTCTCGGATAGCTCAAATAAGGAAAGCGCCCGTGAAGCGTCATGCGTCCTGCGGATATGTCGGGTACATTTTTCCCTTGCGGGAGATAGGCGATCCGTCTGGCGATTTCTACCCGGGCCATTTCCCTTACCGACAGGCCGTCTATCATAATATCGCCGTCTTTCAGAGGGATCAGCCCCAGCAATGCTTTCAATAATGTACTTTTTCCGCTGCCATTGCTTCCGATCAGGGTCGTTATCTTTCCTTCCTCCGCCCTAAAGCTTATGCCGTGCAAAATCTCCTCTTTCCCATAGCCCGCAAACACATCTTTTACATCAATCATAGCGGCGTCCCCCTTTGTACCGGACTAAAAGAAACAGAAAAACCGGGCCTCCGATGACCGACATCAGAATGCCGACTGGCAGCTCATACGGCGCAAAGGCCAGCCGGGATACCAGATCGCAAAAGGCCACGAACCCCGCTCCACAGACAGTGCATAGCGGCAGCAAATACCCGCTTTCATTTCCCGCATATCTGCGGATAAAATGCGGCACAATCAATCCCACAAAGCCCAGCAGACCGGAAAAACTCACCGCCGCCCCGGCGAGCAGGGCGGCAAGGACAAGAAAAACCAGCCGGTACCTTCCTACCGGCAGTCCGATGCCCCTGGCAGTCTCATCCCCAAGGGCAACCACATCCAGTTCATTGCATAAAGTAAACAATACCGCCAAAGCAGTGACAATAAGAATAGCAGCAGGCATCAGCCTGAGATAAGAAACGGAGGAAAACCCGCCTACCCGGAAATCAATGCTGAGCATGGCGGTATCCGTATCCAAAACCGTTACCGACTCACAGATCGCGTTTAAAATGCTGTTCAGCGCAACGCCTCCTAAAATCACGGTAGTCTTTGAAGCGTTTGTGCGATAAGAAAAAATAGAAATAACGGCGACTGTTAGCAAGCTTCCCGCAAAGGCCGCGCAGGAAACGGCATAGCCGGACAAAATTCCGGCCGCACAGCAAAGGGTCACCCCCAGGCCGGCCCCCGCATTGACACCGATAATCCCCGGCGATGCCAGCCTGTTAGCCAGCACCGTCTGCAGCACCGCGCCGGATACCGCCAAAGCCGCTCCTGACAGCAAAGAGGCAAGAGTACGGGGAACCCTGGCATAAAGCAGGATGCTTCTGCTCATGGAACCCATCTTCCCGCTCAGAATGCCGGGCAGGTCCATGGGCAAAAAATGCACGTTTCCAAGGCAAAGACTCAAGATGGCGACAGCCAGGCAGCACAGCGCCCCGGCACACAGCAGCAGACGCCGCCTCCGGTTCCTATTTTTCATATAGAATCTCCTCCAGCTTTTCATAGGCTTCCGCCCACCGCGCATTCGGTTTCAGATTATAAAGATGCTTGTCCAAAAAATATACTTGTCCGTTCTTTACGGCCTCCAGCTCATTCCAAAGAGGATTTTCCCGAAACATATTTTCAATATTTTCCTTCGTCCCTTCCGTATCGTCGCCGGACTGCACGATCAGAATCTTATCGGGATTCCGAAGCATAATACTCTCCAGGCTCAAATTTTCCAGCAGACTTTCGTCCATATCCGCAATATTCACGCATCCGAAGCTTTCCAGCATTTCGCCCAACACATTCCCTTCGTTTTTCTTGGCGCGTATACTCGCAGCGGATGCCCGCATCATCAAAACCGTCTGCTCCGGCCTGTCGGCATTGCGCTCCAATATTTCATCAATTTGTTTCTGAATGTTCGTTCCATATTCTTCATAACATTCCTGCCGCCCCGTAATATCCGTACAGATCTTCAACATCCGAAGATAATCTTCAAAGCAGGAAACATCGAAATAAGCCACCGTGATTCCGGCTCCTTCCATGGCTTCCTGCCATTCCAGATGCTGGGGAGTATTGGTGCTGGCAAGCACAAAATCGGGATCGCCGGAAAGCAGCAGCTCCAGGCTAAGCCTCTTGGTAGCTCCTAAGTTGACCGTATCTTCCGCCAGGGGCAGATCCAGATCATCAAAGGCATCTTCCGGCGCTGCACAGACATTTCCCCCCGCAAGTATCCACATATCCGCATAACTTCCCAGCAATGCGGCTGTCCGTTCGCAGGAGCTTACGGAAACCTCTCTCCCCAGGTCATCGGTAAATGTATAAACGCCTCCATCCTCTCCCTGGGTCATCTCCTCTTCTGCCGCCCGGCTTTCTGCTTCCCGGCCTTCTTCCATCCGGTTTTCCTCCGTCCGGCTTCCTGCCTCCTTGTCTTCTGCCGCCCGGCCGCAAGCGGCCAGACAGCAAAAAACAACAAGCATTCCCGTCAAAACATACCACTTTTTCATAATTTTCCTCATTCTGCCCCTCTTTAGCAGGTTGCTCCGCCTTTCACTTTCTTTTCCAGAACAGCCGCTTTATCCATACTTCCATACAGCAGTTTTTCCTGTACATGTTCGAAGCCAAGGCGGTTTACCGTATCGGCAAAACGCTCTCCCGTGATTCCCTCATCGCGGAAAAACAGGATCGCCCGTTCCACCGTATCCAAAACTTCTTCTTCACTGACAAACAATTTATCCAGAGGACGGCCGTTGGCGATCTTCTTTCCCCATCTCCCGCCGATGTAAATTTTATAGCCGTCCGTATATTCCTCCGTAACGCCAAAGGGACATTTCCCTTTGCAACGCCCGCAGCCGTTGCATGCTTCGTTGTCCACCTTCAACATACTTTCTTCCACTTTCGCCGCCTTGATCGGGCATCCTGTCTCCACCTGGCATTTTTTGCATCCGCGGCATTTGGAAAAATCAAACAGCGGCACTCTTTGCCCGATAATGCCCAAGTCATTCAAATCCGGCTTCACACAGTTGTTCGGGCAGCCCCCCACAGCGATCTTAAATTTATGAGGCAGAGTGACATTGTGGTATCCTTCATAGAAACGCTCATGAAGTTTCTCACTTAATCCAAACGTATCGATCAGGCCGTATTGGCAGGTCGTTCCTTTACAGGAAACCACAGGGCGCACCAAAGAACCGGTTCCTCCGGTTTCCAGGTGGTTTTCCGCCAGATAAGCGATCAGGGGATCGATCTTATCATAAGGAACTCCCTGGATCTCCATCGTCAGCCTGGTAGTCATCGTAATCTCGCCGCTGCCGAAACGTTCCGCCGCTTCTGCCACCGCCCGGTGTTCATCCGCCGTAATTTTCCCGTTTCTTGTGATCACGCGGACATTGAATACGTCCCCATAGCGCTTATCCTGCAGACAGCCCAAACCTTTCACCCGTTTAATTTCTTCCGGAGACAGTTTCCCGCCCGCCGGAACCGTTCGTTTTATTACATTAAATGTAGAGCCGCCTTCTAACACCACGGTATTTGTAAATCCAAGCGCTCTCAGCTTATTCTGGGTCAGATAACCCCTTTTTCCCCTTGCGCATACCAGCAGAAGCTTCTCATCCTTTTGGTATTTTGCGGAAGCCTCCTCCGCCTTTGCCAGCTGAAACCATTCCGCTCCGGGCAAAACAGCAGCCGGATGGGCATCGATCAGGCGGTAATCTTTCGCTGCTCCTGCCGCATATTCCGCCGGCGTCATGGATTCCAGGCGTCCGCTGATCTTATTCACCAAAATATTGCATGCCGCCGCAAAAGGATGGATCGCCGTGGAAAACGGCGGCGCATATGCAAAATCCATTGTTGTGAAATCTTCCACTTTACAGCCCAGGGAAATCCCGGTAACGGTGATATCCGCCATCTTATCCACGGCCCCGCCCCCGATCACCTGCATTCCCAGAAGTTTATGACTCTCTTTGTCGGCAATCAGCTTCGTAATGAAAATACCGGAATCAGGATAATAATGAGCCTTATCATCGCTGACACAAACAACGGAAACGACAGAACGGCCTTCCGCTTTCGCCTGTTCTTCTGTCAGACCCGTTCTCGCCGCATTCAGCCCCTCCGCCAGTTTCACCACGCCGGTTCCAAGGCACCCTTTATACTCATTTTTTTCCCCGCCAAGGTTCAATGCCAGAACCCGGCCCGCAATATTAGCCGTAGACCCCATTGCCGACCACTGTCTTTTTCCGGTGATACGGTTTTTCACCAGCGCGCAGTCTCCGACGGCATAAATATCGGGGAGGTTCGTTCTCTGGCATTCATCGGTAACAATACAGCCTCTTTCCATCTCCAGTCCGGTGTCTTTCAAAAATCCCGTAGCCGGACGGATACCCGCCGCCAGGACGACCATATCTGCCGGCAACGTTCCTGTTCCCGTCCGTACATTTTCCACTTTCCCTTCTCCTTCGATCGCGAGAAGCGCCGTCCCTGTCAGGATGCGAAGCCCCTTCCCCTGAAGCTGCCGGCGGACATAATCCGCCATCTCCTGATCGAAAATATTCGGCATAAGCTGGGGGGCCATATCCATCACCGTCACGGCAATCCCTCTGGCCATAAGATTTTCCGCCACTTCAAGCCCTATAAAGCCGCCCCCTACGACAACGGCCCTTTTGCATCCGTTTTCCACGGCGTATTTTCTTGCCCCGATGGCATCTTCCGGCGTTCTGACAGTAAATACACCGGGAAGTCCTGTCCCGTCCACCGGCGGTACCGAGGGTTCCGCCCCCACCGCAATCACCAGCCTGTCATAGCTGACAGTCTCTTCCCCGTCTTTTCCAATGGTAACCGTCTTCCCTGCCGGATCGACTGCCGTCACTTCGCAGCCCGTATGTACCTCCGCGCCCGTCAATCCCATAAATTTCGCCGGAGTATTTACAATCAATTCTTCCTCCGTCCCAATAGCTCCCCCGATGTAATACGGAAGCCCGCACCCCGCATAAGAGATATCTTTTCCTTTTGTATAGATCACGATCTCATCCTGCGGAGTTTCCCTTTTCAGCTTTGCGGCTGCCTTCGTTCCCGCCGCAACCCCGCCTATTATTATTGTTTTCATAGCGCAAATCTCCTGTTCATTTTTTCTTTCTTAATCAGTGATATATTAAATTATAGTATAAAAATATGGCTGAATCAATTCTTCTATTTCAATTTATGCCAGCGCTTTCCGGTACATTGACATTCCTGTCATGATTTGCTAGTATATCACTATCTCTTATTAAGCAGTTCCATTACTAATGAATTTGCACAAAAATGAAAACACACGGAGGTACCTATGAAACTTACACCATTAAAAAACACCGATCCGAACACGGCTGCCAATCCATCCCCTATCCGGGAAAAATTCCTTTCCAGGCATATTCCAATACTCCCCGAACAACATTCCTCATTTTATAAAAAAAACTATTTTACCTATATCCTGATTTTTTTTGCCGCCGTGCAAATCCTGTTCCTATCCTATATGAACCTTTTTGAATCTCCGATTATGATCGATTATGACGGAGCAAAATTGTATAAGCATGCGATAGAAATGTGGAACCATAAAACTCTGTTTATCCCCGACTGGAAATATATTACTACTATGGAGCTGGACTGCTCCCTTCTTCTGGCGCTTCCTTTTTATGCCCTATGCCGCAATATTTTCCTTTCCTTCGGTATCGCCAATATTCTTCTTATTTTTACCTACGTCGCTGTAGTTTACGCTATTTTTCAAAGGACTCCCTATCAAAAATATGCTTTTCTTGCCGTCAACCTCATTCTCATTCCTTATTCATCCGGAATGCTGGAATATTTCAATATGATGTTTTTTAACGGTGCCCAATATGTATTGAAAGTTTTGATTCCTCTTCTCTTCATTCTTCTGCTCACTACGGAAAGGGAAAAAAGAAGGGGAATCCCAAACCGTATCCTGTTTATTCTCTATACGCTGCTGTTGTTTATTACCTCTTTGTCGAGCGGCGTTTATGTCATGTTCTGCGGCATCGTCCCTCTTATCCTTTGCGGCTTTCTCGACTTTATGATGGATGGCGGTTTTAAAAAATACAACCGCTATCATATATGGTTATGCTTTGCCAGCTTTATCGCATTTGGATGCGGTACTTTGGCTGGAAAAATTGTCGGAATCAATGCCAGGGGAAATCTTATGCTCCTGACAAAAACGGAAAACTGGCAAAGCAATTTCCATGCCGTTCTGCTGGGAATTTTTCAGGTCTTGGACTCCGTCCCTTCCGGTGACATCGCTGCAGTTTCCGCAAAAGGACTCCTTTATCTTGCCAAGATCTTCCTTATTTTACTTCTGTTGACCGTCTGCATACTTCAGATCAAAGACATATGGAAACCGGCGGACAGCATAGATGCAAAACGTTTTCTGGCATTCCTGTTTCCATGGAACCTGGCCATCCTGCTTTTTATCGACAGCAGGTACAGCCCTTCCAATCTGACGATCGAATACCGGTACTTTTTAATCGGCATCCTTCCTCTCATGATCCTTCTTCCCATGCAGATCGGAAAATGGATGGAAAATGCCTCAGTTTTCTGCCGGAGATGTGTCTCGCTCTTTATCTGCCTCGGCCTTTTGATCTTATGTTCCGGCAGCGCCCGGAATATTTGGGAAAGGCGGGAAATATCCCTTTATGTCAACGATATCTGCAGCTTCATTGACAGCCTGGATATGGAAACGGAAAGCGTATTTTTTATCCCCGATGAGGAAACGCCGGAAATGTGCCGCCTCCTGGACGAGACACGCACTTATTGCAGCTATAATCCCGAACACGGGGGACTCGTCGTCTATGATTATTATCAATCCTACATAGATAGAAGCAGCCACGGAGACAAAAATCTTATTTTTGTTTATAACTGGGAAACGCCGGATATGTATCTTCCCGCCTACATCAGCGGGCAATACGAAAAAGTCGGCAGCGTCAGATGGTACGATGCCTATTATGCCCCTATCAATCTTTTTGACAGCGTATCGGGCTTCCCCTCTTCCTCCTCATCCACCGATTTTTTCTTTTCGCCCGGATATGTGTCAAACCCATCCAACAGCTTTATCAATGATAACGGGGAACTGGAAGTAACAGGTAATGGGGAAGAATCGGTCAGCAATGGAGCATTCCCCGAGGCAGACGGCACCTATCAGATCAAACTCTTCTATGAAGAAAGCACGGAAACGGCTCCGGGAGTTCCGATCGGCATTATGGAACTGCGAAACCAAAATGGCGTTATCGCATCCACCGAACTGCTTTCCGGCCAAAACAGTGTTATTTCAGAGGATATCGTGGCTGACAATGAATCCCTCAGCCTGCATATACGAATCTATGAAGGGATCTCCTGCCGTCTGGAATCCTTGCATTTTACAAAAATTTATTAAAAAAAGATACTGCCCGCAGCCGCAAAGCTACAGGCAGTATCTTTTTTATCTTTTTTCAGGAATTCCTCAAATTAGTTAAGGGCATCCACTAATTTCTTAACCGCTGCAAGCGCTTCGTCAGGAAGTTTGTCATAGCCTTCCTTCTTTGTAGCAAAACCTTCCACAGCGTCTACACGGTTCTGCATAGCATTCTTCAATGCTTCTTTATATTCCGCGTCGTTCAAATCAGGAGCAAAGCCTTCCCAATCCATGATCTCGATATCTTCGAAAGGACCCCACTGTGTGAAGGAAGCTCTTTCTTCTACGATTGCTTCGAGAATTCCCAAAGTATCCGCAGGTTTTACCTTCTTGCCCATGAAATCGCCAGTATTAATGATGTAGCAGTCTACGTTCTTTTCTTCTACCAGTTTCTTGAACTTCTCGTAATCGTTTACGAGCGGATATGTTCTGAACGGGTTAGCATAAGGCACGATGCGAAGAGCATTCAAATCGGTTCCTGCCGCAACACGTTCTGCAGTAGAAGTCTTGGTTGCCAGCGTAGCGCCCATAACGGATGCAAGCGCGGAACCTTTCAGCTTAACGATCGGCGGGATCGTAGGATCCTTCATGATCCAGAAGATTGCGTTAACAGGTGCATCGATCTTATCAACGCGGTTAGGAGACCACAGTTTGGACTTGATCGCACGGCCGTTACCGTTTCTGATGTCCTCAGTTACAAGCTGAATCTTTCCTTCGCTGTCCATCGTGCAGGAGCAGTTCTGAGCAGATAACAGGAACTCGTTGTCAGGACATCCTGTCGGATAATCGGATGTCTTATCAAAATAAGTAGGCTCAAGAGCGATGGATGCACAGGTGTCTGCGTTGATGATGAAAGCGTCATCGTGAAGAACCTTGATTCCACCAAACGCATCGTACTTGCCGTCATGCTTAGCATGGGTCAGAGTGGACTTACCAGAACCTGACAGACCATAAACGGAAGCAACGAACTTCTTGCCGCCCTCTAAGGAGTACTCTTTCTGACCGCCGTGGCAGGAAGCGTATCCGTTTCTGTTTGCAAGCGCCCAAGCCATGGTCAGTGTGCCCTTCTTGTGCTCACCGAAATACTTCATGCCAAGGATTGCTGCACAGTTCTCATTGGTATCGAAGTAGCAAAGTGTCAGAGGATCGCTCAGACAGCTGTAATCCACATCGGGAGCTTCGTGGGGCGCCCACTGGGGATCGGAGAAGATGTAAATATCAGGCTCCTTGCCGTCGCCGACAGGTTTGGAGCTCTTGTACATCTTTACATACTCATCGGACATATACTGGAAGTTGATCATCCAGTTATACAGAAGGTTCTCCTCTCCTTCGGGAATCAGGAGATGTGCCTTCGCCATAAACTCAGGGTCAAGGCCTACGAAGCACTCTGCATGGTACATGGTTTTCCAGCGTGTCTCATAGATCGCGTCCATAACCACTTTATCTAACTTCGCCTCATCTACACCAGGCTCACCCTTGATGCGGCGTGCTGCTGCATAACGGCCGGTTACAGCACCGTCGTTGAATAAGAGTACCTTTGCGTCTGCGGGAAGGCCGAAGGTCTCGCCATCCTTAATCGGCATATCAGTCACCACGGTACCGGGTGAATTCTTTGCCAGCTCATAAGCTTCTCTCAAGGTGCTAACCTTAACTACATTGTTTCCGTAAAATGCCGCCTCAATAATGGAACGGGTCTTAGAAAAACCAACCTTGCCGGCGCCAATCTCGGAAATGGGATAATACGCTTTTGTTGCCATTTTACGTTCTCCTCCTTAAAAATTGTATTGGTTCACGGAACATCGGAAAAATGACTCTCCGAAGTCCCGAATGTCCCTTACATGTACCTCTGTCCGTACACCTTTAACATTATCTCAGACCGCCTTTAAAAAGTCAATAGACGAATCGTATAGGCGCAGCTTCCCAATTAAATCAGAATAACGCCATCGTGGATTTTCTCTTCTCATCCATCTGCCGTCTCAGCATAGCCATCCGATACTGCCCGAATACCTCATCCTGCTTTTTCTTCGATATCGCCTTCGGGAAATCCAGATCCTCCAGACGGCTTCTGGAAGAAAGCTGGTTGAGCGCTGCGGATTGATTGAAATTGCGCGTATACTGTAAAGCATTCGTGGACGCACCCAGATTGCCCCTGCGTTGGGAAATCATATCCAGCGCATTATCAATGGCATCCAGACTGAAATCCTTCGACGTGACATCCAGATCAGCGATGCCGAGCGCTTCCAGCGTGGAATTTTCCATCTGGATATGCATACTCCCGCCGTTTGGCGAAGTTGCAACCGCCATGTCCGCCATACTGCCGTCTAGAAGCTTCTGCTCATTGAAACTGGTATCCCTTGCGAGTCCTTCGATCCCCTGCTTGAGCTGGTCGATCTCCTTCTGATAAACCTGTTTATCCGCGTCGGAATTGATGCCGTTCATGGATCTCACGGCAAGCTCTCTGATTCTCTGTAAATAATCTGACATGCCGCCCAGAGCGCTCTCTGCCACGTTGGACGCGCCAATCGCCATTCCCGCATTATCCGCTCCAACCTGATACCCGGTTTCCTGCGTCTTCATCCGCTGCTCAAGGGCATACCCTGCCGGGTCATCCTTGGCTGAATTGATCCTCTTTCCGCTGGAAAGGTGGGTGTATGACCGGAAAAGACCTTTTTGAGATGATATCGCACCTACGTTCATATGCACGCTCCTTTCTGTATATAAAATGCCGCCTATGTTTAGTATATTATACTGCCTGCCGCTAAAAAAAACAAATAGAAAATAGGAAAAATTTCCCCCTTCGCCTAAAAATTGTACTTCTCAAAGAGAAAAGTACGCATTCTTGTCTGGTACCATCTTACTATTCCGTGTGTAGATATTGTTAACATAATATTAAAAATTTGTTAAATTACCGTTTTTGCTTGTTTCTCTCCTATTTTTCATGGTATTATAATAAAGTCGGTGCAAGGGTGAACCGTCCCCCTGCGCCGTTTTTGTCACAAATACACCCGATGTTATGCCCGGAGAAATAAACCATTCTTCGGTTCGGGATCGGAACAACCTTGTTTTCGAAAGGAGGGACTTAATTTATGGAGCAGAATAGTTTTTCTGAAATTACCCCCGAAATTGTACGGCTTGCCAACATGAGCCAGCAGGCCGGCATTATCGATACGGATCTTTTTACAAAATTTGATGTAAAGCGCGGCTTGAGAGACTTAAACGGTAAGGGCGTACTGGCCGGATTAACAAACATTTCCGACGTGCGCGCCAACAAGATCGTGGACGGCGTACAGGTACCCACGCACGGCAAGCTCTTCTACCGCGGGTACAATGTGCAGGATCTGGTAAACGGTCTTTCCACCGACGGCCGTTTCGGCTTCGAGGAAGTCACCTATCTTCTTTTATTTGACAGACTGCCGGATGGTAAAGAGCTGGCTGATTTTACAAAACTCTTGAACAGCTACCGTTCTCTGCCTACCGGTTTTGTGCGAGACATCATTATGAAAGCGCCCAGCAACGATATGATGAATACGCTGGCCAGATGTGTATTGACGCTCTACTCCTACGACGACAGAGCAGACGACACTTCCCTTCCCAATGTACTCAGACAGTGCCTGCAGTTGATCGCACTTTTTCCGATGCTTTCCATCTACGGCTATCAGGCCTACAACCATTACCACAACGGAGAAAGTCTCTACAT
>OFGL01001757.1_pt1 | contig 11551 bp, 11 predicted proteins | sample 1521801 | NCBI WGS metagenome assembly OFGL01 (sample SAMEA3504085, study PRJEB24116) | mouse gut metagenome | biome: mouse gut; feature: mouse-associated habitat; material: faeces | place: Denmark | collected 2011 | reverse complement strand
CTGCTGTGTAAGAAGGAGTAACTATGGCTTAAGTTGACGACATTGCATCCCCCTAACCCCCTTTACATTCTTAATTCAATATGATTTTGGAATAAAAAAGTATACTGCATGGAAGTTTTTACTTCATTACAGTACACCTATTCTCTTTGATTTTTTTAAAACTTTGACAAACGAAACATGGTCTTTTAATTCCGTGAATCCATTTTTCTGATAAAAACGATATGCTTGCGTTTGCAGAAAAATATGTGTTATCTGCTTGCTTTTTATGTAATCTTCCACTAGCCTTAAAAAATCTGTTCCTATGTCCATTCCCTGTTTTTCTGTCTTAATGCAAAACTCAGAAATGTAATATTCCGTGCCACTATACCAATGCACTATACTCCCCAATGAAAAGCCGACCAGTGTATCTTTTTCAAATGCTCCCATTATTAGAGAATTTCTGCTTCCAATCGAATCCATGATATATTCATAGAGCTGCTTTTCACCTCCCCAATGTAAAAATTTTCGCATACAATGATTTAATTTCTTCTATATGCGTAACATTAAGTTCCTTTAACAAAATCACAACCATATCCCTCTCTGATTTTTTTATTTTTCCACCAAGCAGTCAGTAAATTTCTAATATCTTTGAATACAAAAATCCACCCATTTCTTTACCTTTTTCCCAACTTCATCAGGTTTTAAATTGCCAACATTCAATATCCTCTTGGGAGTTTGAAAGTGCCTATTGGTATCTTCCAATAGATGCCCCTTTTTAACTGATAAACCATGTTTTCTTTAGTTATTTCACACTTTCTCCCTTAATACCTCTTCCTGTTTTCTTGCAATATGTCTAAAATACAGAAATCGAATTAGCAACCCGCCTAACCAACCCACAGGAGCAGCAATCCAAATGCCACGATAAGCTAATTCCGTACCAGACAATATGATAGCTGTAGGAACCTGCAAAAGACACAGGGAACCGACTGAAGCAATCATTGGAACGAATGATTTTCCATATCCCAACAACAAACCATTCAATATCTGCATAGCTGCAAAAATCAAGTAAAACACAGATACCGTCCGTAAGTAACCATTCCCAATCTGTACAACATTCGGATCACGATTAAACAGGGATATAAAGACAGAAGGAAACAGACATATTACAACAGAAATAAGAATGGAAATACCCACTCCCATAACCAAAGCTGATTTTCCACCTTTGATTACCCTGTCAAATTTCTTTGCTCCATAATTTTGAGCGGTAAAGTTTGTCATAGCGTGTCCCAAATTCAAGGCTGGCATTTCTGCAAAAGAATCTACCTTAGAAGCCGCAGTATACGCCGCCATACAATCGGTTCCAAAACCGTTAATTAAAAACTGTATGGACATAAACCCAACGCTCACAAATACTTGTTGTAACATTGCAGGCGTACCAATTACTAAACTTTTTTTCAATTCATGGCGATCAAGCTGCAAATTCCAGAAGCGAATGAATAATTCCGGGTAACGCCATTGCATATAAAACATACAAGTTAAAAATGAAAAAGTCTGTGCTATTACTGTTGCAATTGCCGCTCCGGCAACTCCCCATTTTAATGTAGTGATAAAGAAAATATCCAATACGATATTGATCAGTGTTGCTGCAATCAAAATGTAAGTCGGTGTCTTAGAATCTCCCACGCCTCTTAAAATATTCGTCAAAGAATTATATGCAAATGTAGGAATCACACCAATGAATACGATTTTCAAGTAACTATTGGCGATTGTCAGCAGATTCTCAGGAAGCCGAAACAATACCAATATCTGATAAGATGAACATACTCCGGCAACCGCTATCAAAATAGAAAGTACTATTGAAAACAGGAAACCCGTATCAATTACTTTCTTTATCTGCTGCATATTTTTGGCTCCAAAATAACGGGAAATCAAAACACTTGCCCCCAAAGATATGCCACTTGAGAGTGAAATCAGCAAAAAATTAATCTGATAGCTGAATCCTACTGCTGCAAGGCTCTCTTTTCCTAAAAAATTTCCGACAATTACGCTGTCGGCTACGTTATAAAGCTGCTGAAATAAGTTCCCTACTAATATAGGCAGAGAAAAATATAAAATAGTTTTCAGCTCGCTGCCTTGTGTTAAATCTTTCATTAGCATCCTCCATTATTGTTTCATTATAAATTGTCATATTTTTGTAATATTCGCTTTCGTTGTATAAGCAGGCAATCCATTTCCTCTGGTATCATTTCCCCTCCTCACGTTTTTTCTGGAGATAACGTTCTATCCTCATAAGTGCCTCCTTTAATTCATCAATGGAATACGCATAGGAAATGCGGATAAACCCTTCACCCGATTCACCAAAAGCACTTCCCGGAACAACAGCTACCTTTTCCTGCTCCAATAAATCCATAGCAAATTCTTCGCTGGACATTCCAAACTCACGAATATCAGGGAACATATAGAAAGCGCCTTCCGGTTCAAAACATGGAAGCCCTAAACGGTTCAACTCGTGATACAAATACCGTCGGCGCTGATTATAAGATTCTCTCATATGCGCCGCATCCTGTTCGCCATTTTTCATTGCTTCGATTGCTGCATATTGACTTACTGTCGGCGCACACATGATTGCATATTGGTGTACCTTTGTCATCTGCTCCATAATTTCTTTATGCGCAAACACGTATCCCAAACGCCATCCTGTCATTGCAAAACTTTTTGAAAAACCATTTATCAGAATTGTCCTGTCTTTCATTCCCGGAAGGCTGGCAATGCTTATGTGTTCTTTCCCATAAGTAAGCTCGCTGTATATTTCATCAGAAATTACCAGCAAATTATGCTTTTTAATTACTTCTGCCAATTCCAACAGATTACTCTTTTCCATGATCGCCCCAGTCGGATTGTTGGGATACGACAGAATAAGAACTTTACTGCGCTGAGTAATAACATCTTCAAGCTGTTTCCCGGTTAAACGAAACTGATTCTCTGCCTTTAATTCAATCGGTACTGGAATTCCGTCTGCCATCACAATGCATGGCAAATATGAAACAAAGCTGGGTTCAATATACAGTATCTCATCACCCGGATTGATAATCGTCCGCAGGGCTATGTCAATCGCCTCGCTGCCGCCGACTGTAACCAGAATTTCATTATTTGGATTGTATGCCAGTCCAATCCGCCCTTCTGTATAATTGCATATTTCCTCTCGAAGATTGTATAAACCACTGTTTGCAGTATAAAAAGTTTTGCCTGACTGCATGGCTCGGACTCCTGCCTCACGGATATGATATGGTGTCGCAAAATCCGGTTCCCCTACTCCAAGAGATATAACACCGGGAATTTCATTAGCAACATCAAAGAATTTTCGGATTCCCGATGGTTTCAGTTGTAATACTTTTTGGGATAACAATTCCTTCATGGTGTCACCACCATTCTTTCATCCGGTCTACCCATGTCAAAATCTACACCCAGCTCTTTATATTTTGTTAAAGTAAAGTGAGTTGTTGTGCTTTGTACTTCCTCAATGGACGCCAATTTGCCAGACACAAAAAGAGAAATCTCTTTTAAGTTCTTTCCCCTTACCATTACAAGGAAATCATAAGCTCCTGACATCAGGTAAAGCGTAACTACCTGTGGAAACTCTTTAATCTTCTCTGCCAGCTTTTGATAACCATCTCCACCCTGTGGAGTTACTCGCAGTTCCACAAATGCCGTGACATCTTCATAACCGACTTTATCCCATTCAATTAGGGTATGATAGCCACAAATGATATGTGTACTTTCCAAGTCCGCAATTTTCATATGTACTTTTTCTTCTGATACACCCAGCATGATTGCAATCTCCTGATTGGTAAGCCTGCTGTTATTTTCTAGCACTTTTAAAATCTGTTCTGATAAACTATTTTCCATACATTTCTCCTCCAAAAACATACAATATAATCAATTTAAACATTACTATTGACTTTGTGTGTTTTCAACCATAAAATTGTATGCAAGACAATATTGTGAGGTGAACCTATATGCCCGTTAATTCATTTGAAAACTATCCAATGAACTGGAAACCTGATAAGGAATTGCTAAAATTTCCTGTCTATATTTCTTTGGCTGAGCTTTTAGAACAGGATATTATGAGTGGCAGACTTCCGGCTAATACGCAGCTTCCCCCTCAACGGGAACTGGCTGATTTTTTAGACGTAAATTTAAGTACCATTACCCGTGCCTTCAAACGCTGTGAAACAAAGGGCCTGATTTATGCCATAATTGGAAAAGGAACCTTCGTTTCTCCAAACGCTGCCCTGCCTGTTCTGGACATTCCGGAAAATCATCCATATATTGAACTCGGCCCTATCAGACCCTATTATCAATTTAATGCTGATGTTGCAGATGCCGCCCGTAGAATTTTACAGGGTACATATTCCGATAAACTGTTTGAATTTGAACTTACTTCAGGAAATAACCGTCATCGAAAGATTGCTGCAACATGGCTGGCAGAATTTCAGATAACTACTTCTGACGACCATATCATTCTGGCTTCCGGTACGCAGAACGCTCTTGCTATTGCACTGTTATCTTTGTTCAAAGCAGGTGATAAGATTATTACTGATGTTTACACCTATTCAAATTTTATCAGTTTGGCAAATCAGTTAGGTATCCAGCTTATTTCTGCTGCCGCAGACCATGAAGGGATGCTTCCAGAAGATCTGGAAAAGCAATGTAAACTGATGGATATAAAGGGTATCTATCTAATGCCGTCATATCATAATCCTACAAGTATTACAATGTCATCCCGGCGCAGACAAGAAATAAGCCGTGTTATAAAAGAACAGGACATAACGCTGATAGAAGATGACACCTACGGGTTTATGACAAAAGATAAATTGCCCCCGCTTGCAACCTTGATTCCTGAAAATACAATCTATGTGCATGGTCTGTCCAAATCTCTCTCTGCAGGACTAAGGATTGCCTATGTGGTGGTTCCTGACAAATACCAAAAGCTGTTTTATGCCACAGCCAACAATATTACACTGAAAATTCCCTTACTGAATGCCGAAATTGCAAGCGAACTGATTGCAAGTGGAACCGCTAAAGAAATCATAAAAAAGAAATGTATGCTTTCAGAGGAACGAAATCGGCTATATGCAAAATATTTCCCGGAATATATCTCTGAAAATCCTTATGGTTTTTTTCAATGGCTTCCTTTACCAGATGGCACTGACGGATATCATTTTGAAGTACAGGCAGGAAAACTTGGAGTAAAGGTATTGTGTTCAGACCGCTTTGCAGTAGGGGATACATCGAATTTTTCTGCAATCCGCATAGCCACCTGCTCTCCGTGGACAATGGGAGAACTGGAAACAGGCTTAAAAATTATTCGTCAAATCATAGAAGATAATCAGATGCTTATCTGGCGGGAAGATTTTATCATATGATATTTTTAGAATTTAAGGCTTTTTATCACATCCCCGACTGCAAATGTTGATATGTTTGTGAGGATATGTACCATGCCCGGCTGCTCCATTTCCGACCTGCTTGTATACAAGCCACGATAAAAGAACAATGCCACACATAGAGCATTGTCCTTTCTTCCCACTAATATGTCATTTTTACTGTATTCCGAAAATCGGAACTCTTGAAGTTTATATTTTTTATTTTTTAATTTCCGAAAATCGGAATTCTTGAAGTCAGATTTTTGAACTTCTGGACTTCCGAAAACCGGAATGTAACAATACTGATATCAACTATACTGAGTATAGTCATACTGAATCAATCATATCAATCCTATCCTAAATCCTTCCCTTGCATCATGGAAATGTGCATAACAGGCTATGGAGCTATGGAGCTATGGATAACTCTGTTCACAGCACATGGAAAAGCAAAATGCAGCTTTCCCACATCCTGCAAACAGAGTTACCCACAACTCCATATACAGCCAGTTATACGACATTTCCACAATGCCTGCTATGGCGGAATCCCACTCATCCCTGTCTATCTTACATAAAAGATATTTCCTATACCTGTGAACCGCCTACAAAGTTTTTGACATAAATAATATTCGGCTTTCCCAACCCCTGCCTTACGCTCTCAATCAAGCCTATCCCTTTGTCACTGTCAAGCTCCTTCATCAGCTTCACTGCCTTGTCATTGGCGCAATGAAATCTGTCCTTTACCTCATCAACTGTGAAATATATGTACGCCCTTCCACGCTCATCAATCCACCCGTTTTTCTGTGACAGCTCCATGCGGTCAATCATCATTCCATAAAGCAGCTTTGCCCCGATTGACAGCGCATCAAACTGGCTTTCCGTAAATAACTGCTTCGGTATGCGGTAAAAAGCATACTGGCTGCTCTGTTTCCCATAAAAATATTCAAAATCCATTATCTCGCTCTCCTTTCCCTCATTAAGCGGCTTTTTGGCTTATTCTCATTATCTGGCATAGAATCCCCCTTCGTTCCTTTTTCTTTTGCTTTTTGCACGATAATAAACGGGGATTTTCTGGATAAAATGCCCTACATAAGACACGCTCTGTCCATGCCATACAAACAAGGTATTGCCGATAAAATAATTTATAGTTTCACACCTCAATTACCGGCAGAATTTAATTTTGCCATCCTCCGCCTTGCCTGTTCCCTCTGTTCGTTGCTTACTGCTCTCGGCTTACGGTAAGTAACGTATGATTTTGGCATGGAATAGGTCTTGTCAATGTCCGTCTGGTTCAGCAGTTTGTAACTGTCAGGATAATCCTCCACAAGCCGATCCAGTCTGCGCATCACTGACTTATCCCTTGTATAGACGGTTGCCGTCTGCTCTCCGGCATTATAATTGACTACAGTTTCCATTTCATATTTTGTTAAATTTGTCATAATCTGATATTCTCCTTTTCCCATATCAAAAAAGGACTGCATCCCGCAATCCCTTTTCCAGTGTGTTCCTGCCCGTATTTTGTTTGATGTACCTATAACTGGCACGCTATATCTATGGCTGTCTGAGTTTCCCCGAATGATGCCGCCCAACTGTCAAAATGCCCTAACCCCAATCGCTGTAAGGTGTTGTACTGGAGATAACGCATATTGGTGTATAATTCCGTCATGCTGTTGCTGATCGGCGTGCCTGTCGCAAAAGTCACGCTCTTGCCGCCCGTCAGTTCAAAGAAGGATTGTCAAGTTTGTTTGTAAACTTTTTGAGAAAAAATATAGCTCATTAAAGTTTTATTCTTAAATGCGCCATATCTTGATTCTCATAATGCTCTGCCAGAGGTTGTTATTTGATTTGAATTGTATTTAATATTTTCATTCTTAATTTTATCGTTTATTACTGTAATAAACTCTGATGTGCAATTTAAAGCACAAAATCAGCGTATTTTCTTCATAATCCCTGCATCAATTCCATATACTTTGTCACACAGAATATCAATATCATCCCGAACATGACTTGCAATAATAATCAGTTTACCCTGTTCTTTCATCTTCAACAAAACGCTTCTCATTTCCTCTACGCCGTTGTTATCAAGTGCGTTCATTGGCTCGTCCAGTATAAGAATGTCTGGGTTTTCCATTAATGCCTGTGCAATTCCAAGTCGCTGTTTCATGCCAAGCGAATAATTTCCAACGTGTTTTTTATCATCAGGATTTAATCCCACAAGTTCCATATATTTTCGTATTTCATCTTCCTTAACCTTCCCTCTGATAGACGCTAAATATTTCAAGTTTTTTAGCCCCGAATATCTTGGCAGAAACCCCGGTGTTTCAATGATAAATCCTATATTTTCTGGATAATCCACATCTTTTCCGACAACCTTGCCGTCAACTGTTACTGTCCCTGTTGAGGGATATAACAAGCCGCAGATACATTTGAGCAGAACCGTTTTTCCAGAACCATTTCTTCCCACAATTCCATATATTTTCCCCATTTCAAATTTAACACATACAGTTTTTAAAACCTCTTGATTGCCAAACGCTTTCGTCACATTTTCTACGCAAATTTCACATTTATTTCCCATGAATATGCCTCCCTTTAATTCTACTGATTACTGTTTCCTTATAATTTGCGATCACACATAATACACTGAGGCTTACGATTGCAATCATGAAAAATTTCTCTGCGTATTCCAGATTGATTCCCCATTTTGGTGCAAAACCGTTAAATAATTCTAGTTGTGTCAAGCTTACTGGTGAAAATCCATATGCCCAGTCCAGCCAGTCATTTGAAACACATATATCCAAAACAGCGATTAGCGCCCCTGCGAATGTTCCTACTGATTTAGCAGTTATCTTATTTCCAAAATAGATAAGCAATCCAATACACAGAATACAGGAAAATTCCAGCAAGATACTTATAACCAGCGCATCGACAGGTTCATATTGTCGTATAATATTCTGAGAAACTGACAATTCCACGCCAAAATCTGCTCCAGCATTTGTTTTCCCCAGTGTCCCCCAAATCTTGCCCCATTCGTTTGACCATGTAATATGCCCAAGAAAAGGAATAATCGCTGCAATTACCAGACTAGCGATATAAAGAATCGACGTTTTTAAAATATAAAGAATCTGCCCCAATCCCCATGACAGTTTTCCTGCTCTGAAAATCATATATTGATAGGATTCATCCTCAAATGGGGCATTACAGAACAAAATAACTGCACAAGCTGCTATAACAAACTGAATCCTATAATTATTGACTAAAAAAACAAAGGCAAACGGTGTAACATCTATATGCATGACCTGGCTGAAAGTTAAAATTGCAGAAAGGCTTTCTATCACATACAACACGACAATGATAAGGACGAACGGTATTCTTACATTTTCCCATAATATCCTCATATTGTATCTCGATACCTTATTTGCTTTCATAAAACATCCCATCTTTAAGCCCTCTCACCATCTTTCTTGTAAAAGCACATCCCATCAAAAAAACCAAAACGCCTGAAACAATGGCAGCAATCATAACTGTGTGTCCGCTGTCCTTAACCACGGTTCTGCCTATCAATATCTGATCAAGCCGCCATTTATCATCAATGGATAACATCTGACTTATCCTGACAATCACATAACTCCCAAAAAATGAAAACATCGTAATGACTAATCTGTCCGTTAAATATAATGATGCAAACATGGAAGCTCCAGCCCATATCATTCCACGCATAAATCCAAGTGCTGCCTCTGTCATGCAGTAACGAACTGGGGAATAAACCGCCAACCATTTATGAAATAAATCTGCAGTATCGGCAACTGATGTCGCATAATAATCACTTGTCATCGGAAATCTCATACGCAAAAATAAAATCAGCAAAACTGTGCCAAATGCAACAACCAGTCCACTCATCAGGATATTTACTATATACTTCACAGCGCCATATATTCGCATTTTCTCTCTGGAAACAATATATGCAACTGCCCTGCTGTTTCTTTCCTCGCAAAAGCTGGTCGCAAAAGGTAATACCGCAAAAACAGGTAATATATATTTTCTGCACATTCCTCCGAAGGCGGAATTGCTCGTAAAATAATATACACACCAGACGGTATTGCCACTTTGTATTGCGCCTATCAAATCATTCCATGAATCAAAGCAAATGCAAAACATAACGCCAATAATTGCTATAACAGTGCTTATATTTATTGCCCTCTTCCATTCATTTATAAATACTCTTCTCACGAAATTTCCTCTCCTGTGATTGCGTTAAACCGAATGGAATATCTGCTGTCTTCAATCGATTGTCCATCTACTTCAAAATCAACGCACCATACCGGAATCAGCTCCATCTCTGTAAAAGAATCTTCCCTCAGAAGCGGGAAATACTCCATCCAGATATTCTTTGCCCTAAACTCGCTTGTTAAAATCACATCGCCAAATCTTTTCATGATTGCTTCTTTGATTCCGTCTTCACCTATGATAATCGCTTCCTTCTGATGTTCCTCATAAGGCTCAAACATTCCCATCATGCTTATCATTTCAATCCCATTATTTGATATCAATGCCGTTACAGTAACCGGATAAGCCAGAAATCTCTCACTCGTTTGCCTCAAATTTGGTTCATTTCGGTATACGGGAATACCATTTACATTCATTCGAAAAATGATCCTATATACTTCCATATCTTCTTTAAATGTATCGCTTCCATATCCCTTTGCTGACAAAAACTGATAGTCGCTATCTTCCATAATTGCTTTTTTCACATTCTCAAAATCCAATTGATTCATAGCAACCACATCGAGAGCTTCCAGTTCTCCACCCACGCCAAGCATCCCTATAAAGATCTGCAGCCTTGCAACAGCATCTTCTTGGGACATAAAAGACAGATCCCTGTCATCTGTCAATCCCATCTCCCTTGCATAGGAACAATAGGTGTCCAAATGGTTTGCCATATCATTTCTTTGATAAGTAAGAGAGCCTCCCTTGAATTTATCGCTTCCATCATCAGCAACAAAGTTTCCTTCTGTATTTTGCCCTATTGCTTCCTGCACTATATCATAGTCAAAGCTTTTTAACTGCGTAACATACTCATAAAGGTTATTTTCTGGCATTTTCAATTCAGCGCTGATGAACAAATTTTCATCCAGTTTTTCGTCTATGAAAGCTGTTCTGCCCTGTTCATCTTTGACATTAATATTTGTTTCATCCTGTGCTTCAACCATTTGAGTGTCTGTTTCTGTACTATTATAGTCAATGCTTGGTACTTCTCCTTGAGATGTGTTAGAACAACCGCCTAATAATGTCAGAAAAACAAGCATACTCATGGAAGCTATTATTGTCTTTTTCATCTTTTTCATCTATCCTCCATTCAATGCAATAAATTAAATTTTTCTTTTTGCTGTTCTGTGAAATCAATGACAATTCCCATTATCCATGTTTCCGTCATGAGTTCAACCCTTCTTGCACCAAACGACACTTTTTACCTTTATTTGGTCATTTGGGCAATATTTTTCACTAATTTCTTCAAAATGTAAGAAAACTGTAATCCCGCAAACAGCACAATACCGATTGAAATACATATTACATATGTCTTCTATAGAAAACGGAAGGCAAGAACCAAGTCTGGATACCTTTATTGGCATTTGCAGATATCTTAATGTTATACCCGATTACCTATTGCTCGGAACAATGCACACATATAATGTTCCACATTCCCGACATTCTGTTTGAGAATTTATTTTACTCTTATATTTTCTGCTTATATTTTTTTATTTCAGCCCAAAATCCACCAAAAAATGTCTTTTCATGTAAATCCTTTGTATTCTCTTGACCTTTATTGTATAATACAAGGGGTAAATGTTATATGAAAAGAGGTATAAAAATGCGAATACTCATCTGTGATGATGATGCTCTGATAGTTGAACAGCTTCAGAACTATATAAAAAGCTTTTTTGAAAACATTGGTGTAAAATGTCCTGAATTAATCTGCTTTTCTAATGGGGAATCTCTGCTAGCAGATAATGGCGAAAAAGATATTCTGTTTCTTGATGTAAAAATGCCCGGAATGAATGGTATCTATGTTGGAAATGAGTTAAAAAAGAAGAATGATAAAATTATTATTTTTATTGTGACCTCTTATTCTGAATATCTTGATGATGCAATGCGGT
>OFGL01001753.1_pt1 | contig 11561 bp, 6 predicted proteins | sample 1521801 | NCBI WGS metagenome assembly OFGL01 (sample SAMEA3504085, study PRJEB24116) | mouse gut metagenome | biome: mouse gut; feature: mouse-associated habitat; material: faeces | place: Denmark | collected 2011 | reverse complement strand
GAAAAGTATGCCGCCTGCGCTTACGCCCATTTTCTGCAGTACGGTCTTTGTCTGCGGGAGCGGGGCGAGTACAGTTTTGAGGCGTCCGATATGGGAAATCTGTTTCACGGTGTGCTGGAAGGATTTTCCGGGCGATTGAAAGAACAGGGCTATACCTGGTTTGACTTTCCGAAGGAGGTGGGACGCCGGCTTGTGGCGGAGACGCTTCATGCCTGCGCGGCGGCCTACGGGGAAACGATTCTCTACAGCAGTGCGCGGAACCGCCATCTGCTGGCACGGATCGAACGGATTTTGAACCGCACGGTGGACACGCTCCAGATACAGCTCAGGAAAGGGGAGTTTCTGCCTGAGGCGTTTGAGGTTTCCTTCGATGTGCTGGAGAATCTGGATTCGTTGAACATTGCCCTCAGCGAAAAGGAAAAGATGCGCCTGCGCGGCAGAATTGACCGGGTGGATATCGGTGAAACCGAAGAAAAAGTCTATGTGAAGGTGATTGACTACAAATCCGGGAACAGAAGGTTTGATCTGGCTGCGCTCTACTACGGCCTGCAGCTGCAGCTTGTGGTGTATATGAATGCGGCGGTGGAACTCGTGCAAAAAAAATATCCCGACAAGGAAGCTGTGCCTGCGGCTATGCTCTATTACCGGGTGGCTGACCCGATGGTGGAGGGAGAGACCCTCTCGGAGGAGGAGATCAACGGGCGCATTTTGCAGGAATTGAAGATGACTGGAATAGTCAATGAAAATGACGAAGCCGTCAGAATGCTGGACGGCGAATTTACGGATAAGTCCGATATTCTGCCGCTGGAGCGGAAAAAGGACGGCAGTTTCTCGGCTGTCTCCAGTGTCATAACGGAGGAGGACATGCGCACGGTTTCTAATTATGTAAACCGCAAGATCCGTAGCATCGGGAGGGAGATCCTGGATGGAAACATATCGGTCAATCCCTGCGAACTGGGAGCGGAGAAAGCTTGTACTTACTGCGTATACAGGCATGTCTGCGGTTTTGAGGCCGGAGCTGAGGGGTATCAGCCGAGGAAGCTTGCAAAGTTAAAGGCGGAGGAAGCGTTGGAGAGGATGCGTGAAGAAACGTGAAAATCACATTTACAGAAACACAGAGACAGGTCATAGAGATAAGGGACTGTAATCTTCTTGTTGCTGCGGCGGCGGGATCCGGCAAGACGGCGGTTCTGGTGGAACGGATCGTGGAGATGGTCTGCGATGAGGAGAACCCGGTGGATATCGACAGACTGCTGGTGGTGACTTTTACCAATGCGGCGGCTGCCCAGATGAGGGAGCGGGTCAGCCGTGCCCTGAACGACAGGCTGGCCCTGGATCCCGGCAACGAGCATCTGCAGCGGCAGACCACACTGCTGTATAATGCCCAGATCACGACCATAGACAGTTTCTGCCTTTTCGTTCTGCGAAACCAGTTTCACACCATCGGCCTGGATCCCGGTTTTCGGATTGCGGAGGAAGGGGAACTTAAACTTTTGCGGGCAGATGTGCTGGCGGACGTGATAGAGGACGCTTACGCGAAAGAAGATCCGGCTTTCCTGCACTGTATGGAATATTTCAGCGTGGGCAGCAGGGATGACGCGGTGGAAAAGGAGGCGTTGAAACTCTATGATTTTGCCATGAGTATGCCTTTCCCGGAAGAGTGGCTTGCGGAACGGAAGGAGGATTACCGGCTCGATGTGCCAGGAGAGCCGGGACATGTCCGCAGGACGGCGGCTTTTGAGGAGGCGGACGAAGGGCGGGACGAGGGATTCTGCGATCCCCTGCGTCTTCCGTGGGCGGCTCTGTTCATGGATCATGTGCGGTTTGTGCTGAAAGGCTGTGCGGACAGGCTGGAGGAAGCGGTCCGGCTGTGTGAGGAACCTGACGGGCCGTATTTTTATGGGGAGCTGTTGGAGACAGAGCGGGAAATGATGGAGCGTCTGCTGCGTCTGTGCGGCGGCATGGAGAAAGATGCCGGACCTGTGAATGCTGCCGATTACGACAGTCTCTGTGCCGCTTTTGCGGCGGTGGTTTTTGGCAGACTGCCATCCAAGCGGGACGCTTCTGTCCAGACGGCAAAGCGTGAGGCGGCGAAAGCGCTCAGGGACAGCGTGAAGGAGGCAGTCTCCGAGCTGAGGGCACAGTTCTTCGGCGGGTCGGCCGGGCAGGTGTGCAGGCAGATGGAAGCCTGCCAGGCTGCTTTGACTGCGCTTGTGGATCTGACGCTTGCTTTTAAGGAGGCTTTCGACAGGGCCAAGCGGGAAAAAAATATTCTTGACTTTGACGATATTGAGCATTTTGCCCTGCAGACGCTTCTGCGCAGGGAGGGAGACAGCTATGTGCCCACGGAGACTGCGCTCGCTTACCGAAGCCGGTTCCATGAAATTATGATAGACGAGTATCAGGACAGCAATCTGGTGCAGGAGTATCTGCTTTCCTGCATCAGCGGGGAGTCCGAGGGACGGTACAACCGCTTTATGGTGGGGGATGTGAAGCAGAGCATTTATAAATTCCGTCTGGCAAGGCCGGAGCTGTTTCTGGAAAAACAGGAGGTTTACGGGAGCGGCGCAGAAAACGCCAGACGGATAGACCTGCATCAGAATTTCAGGAGCCGAAGGGAAGTCATTGACAGTGTGAATGCCGTCTTTGCGCGGATTATGGGAAGGGAAATGGGCGGCATTGCGTACGATGAGAAGGCGGCCCTGCATCCCGGCGCTTCCTACCCCGGGCAGGCGGAAGGGCTTTCGGAAGAGACATCCAATGTGACGGAGCTGATTTTGTTCCAGGAGGAAAAAGCGGACGCGGCGTCTGCCGGGAAGGAAGGGGCGGCATCTGGAGCTGCCCGGCAGATGTTTGGCGAGGGAACGGCTCCGGCGGAAGTTTCTGCTAAAGAACAGGAAGCTTACGGCGTGGCGGCGCGGATCAAGGAACTACTCCGGGACTTTAGGGTTACAGACCGGGAAACGGGAATGTTGCGAAAGGCATCTTTCAGGGACATCGTGATTTTGCTGCGCACCCTGTCCGGCTGGGACGAGGTCTTTAAGCGGGTGCTGGAGGAGGAGGGGATTCCGGTCCATGTGACTTCCAGAACCGGGTATTTCGCGGCTTCGGAAGTACAGGAACTTCTGCACTTTCTGCGGATTCTGGACAATCCTTTACAGGATATTCCCCTCTACGGGGTGCTGCACACTTATCTGGGAGGCTTTTCGGAGGATGAGATTGCGCTGGTGCGGGCGGCCTGTCCGAAGAAGAGATATCTGTATGATGCGCTGACAGCCTGCGCAGGACGGAAAATGACCAAGGAAGTTAATGAAATGACGCCGGACACAGACCAGGCGGAGAGCGCAGACCGGGCGGGAGGCGAAGCTCAGGCGGAGAGCGCAGGCCGGGCGGGCGGCGAAACCCGGGCGGACCGTGGGCAGCAGGGAATCAGCGCAGCGTTGCAAGCCAAAATCAGACAGTTTCTTGAGAAAATCGCCGCATACAGGGAGATGTCAGTGTATCTCTCCGTACACGAGCTTCTGCAGATCATTCTGAGGGATACCGGGTATGCGCATTATGTGGCGGCCAGACCCGAGGGGGGCAGGCGGCGCGCCAATGTGGAGATGCTTCTGGTGAAGGCGGCAGACTACGAGAAGACGAGTTATTTCGGGCTCTATCACTTTCTTCGCTATATGGAGCAACTGGAAAAATATGAGGTGGATTACGGCGAGGCCGCCATGCAGGATGAGAACGCGGATGTAGTCCGGATTATGAGCATCCATAAGAGCAAGGGGCTGGAGTTTCCCGTCTGCTTTGTGTCGGGACTGGCGGCAGGTTTCCGCAAAAAGGAGGGAAGCGGTATTCTGGCGGTGGACGTGGATGCCGGGATCGGTGTGGACTATGTGGATCCCCAAAGGCGGGTGAAAGGCAAAAACCTGAGAAAAAGCGCCGTTGCGCTGAAACTGAAACGGGACAGTCTGGCGGAGGAGCTTCGCATTCTCTATGTGGCCATGACGAGGGCGGAGGAAAAACTGATTCTGACCGGGATAGTGAAAAACCCGGAAAAGACAGCGGCATCCCTTCTTCCGCTGCGGCGGCGGAGGAGAAGCCTGCTCTCCTATGATGTTCTGCTCGGGCAGGACAGCTATATGACCCTTCTGCTTGCCGCCCTTTCCGGCAATCAGTGTCTGGACGGTTTCTATGAGGCGTGCGGGCTTGCGCCGGAGCCGGATGCCCCGGAATATCATTCCGACATGGCGTTTGCGGTAAAATTGACCGGCTGGGATCATGTGGTGGAGGAAAAGATCGTGGAGACGGTTTTGGGCATGGAGGCGAAGAGAAGGCTTCTGGCTGCAGGTTCTGCGAAAGAGGCGGACGAAGTTCTTATGACGGAACTGTCCAGGAGGTTTTCCTATGAGTATCCGCATGAAAATCTGCGCGATCTTTACACAAAGACTACCGTATCGGAATTGAAGATGGCCGGCATGAGGGAAAAGGACGAAGCCGCCGCAGAGCTGTTTCAGGAGAAGCCGGTGGTTCCGTATGTGCCGAGATTCCTGAGAACTGACGAAAATGTCAGCGGTTCCATGCGGGGAAGCGCCTTCCACAAGGTGATGGAGCTGTTTGATTTCCGCAAATTGACTTATGAGATCAACAATGACAGGCAGGCGGCGGAGGCGCTCCTTGCGGAGCAGATCGCGTGGATGCGGCAGACAGGCCGTCTGGCGCAGGATTTCTACGAGGCAGTGTCTGTGCCGAAACTGGTGGGCTTTCTGACGGGAAAGGCGGCTTTTCGCATGGGGGAGGCTGCCAGGGCCGGGAAGCTCTTTAAGGAGCAGCCGTTCGTGATGGGGATTCCGGCCAGTCGTCTGGGGGATGGTTTTCCGGCGGAGGAGACGGTGCTGATTCAAGGTATCATCGACGTGTTTTTTGAGGAGGAGGACGGTTTTGTGGTGCTGGACTACAAAACCGACGCGGTGTCTGCGGCGGCAGAGCTGGTAAAACGTTATCAGGTGCAGCTTTCCTACTACAGCGAGGCTCTTGATCAGATCTTCGGCTGTGAGGCGGGGGCGGACAAAAAGCCCGTGAAGGAGCGGATTATCTATTCTTTTAAGCTGGGGGAGGAGATCTGGCTGTGAGGAGTGTTTCCACCGGGAAAAGGCAGAATCTTTTTCTTGAAATGCGGGGGGCTATCCATTATAATTTACTGTAGTATGAGGCATAAACTTTGGAATAGGAGAAAAGCGATGAGATTAGTGACACGATCTGATTTTGACGGGCTGGCATGCGGCGCTCTCTTAAAGGAGGTTGGCCTGATTGACAGCTGGAAATTTGCGCATCCGAAGGACTTACAGGATGGCCTTGTGGAAATTACGGAGAATGATGTACTGGCGAATGTGCCCTTTGTGGAAGGATGCGGGCTCTGGTTTGACCATCACTCCAGCGAGCACGAGCGCAATGAATTAAAGGGCAAGTATAAAGGAGAAAGCCGCATCACGCCTTCCTGTGCGCGTATCATTTATGAGTATTATGGCGGACAGGAACGTTTTTCTCATTTTGACGATATGATGGCGGCAGTAGATAAGGTGGATTCCGGCAATCTGACCATAGACGAGATCCAGAATCCGCAGGGCTGGATTCTTGTGGGATTTTTGATGGATCCCCGCACAGGGCTTGGCAGATGGCGCAGCTTTACGATCTCCAACTATCAGCTGATGGAGAAACTGATGGAGTGCTGCCGCACCATGAGCACGGAAGAAATTCTGGCTCTGCCCGATGTGCAGGAGCGCATTGCCGTTTACCGCGAGCAGGATGAGAAGTTCAGGGAGATGGTGAAGGCGCACACAAGGGTGGAGAAAGACGTTATCATTTCGGATCTGCGGGGCGTTGACCCGATTTATTCCGGCAATCGCTTTCTGATCTACAGCATGTATCCTGAGCAGAATATCTCCGCATGGATCGTCAATGGCCGCGGCGGCCTTGGATGTTCGGCGGCGGTGGGTTACAGTGTATTGAACCGCACCTCCAATGTCAATGTGGGAAGCCTGATGCTTAAGTACGGCGGCGGCGGACACAAGGCGGTGGGAACCTGCCAGTTCCCGGACGAGACCATGGACGAACAGCTTCCGAAACTTTTGGATGAACTTGTGAACTACGATACATATTATAAAAATTAGAGGGATGGGAGTATGCATGGAAGATGTGAGCGTGTTTAAGAGTTACTTAAGACGTTTGCTTCAGGATTTGAAGGATCTTCAGGAAGCTTTGAAGAATAAGGAGTATGAAAAAGCGTCACAGATGACGGAAAAATTGATTGATGACACGCAGAAAGGCATTGAAGATAATTAAGAATAGGAAGCAATTACATGCTGGAACAGAGGCCCCGGAAAGAAAACTTTCGGGGCTTACGTTTCTGCCCGTATTTCTGACGACAGTCTGCATCCTGTTTACGGTATTTATGGCGGGCTATATCCTGTGGTTTTACACAGGCAGTTTCCAGGAGGAGACGGCCGGGAGCATCTACGACAGATATTATATTATGATTACCCGGGAAGGCAAATCTGTTTTCTGGCAGTCCGTCTATCAGGGCGCCTATGAGCGGGCGCTGCAGGAGAACGTCTATGTGGACTGGCTGGGAAATGAGCGTTTCCGGGATTACAGCGTGGAGGAGCAGATGGAGATTGCCATTGCCTCCGGGGTGGACGGGATCATTGTGACGGCCAGTGAAGAGGAGGGAATGACGGACTTAATTGACCGGGCGGACGCGGCGGGGATTCCCGTGGTGACGCTTTACGGGGACAATACCCAGAGTAAGCGGTGCAGTTTTGTGGGCGTGGGAAGCTACAATCTTGGCAGGGAATATGGCCGGCAGGCGCTTCGGATTATGAGGGAGCGGCTGACGGGCACAAGGGAAACGCAGATGATGGTAGAAGAGGGGGAAAACCTGGGAGAGACAGAGACGGGAGACAGAGAAAACGTGGTACTGGGCACAGCCGGCGGGAAGGACATGGCGGCGGAATGGAAGGAAGTGGAGGTTGGTTCCCCGGACCGGCCTGTCCGTGTGACTCTTCTGGTCAATTCCTATGCGAACAGTATGGACCAGAATATCCTCTATTCCGGCATACAGGACACGATAGAACAGGAGCGGGGGGACACGGCGGTGGCGCTTTCCCTGCTGTCCGTGGATGACACCAACGCTTTTTCTGTGGAGGAGTCCATCCGTGACATTTTTATGGGCGGGGATATCCCGGATATCCTGATCTGCCTGAATGAGCTGAATACGACCTGCGCCTACCAGGCGGTGGTGGACTACAATAAGGTAGGTGAGGTAAGCATTCTGGGCCATTATGTTTCCGACACGATCATCAACGCCATCGACAGGAACGTGATCTATGCCACTGTGGACATCGACACGGCGCAGATGGGAGGCTTCTGCATTGATGCGCTGCAGGAGTACCATGATCTGGGCTATACCAGCCAGTACTTTACGGCGGACATCAGTCTGATATCCAAGGATAATGTGGACGAATATCTGAGGAGGGAGGAGCCGGAAAATGATGGGTAAAGTACGGAATTTCTCCCTGCAGTTTAAGATCAGCAGCATTTATATTGTGACCAACCTGCTGGTGGTGATGGTTAATATTTTTCTCATCATCGGCATCAACAGCATGTCCGGGCGGCTGGATATGGTGTATCAGGACAACCGTCATCTGAACGACTTTTCCGATATCATAAACGCCCTGCAGGATGACATGACGGATTATCTGAATGTGAAGACCAGTGATTCTCTGGAGAATTATTATCGAAGCGAGCAGTTGTGCCGGAATATGGCGGCGGATCTGAATGAGGAGGTGACCGGCCGTTCTTTTGATCGGATGGAGCGCAACATCAGGCATATGACAGAGCGTTATCTGGAGGAGGTGGCGAAGACCATAGAGTCCAAGCGTGGACGGAATGTGGAAAAATACCGACTTCATTATGAGAATGCCACAAGAATGTATGGCTATATCGACACCTATCTTTCTAACCTGAACATGGAACAGTTTCGCAGCAACTCCGAGCGTTACAGCGAATTGCAGCAGCGGTTCCGGCTCTTTGAGGCGGTGTCCGTCATCGCTATCATTCTGGTGATGATAAGCAACGTGTGCATCATTATCAGCTTTGTGGGCGCGCTGATCCGGCCGCTGAAAAAGCTGTCGAGCCAGGCGGATGAAGTGGCGAAGGGCAATTTCGAGATCGACCTTCTGCCGGTGGAATCGCAGGACGAGGTTGGCGTGGTGACGGGCGCTTTCAATTCTATGGTGGTCAGTATCGGCAGATACATCGAGCGGATCAGGGAGAGCATGGAGGCGGAGCGGGCGTTAAAAGAGCGTGAGCTTCTCATGGAAGGCCACTTAAAGGATGCCAGGCTCAAATATCTGCAGGCCCAGATCAATCCACATTTTCTGTTTAACACCTTGAACGCGGGCGCGCAGCTTGCCATGATGGAGAGCGCGGACAGAACCTACGACTATATCCAGAAGGTGGCTCAGTTTTACAGATATAATATGAAGAAAAGCGAGGAGACGGTGACCGTGGCTGAGGAAGTGGAGATGGTGGATTCCTACATCTATATTCTGAACGTGCGGTTCGCCGGGGATATCCATTATGAAAAGCATATTGATGAGTCTCTTCTGTACACGGAGATGCCGGGTATGATCCTGCAGCCTATTGTGGAAAACTGCGTCAATCACGGCATACGGGAGATGGGAGACCGGGGCGTCATCCTTTTGTCCCTCTATGAAAAGGAGGGCAGAGTCTGTATCAGCGTGAAGGACAACGGCGTCGGTATGAGTGAGGAAATCATCGACAAGGTGATGAGCGGTACCTACAGGGAAGAAGATATGGCATCCGGGGGAAACGGCGTCGGTATGGACAACGTGATCTCCCGCATGCGGCTTTTTACAGGTAACGAAAATGTGATGACGGTGCAAAGCCGGGGAAAAGATATGGGCACGGAAGTATGCCTTTATCTGGAGCGGTACGGTCAGGCACCAGGGAGCAGCGGGGAGGCGTCTTGCGGCGCTTCGGAATGGGAGGAGAGATGAGCCGTTATAAGATCATGCTTGCGGACGATGAGGGAATCGTGATTGATTCTCTGAAATTTATCATAGAGAAGGAGTTTGGCGAGCTGTGCAGCATCGAGTTTGCCAAGACGGGAAGAAGCGTGATTGAGCTCGCGGAGAATTTCCGCCCGGCAGGCCATCGAGAAGCTACAGGCCTCCGCCCCCGGAGAATATGCTTTTATCCTTATGGACATCCAGATGCCCGGCATCAACGGAATCGAGGCCATGCGGGAGATCCGGGAGACGAACAGGAACGTGATCTTTATTGTGATGAGCGCCTATGACAAGTTTGATTATGCCAAGGAAGCCATTAAGCTTGGCGTGCTGGAATACATCACCAAACCTATGGAAAAGACCCGGATTATTGCGGCGCTGGGGAAAGCTATGGATCAGATTGACAGGGAGCGGAACAAGCGCAGCAACGATCTGCTGATCCGGGAAAAGCTGGAGACGGTCATGCCCATCATAGAGAGCGGCCTTCTCTACAATCTGCTCTTCCAGGAGCATTTCACGGAGGACATTGAAAATTATAAACAGCTTCTGGGAATCAACCAGAATTATGCCTATGTCCTGGCGGTGGTCTGCGGGGAAACCCAGGAGGGGAACCACATGACCAATGCGGTGGGAAGCAGCGTAAAAATGCAGCAGTACGGCGACCTGCTCCGGGAATATTTGAAGGAGGCTTACCCCGGGATGATTCTTGGGATGTCTATGGCGAACAAGCTGCCGGGGCTTGTGCCCTGTGAAGAGACGCAGATCTCTTACGAGGATCGGATATCCATGATTGAGAAATCGAGGGAGCTTGTCCGGGAGCTGAAAAAGCGGACCCAGATCAGTTTCCGCATCGGCATCAGCGCCATCGCGCCTCTCGAAGAGGCCAGAGCGGCTTACAAGGAGGCGATAAATGCCCTGATTATGACAAACGGCAGCGTAGCCCATGCGGACGATCTGCCCATCGGCTGCGCCCATGAGGAAACCTATCCCGTGGATCTGGAAAAGAAGCTTTTTGCGGAGGTGAAAAACGGGGATGCGGATCATGCCGTGGCCACGGCGGAAACCTATTTTGACCTGATTGTGCAGATGCACAGCGAATGGCTGATGAATATCCGCCTGAAAGTTTTGGAGTTTGTGCTCTATGCCGAGTATCTGGCCTACAATTCCGGCGGCATGACCTACGAGTTCCGGGATCGAGCGGACTATCTTCCGACGATCATGGGAATGGATGATATGGCGGATATCAAAAAATGGTTTACGGACAAGATCGGTGAGGCGTGCCGCAATGTGAGCACCAAGGCATCGGAGAAATCCCTGGGGGCCGTTGAGGCGGCGAAGGCCTATATCCAGAATAATTACAGCAAGGATATTTCCCTGGATGAAGTGTCACAGACGGTTAACATCAGTCCGTACTATTTCAGCAAGATATTTAAGGAGGACGTGGGGGAAGGGTTTGTGGAGTATCTGACCAAGATCCGCATGGATAAGGCCAAGGAGCTGCTCACCACCACGGAGTATTCCATGAAGGAAATCTGTTCTATGGTGGGGTATGCGGATCCCAATTACTTCAGCCGTTCCTTTAAGAAAAATGTGGGCGTGACGCCCACAGAATATAAATGCGAGAATTAAGAGGATTAAGAATGATGAAAAGACAAATAAGCTGCCTGCTGCTGGCAGTTCTTCTGCTTCTGACAGCGGCGGGCTGTGGGAAGGTGGAGAGCGGCAGGGAGAAGGAAGACGGCGAGGAGGAAAAAATCCAGATCGGCATGAGTTTTGACTCCTTTGTCATTGAGAGATGGCAGAGGGACCGGGACATCTTTGTCTCGGTGGCAAAGGAGCTTGGGGCGGAGGTTAATGTGCAGAACGCCAACGGCGTGGTGGAGGAGCAGAAAAAGCAGATTGACTACTTTATTCAAAAGGGAATGGATGTGATCGTCATTATTGCGATTGATCCGGCATCCCTGCGGGAGTCGGTGGCCAAAGCGAAAGATGCGGGAATTGAAGTGGTTTCCTATGACCGCCTGGTGGACAATGCGGACGTGGATCTGTATATTTCCTTTGACAATGAGATGGTGGGGGAGATGATGGCGCGGGCGCTGATTGAAGCCGGTATTGGAAACGGAAACAATGTGGTGATGATCGGCGGTTCCCCCACGGACAATAACGTGCCTCTGGTGGAGGGAGCGTTTAAGCGGCTGATGGCAAAACACAGGGTGACTATTCTTGACTCCATTCACGCGGAAAACTGGCGGGCAGAGGAGGCGGCGGCTTATATTTATGCCAATCCGCTGAAGGTGGCGCAGGCGGACGCCATCATGTGCGGCAATGACGATCTGGCGACCCAGGCTGTCCGTGCGCTGGCGGAGACAAGGCAGGCAGGAAATATGCTGGTGGCCGGGCAGGATGCGGATCTGGCGGCCTGCCAGAGAATCGTGGAAGGCACCCAGGTTATGACGGTGTACAAGCCTGTGGAGCGCCTGG